>Ga0105237_10000988_pt1 | contig 38208 bp, 36 predicted proteins | sample KBSC24metaG_FD_81520 | JGI IMG/M metagenome (GOLD analysis project Ga0105237, IMG submission 81520) | Corn rhizosphere microbial communities from Kellogg Biological Station, Michigan, USA - KBS C2-4 metaG | ecosystem: Host-associated > Plants > Roots > Rhizosphere > Soil | place: Michigan, USA...
CCTGGCTATCCGAGCCGGCTATCCGAGTTTACGGCGCCTGCTCCATCCGATGATGCCCAATCCTGCAGCCAACGCAATCCAGGTGTTAGGTTCCGGAGCGACGAGCGCGTACCGCAGTTCGGCTACAGCAAAATCCGTTCCATTTTCCAATGGATTGGCCGTAGTCGTAATATCGATGCTCGTAATTGGTATCGTTGAACTCGCGGCGAACAGGAGCGCGCCCGCGGAGCCGTCCGGGGTCAATTGTATGCTCCCGATGTTGTTAGCGCCGTTGTAAAAGTTCTCTGTCATCGGTTCCGGCCCGAATCCATCAGGCATCGCTTCGAGGCCAAACAAAGTGACAGGTTGGGAAAACGTGATGGTAAGCAGGGTCGATGTCGTACCAGGGGAAATCAGGACGCGGGGAGTCGCGTTTTCGACTGCTGGCGGAGAGCCCCAGCTGAACCAGTTGTCCGGCACAGTAGCGACCTGTAACAGCTCGGAAAACGTCGCGGTGAAGATACCGTCGGTCACCGAGGAGACATTTGCAAGCTCGGCCGCTGTAACTGGCAATAGATTAGTGGACGAGGTGTATGCTGCGCCAGGTTGCGCAATTGTAAGGAGTGTGGCATGCAATGGAGCAGCCGCACCGGCCAAAATCAAAGTTGCCAGGCTTGCCAGGCGATTAGTGCGTCTCATCTATTTCCTCTCAAGAAATAAGTTACTAGGTTATCGTACACTACTTACGCCGCGAAACAACCGATAAACGATGGCTCTCATGGAAACCTGAAGGTTCCTCGACGGTAATGCTCGCGCCGATACAGTGATGTCCGGCGGGCTCGATAGCCGGCCCGCTCCGGTTGACACCGGTTGTTTCCGTACGCCATAATCGGCCAAGGCCTTAGCGGGAACATGCCCGGCTGGCACCGAGTGAGCTGTAGCTTACCCTGAAACCAGATGAATAGCGGCGTGATCGTCGATTTTCCTTGGTACCTGCTGCGCGTCAAGAACCGGCACGAAAAAGTTGTGGCTTCGTCGCTGGAGGCCAAAGGCTACGCCTGTTTCCTGCCGCTTTACCGAAGCAGCGGTCGGGGCCCCGGAAAACGCGGGGAGGCAGTGGCGGTGGCGGTGGAAATCGAACGAGCGTGGTTGCAGCCGATTTCAACCATTCCAGCACCGGAAGCATTGCCCGTCAGGGAACTGTGGGCAACCCTATGACGTACCGGCGACGAAGTTTAACGTTTGGCCTCTCGACAGGATTCTGCGCCGCATTATTCGCCTGTCTGTTGCCGGCCGGCCCATGCCGCGCAGCGGACGTCGAAACGAATATGTCCGGCTATCTTTTGAGGGCCGACGACACCATCCTCATCCGTGTGCCCGATTCCGTAGAATTCGGCGTCGAGAAGACTTCCTATCGCGTTGACAAGGAGGGTTGCGTAAACCTTCCGTTGATCGGCCGGCGGCAAGCTGCCGGCCGGACTACGCGCCAGTTGGAAACTGAACTCACCGAACCTTTGAAGAGTTACTATCTGGAGCCGCGAGTTACCGTGTCGGTGGTTGAGTTTCACACCGAACCGGTGTCGGTTCTGGGATCCGTAAACACGCCCGGCCTTCTGCGCATGAACGGCGAGGAAACTCTACTCGAAGTTCTATCTCGCGCCGGAGGACTTCGTCCAGATGCGGGACAGAATCTCGTCATTTCGCGGCGGCTCGAATACGGTAGACTTCCATTGCCCGAGGCCGCGGACGACCCCTCGGGCGAAGTCAGTCTCGCCGAACTGAAACTATCCGCGATCACCACGGGATCGCGCGCCTCTGCCAACATAGTGTTGAAACCGCATGATGTCGTAACGGTGATGCGAGCCCAGATGATCTACGTCCTCGGTGACGTCGGGCACGCCGGAGGGTACGTGCTGGGAGACAAAAGCGAGATGTCCACGCTCAAAGCGTTAGCTCTGGCCGGCGGCCTGTTGCGGACCGCGTCACCGGCGAAGGCGCGGATACTGCGTCATGAACAGGGGGCGTCGCAACGCCAGGAGCTTCAGGTGAATCTCAGCCGCATCGTCAAAAACAAGGATGCCGATCTGGAGCTGCGCCCCGAAGACATTCTGTTCGTGCCCTCGGACCGGACAAAACTAATCGCGACCCGGACGATTGAGAGCATGGTGGGGATCGGTTCCAATATTCTCATCTGGCGGGGTACGCAGTAGGCGGGAAGTGGAAACCAACATCCAACCAGACCGCCACCCCGCGAACAGTCTGCCGGTACTAGCTCCGATTTTGCCCGGAGACTCGCGATCCGCCCTTACGGAAGCCACCCCGTCGAACGAATCCAAGCTTCTGCTCGAGTATTTAGTTCTACTGGGCAGGAACGCGATCTTCCTTGGTCTGCTGGCGGCATTCGGGCTGCTCATCGGCCTGCTGATCTCCTATCTCGAGACTCCGCTATATATGGCGCGAGCAACCGTGGAGATCGAGGGTCTTAACGGAGACTATCTCAATCTCAAATCCTTCGACCCGACTACCGCCTTCCAAGACTTTTCGCCGGAGGGACAAATCCTCACGCAGGCCAAGATTATTGAAAGCGATACCGTGGTGGAACGTGTGGTAAAGGAGTTGAATTTACGCTACGCGAAGGATCCGGCTCACGCCAAGGCAATGGGAGAGGCGCTCGATTCCGCCGTCCTGAGCGTGCAGGTCAGGCTCATTCCGGATACCCATATCCTCGAATTACTCTGCAGTTCGCCCAACGGCCAGGCTGCAGCGGATTTCGCCAACGTCCTGGCTTCCGAGTATATCGACCAGAATTTAGGGTCGCGGATCCGCGTGACCCAGCAGACTGAGGCGTCGCTGGAGGCGCAACTGGCCGAAGTGAGGGCGAAGCTGCAACAGGCTGAGCAGGTTCTGCTATCTTACGCCCAACGCAGTAACCTCATGTTCACCGGCGAGGCGCAGACGAACGTTGCGGAAGACAAACTCCGCCTGGCGCAGGAGGCGTTGTCGCAAGCTGAAAGTGAGAGAGCGGCCAAGCAGTCGCAGTTCGAATCGGCCGCTACTGTAACTCCCGAATTACTGCCCTCCATGATGGACGACGTCAACTCGCGAGACGATGAGACCAAGCTGGCGGGGTTGCGCAGCGAGCTGGCCGATGTGGCGACGTATATGGCGCCCACGCATCCAAAAATCGTCCGCCTGAAGGCACAGATTGCGGCGTTGGAAGCCATCATCCGCAATCAGGGTTTGCGTCTGAGCCAGAAAATCGCCAACGACTATGAGACCGTACGGCGCCGTGAAAATCTGCTGCGGTCGAATTATGACGCGCAGTCAAAGCTGGTGGCCGATCAGGCTCAGAAGACAATCCAGTACACCATCCTGAGGCGCGAGACGGAAACCAACCGGGCGCTCTATGACTCGCTGCTCCAAAAGGTGAAGGACGCGGGAGTGGCCAAGGCGATGCGCGCCAACAACGTGCGCCTGGTGGATCGGGCGAAAACGCCAATCATTCCGTATAGACCTAGGTTTCTACGCAACGCGCTCATGGGTCTGGCTGCGGGTATGTTCATGGGGATCGTGTTCATTACCATCCGCGCACGCGCAGACTTTAATATCCGCTCGCCGGGCGAGACGGCAGTCCAGCTGCGCGTACCGGAACTTGGCGTTATCCCCGCTGCGGAGCTTTGCGGTACTGAAACGCGGCTGCTGGTTGGAGCGGAAGGCCGAAGCGCTCAGGCCGTGGCGTTGGCGAACGGCCACGATCACTCGCTCAACTTCGCTGGAAATGGACATTCCACGGTATTCGCCGAATCTTTCCGCGCGACTCTCGCATCCCTGCTTTTTTCGGATCGGAACGAGGACCATCGCGGGATTGTCGTCACGAGCGCGGGACCGGGTGAAGGGAAATCGACGATCATCAGCTACCTCGGTTTGGCTATGGCGGAAACGGACCGCCGGGTGCTTCTGATCGACGGCGATTTGCGTCATCCGCAACTGCACAAGATGTTCGGTATTCCAAACCTGACGGGATTAACAGAATGGCTGAGGTCCGGCGACTTTTCTCACGAGGCTGTCGAAAAGCGTGTTTTCCAGGTGACTCCAGGATCCGGTCTTTATGTTCTTCCAGCCGGGAGCGTGAACACTAATATTTCGAATCTGCTGCACTCGGTGAGGCTTCCCAAACTCCTGCATCGCTTACGGGACGAATTCGACGCCGTGCTGATCGATTCGCCCCCCATGTTGCAGGTTCCGGATGCACGAGTCTTGGGCCGGGCAGCAGGCGCGGTGGTGCTGGTCATCCGGGCGGGGCAAACGAGCCGGGATACGGCGCTTGCCGCCAGACAACGCCTGGCCGAGGACGGAACCCCGGTGATCGGGACCATTCTGAACGGCTGGGACCTGCAAGGGGCGTCCGGAGCCGCGTACCGGAAATTCAATAACGGAAACGGCCGACGCTTTTCCCGAAACGGAAAACATTCCGCTTAACCCCGATCTGTGAAGGTACTCTACCTCAGTACGTCGGGCGATCTGGGCGGCGCGGAACGTAACTTGTTGGACGTTCTGTCAGGTGTTCGGGAGGCTCGGCCGCAATGGAAACTGGAACTGATCGCAGGGGCCGACGGCCCTCTCGCCGGCAAGGTGCGGGACCTGGGTATACCTACCGCGGTGATCCCTTTCCCGACTTGCCTGGAGCGGCTCGGCGACGCCGGAGCGGGCGGGCCAGCCGGAAGGGACGTGCGCCGATTCGATCTGGTCCGCAAATGTCTGCTCGCAAGCCCGGAGATTCTGAACTATATCGTCCGCCTCCGTGAAGCTCTTGCGCGGACGCCGCCGCAATTGATCCATAGCGTTGGTTTTAAGATGCACGTTCTGAGTTCGTGGGCGAAGCCGGCGAATACCGCCCTCATTTGGCACGTCCATGACTACGTGCGGTCCCGGCCGTTGATGGCGTCCCTGTTGCGCCGTCACTCGCGCTTCTGCGAGGCGGCCGTGACCAACTCGAGAAGCGTAGCCGAAGACTTCGCGGCGAACTGCGGCCAAAGCCCGCGGGCTCACACGGTTTACAACGGCATCGACCTCGACCGCTTCTCGCCATCTGGAGACATCGTCGATCTCGATCAACTGTCCGGGCTTCCGGCAGCGGAGCCCGGAACGGTACGGGTGGGCCTTGTCGCCACCTTTGCGCGCTGGAAAGGCCACCTGGTATTCCTGCGCGCGTTGGCCGCCCTTCCGCAACATCTACCGGTTCGCGGTTACGTTGTCGGCGGAAATATCTATCGTACGGCCGGAAGTCACTTCACGATCGAGGAACTGCGGAGCGAGACGGCGAGGCTGGGACTCTCGGCCAGAGTGGGATTTGCCGGCTTCCTGGAAAACACTGCGGCAGTGATGCGGTCGCTGGATGTGGTCGTTCATGCCAGCACCGAGCCAGAGCCTTTCGGGCTCGTGATCGCCGAGACGATGGGCTCCGGCAGGCCCGTGATTGTCGCGGAATCGGGTGGCGCTCTGGAGATTTCGTCTCTCGGAACGAATGCGTTGGGCCATACCCCGGGCGACGCAGCTCAATTAACGCGGAGTATCGTCAGTCTGGTGGAAAATCGCGAACTCAGGGCTCAACTGGGAGCGGAAGGGCGGCGCACCGCCGAAAAGCGCTTTGACCGGAAACGTATGGTCCTGGAGCTGATTCGTCTTTACGACGAAGTCAGCTTGTCCAGACGCCTTCAGGGAGCTGCATTAGCAGCCGTAGCGGGCGCGGGCCGGGGAACTCCATGAGGCAGATCGCCTTTCCAGAGCCTGCATGGAGTGTCGCCGAAGTGCCGGCGTTTCCTCGGAAAACGATGCCCCACTGGGGGTTCGTCGAACTGTTCGTCATCGGCCAAACTGTCTTGCCGGCTCTGCTTTACTTTTCCGTTTTTCAACCGCTCCGTCTTCCGATTCGAATCGGAGCCTTCCTGGCCAGCGTGCTGGCGCTGGCCGCGGCGCGGTGGGGGAGAAAAGGGGTTCGCCATCCCAGCGCCGCCTGGCTGCTCTGCTCTCTTGCCTACCTGCTGCTGATGATTTTTCACCCGAACACCAATACCTATCTGGCGGGCTTTGCGCAGGTCATGCTCTATTTGGCTGTTTTGGCGCCGGTATTTTGGACGCCCGCATTGGTCCGAAGCGCCGCGCATCTGCGGCGACTGCTCTGGCTGCTGCTGATTCTGAACGGAATCAATGCAGGTATCGGCGTTCTCCAGGTCTACGCCCCGGGAACCTGGATGCCGAAGGAGATCACGGCAGTCGATTGGAGCGGCGTCGTCCAGATCCGCACCGTTGCGACGACTGGGGCCAAAGTCCTCTCTTACAAAGGCGTAAACGGAGAGAACGTGATTCGGCCTACAGGCCTGTTCGACAGCCCGGGAGCGGTTGCCGGTCCGGGAATGTTCGCCGGCTTCATTGGTCTGGCATTTTTCGCGAGCGTTTCGGGTTTCCTGAAAAAGGCTGTGGCATTGATCTTGTCGCTCATGGGCGTTTCGGTCATCTACCTTACGCAGGTGCGTACGTCGCTGGTTCTACTGGTCGGGATGTTGTTGGTATACCTGTGGTCTTTGATTTTTCACCGCAAGATCTCGCAGGCCACTTCGCTGCTTATCGTAGCGATCATGTTGACAGTATCGGCGTTCTCGCTGGCCCTGTTCCTGGGCGGCGGCGGTATCCGTGACCGGTTCGCAACGCTGTGGTCGCGGAACCCGGCGACTGTCTACTATGCCAGCCGGGGATCGCAGCTGGAGAATGGTTTCACCCAATTGCTGGCGGAGCATCCTTTCGGAGCCGGATTGGCCCGGTATGGCATGATGCGGCATTACTTCGGAAACCAGTCGAATCTCGATTCCACTCAAATCTGGGCTGAAGTCCAATTTCCCGCATGGATCTTAGATGGCGGCTTCGTCCTCACCTTTTTCTACACTGTCGGCATGATCGTCTCGCTGGTCGAAGCTCTTCGTATTGTATCCAGGGGACGTTCTGAAGAACTGCGCTCGATCGCCGCACTGGTGCTTGCCGTGAATGCCGGCACTGCGGCGCTGACCCTGAGCTTCACTCCGTTCATCACTCAGGTCGGCTTGCAATACTGGCTGCTTTGCGGGGCTTTGCACGGCGCAGCCGAGGGGGACGCTCAACGCTCCGGAAAAGGGGAGAATGATTCCCAATGAAACCATATCTCATGGTTTCGGGGGACTTCGTACGGACCGGTGGGATGGACGTTGCGAACTACTGGCTGGCGCGGCACCTTGCAGACCGCGGACACGAGGTTCACCTGGTGGCGCATCGCATTGCAGACGACCTGTCGAGACGCGCGAATATCCGGTTTCACCGCGTAATCAAGCCGCTCGGTTCATCGTTGCTCGGGGAACCGTTGCTGGACCGCGCCGGCCGTCACTGGGCTGATTTCGTCGCGCGCCGGGGCGGTAAAGTTCTGGCGAACGGCGGCAACTGCGGGTCCAAGGGCACTAACTGGGTTCACTATGTCCATGCGGCGTACCAGCCAATCATCAAAGGCAGCCCTGCGCGACGATTGAAAAGCATTGTGGAGCGGGGACTATACCTAGCCCATGAACGGCGTGCGCTGTTGAAATCGAAACTCATCATTGCCAACTCGGCCCGGACTCGCTCCGATGTCGTCACGCGGCTCGCGGTTCGGCCGGATCACGTTCGAACTGTCTACTACGGAGCGGATCCGGAAGCATTTCATCCTTATTCGAGGGACGCGCAAGAAAGATCGCGGGCCAAATTAGAAGTGCCGGAAGGCGGACCGGTAGTTCTCTTCGTCGGCTCCATTGCAGACGACCGAAAAGGCTTTTCGACCCTGCTCGAGGCGTGGAGGCGTTTGTGCGCCGACCCCGGCTGGGACGCTCAACTGGCGGTTGCCGGAACGCTTTCGAAGATGGGATCGAAGATCCCTGATTCTCACGCGGCAATTCGCCCCCGCGTCCACTTCCTCGGATTCCGCTACGACATTCCGCAAGTTCTCGCGGCCTGCGATCTGCTGGTTTCACCAGCCCGCTACGAAGCTTATGGGCTGGCGGTTCACGAAGCATTGTGCAGCGGCGTGCCTGCATTTGTCAGCGCGAAAGCGGGAGTCGCGGAGCAATATCCGGCTACCCTGCAACATCTGCTGCTGCCCAATCCGGAAGATGCCGCGGACATCAGTGACCGCCTTCGGCAGTGGCGAAAGTGCATCGACGAGTACCGCGCCGCTACGTCAGAATTGAGCCGCCAGCTTCGTTCCCGCACATGGGACCATGCGTGCGCGGAGATGGTTGAACTGATCGAGGCGGCCGGATGAAACCGTTGCGTATCCTGATTGCCTGCGCGCAAGCTCCGCTGCCCGATGGCACGGCAACGGGCCGCTGGTGTTATGCCCTGATTCGCGGCTTGGTCCGGCGTGGACACAGCGTGACTGCCTTGGTCGCCTGCCGCGACCGGGCGGAGGCGGAAGCCGCGAACGATCTGTTCTCGGGATGGGGCCTCCAACTGAGTTGCTATCCAGCCCCGCTACGAAACCCGCTTGCGTCTAAGATCGAAGCGCTGCGCCGGCCGTTCTCCTATATCTTCAGCAAGGAGATGATCGCTCGCTACCGGACTGAAAGCACACGCGACTACGATGTCTTTCATATTGATGGGACGTTTGGCGCCTATCTCATACCCCCCTCCCCCGATTCGAGAACGGTACTTCATGTTCAGAATCTCTACTGCGTCGACTGGCCGGAGGATTATTGCGGAAATGGCCAGGAACGGATCCGCCGGTTGCTGGCGGTTCGCGCCGAGCGAAGGCTGATCCGATGCTGCCGGTCGGTGATTGCCGTGACACCGCAGTTAGCCCGACAGGTTTCGCTGATGAATTCTGGGGCGTCTGTTCATTTCGTGCCCTTAGCTCTCGACCCGGATCAATATGTCTTCATCCCAAAGGAAAAGCGGCCCTCGCGTCCCGTGGTCAGCCTGATCGGGTCGATGGATTGGTTCCCTTCGCGGTCCGCCGCGGAACGGCTGCTGCGACGGCTGTGGCCGGAGATCAAGAGACAGCGGCCGGACGCGCGCCTCGAGATCACCGGCCGTAACGCGCGACAGGCTTTATCTGATTTTCTGAATCAATTGGACGTCGAGATTCAGGAAAATGTCGTATCCACTCAACCGTACTTCGAGCAAGCCACGATGCTGCTTTACGCTCCAGAGCGCGGAACCGGGATGAAAGTGAAAATCCTCGAAGCGTTTGCGATGGGAGTCCCGGTTGTCACCACCCCCGACGGAGTGGAAGGCCTTGATACCGAGGACGGTGTTCATGCCGGCATTGAAGAAACGGACCAGGGTCTGATCGATCGCGCGCTGAAGTTAATCGCGGATCCCGCGGGCCAGGAAAAACAGCGCCTGGCTGCACGCCGGCTTCTCGATACCACCTACTCACCCGATCCGGTACTGAAGCGTCTCGAGGAAGTATACGGTAGCTTTGCACCTCCAGGGACTCTTATATCGGACCGGCGCGACACGGCGCTCTCAGCACCATGACGCGGTTACGACACAGTTCGTGGAACGTCGCCAGTGGTATGGCCTACATGGTCTTAACGGTGGGGATTGGCATCTTCACGACGCCTTGGCTGCTGCGCTGGCTCGGCCAGGAACGGTATGGAACGTGGCGCGTTATGTCCGATGCGTTTGTGTACCTGACGCTGCTGGACCTCGGTTTCGGAGGAGCGGTAATGGCACTCCTCGCGCCCGCGCTGGGTCGCCGCGACTCGGCAACGGCCAGCCGCGTCATCGTATCCAGTCTTGCCGTGTATCGAATGATAACTTTAGCAATGCTTGCGGCCGGTGTGCTTCTCGTGATCCTGCTGCCACGCCTGATCCCCCAGATGAGCGCGCGGGAAATTCGTTTGGCAGCGGCGATTCTGGTTCTACCGGCCTTGTGGACTTTTGCCAATGTGTTCCGCGCCCTCGCCGAGGCGCGCCAACAGAGCTACGTCGTGACTTTGGCTTTGATGGCGCAATATCTCCTGATCACGGGGTTGTCACTCTTCGCGGCGAAGATGAATTGGAAGTTGCCAGGCCAGGCTGCAGCCAATGCCATCGGACTCCTCGTTCCCGCGGCGTATTTGGTCAGCACCGGCCTGCGCCAGTACCCGGGCTCCGCAAGTTCAAAATCCACCAGTCCGATGAACTCCGCGCTGTGGAAGCTCAGCTGGCCGACTCTGATTTTCAATCTCAGCGGCCGGGCCGGTCTGATGAGCGACAACATCGTCATCGGGTGGGCAATCGGGCCGGCGATGGTTGCGCCGTTTTATCTCACCCAGAGGCTTGCCGCGCTCGCTCAGTTGCAACTACAGGGCATCGGAAACGGCACCTGGGCCGGCCTGGTCGAGTTGCACGCCCAGGGCGACGCTCCAACGTTTCGCGCACGCCTGCTGGAATTGACGGGACTGGTGAGTGGCCTCGGCTTGGCAATATTGGGACCGATCGCGGCCTATAACCGGCAGTTTGTTCAACACTGGCTGGGCCTGGATAGCTACGCGGGCGACGCGGTTACTCTGCTCGCGTGTCTGAATGCCTGGCTATGGTCGATCTTCAGCCTGTGGGGTTGGCCCTTATCGGGCGCCGGAAAGATCGCCGCCTGGGCACCGTACTCCCTGGTCTTTCTGGCGGTGAATCTCGGGGTAAGTATCGTTGGCGCTCTTCGGTTTGGCATGGTGGGACCGCTCCTCGGAACACTGGCGGCGTTCCTTTCCGTGAATTTGTGGGCCATGCCTCTGGTTCTCGAAAAGTGTTTCGGTGTCCGTTCCGGCTGCGTATTATGCGCTGCCGGGAAGCCCCTGTTGTGTGGCCTGCCGTATACGGGGTTGATCTGGTCTGTCGCCCACCATTACGCCGCAAAGGGGTGGATTGAACTCGGAGTGGAATTAAGTGCGTCCGTGGCCGGTGGAATTGCCGTCTGGTACTTCACGGCGGTTTCACGCGAGGAACGAAAAGTCTGGAAGGCGCGAATCACCGGGTTACTGTTCGAAAATCGCAGAGCCGTGGACCCGGGAAGTGTCGTCGCCGGATGACATGGGCGTTCATTACCGGCGAGTATCCTCCCCAGCGCGGCGGCGTTAGCGACTATACCCAACTGGTCGCGGCCGGACTTGCCCGCAACGGCGAAAAGGTCCACGTCTGGGCTCCACAATGCGCCAGTGGAGCGGACCAGGAAGATGGAGTAACCGTACATCGCCTTCCGGGGCACTACGGAGTCCGCGCACTACGCCAATTGGACTCGGATCTAAAAGGTCTCGGGGTTCCCCGCCGGCTGCTTGTACAGTACGTGCCACACGCCTTTGGCTGGAAGGGGATGAACGTTCCGTTCTGCTTCTGGTTGCGATCCAGACAGGAACCGGTCTGGACGATGTTCCATGAAGTCTCCTACCCTCGGCGTTGGAATCAAAGGCCCGCCGAACATTTACTGGGGGCCGTAACAGGAGCAATGGCCTACCTAACCGCTTCCGGGTCGGAACAGATCTTCTACTCGACTTCAGCTTGGCTCCCGTTGCTGGACCGGCTCGCGCGCTCGAAGACGAAGACCTGGCTCCCGGTGCCGAGCAACCTCGCCGAGAGCGTGGAAGCTCCGGTCGTCGACGCGCTGCGTATGCGCTTTTCTCAAGATCCGGCGGGATCGCTCATCGGCCATTTCGGAACCTATGGCCCGGCGCTGCGGGACCTGTTGTTCCCTCTCTTCTCGCAGTTGCTGGCGGCTGACTCACGGCGAATCGCACTGTTCACCGGACGCGGTAGTGGGCGCTTCTGCGCCACGTTCCTGCAGCGGGAGCCTTCGGTGGCAGCTCGGGTTCACGCTGTCGAAAGCGAGTGCACCAGCACAATCGCCAGTCATCTTGCGGCGTGCGACGTACTCATTCAGCCATACCCGGACGGGGTGACCACAAGACGAACGACCTTGATGGCTGGCCTAGCACTCGGTAAGGCCATTGCAACCAACCTGGGGCCTCTCACCGAACCGCTCTGGCAACAATCGGCGGCTGTGGCTCTGGCGCCGGACATGTCGCCTGTGAACGTCGCTACGGTTGTCGAGGGCCTGCTGTCGAACGCGCGAAAAGTAGCTGAACTTGGCGCACGCGCCGCTGAATTGTACAAAACCCGGTTCGCGCTCAGCCATACCGTGAGGACGCTGCAAGCATCATGAGGAAGGGCCGCCGGTTGATCTCGATCGGTCATTCTTATGTGGTTGCCGTGAATCGCAGGCTGGCGCACGAAATGGCACGAGTTGGGGGTTGGGAGGTCACCGCAGTGGCTCCCTCGTTATTCCGCGGCGACTCTCGTCCCATCGCATTTGAGCCGCAGGAGAACGAGCTTTGCCAAGTCGAACAGGCTCGGGCAAACTTCACGAGCAAAGTCCACCTCATGCTTTACAGCAAGCGTCTCCGGGAGTTAATGCGTCAACCGTGGGACATGGTCCACTGCTGGGAAGAGCCGTTCGTTTTCGCGGGCGGCCAGGTCGCGCTGCTAACCCCCAGGACGACGCCGTTCGTGTTCTACAGTTTCCAAAACATCTCTAAAACCTATCCCCCGCCTTTTTGCTGGATCGAGAGATATTGCCTCCAGCGCTGCGCCGGCTGGCTGGCGGCCGGCGAATCGGTTTGTCAGACACTTTCCGGCCGCGGCTACTCCCAGAAGCCGCACCGCATCATTCCTCTCGGTGTGGATGTGGATCGTTTTTCCCCTGACGCCGAATCGCGCCTGGCTGTCTATAAGGATCTTTCCTGGTCTTCCAAGGGCGCGCCTGTGGTTGGATACCTGGGCCGTTTCGTTCCGGAGAAGGGTCTCGATTTGTTAATGCGCGCTCTTGAATCACTATCCACACCGTGGCGGGCTTTGTTTGTAGGAAGCGGCGCTATGGAAGGCTCTCTGCGAACCTGGAGCAAGCGTTACGGCGATCGCGTGAGAGTCGTGACGGGAGTGTCCCACGGCGAAGTTCCGCGCTACCTGAATGCCATGGATGTGCTGTGCGCTCCGAGTCAAACAACCGCTCGCTGGCGTGAGCAGTTTGGACGCATGATCATCGAGGCTTTCGCTTGCGGCGTGCCCGTCATCGGCAGCGACAGCGGAGAGATTCCCCGGGTAGTGGGAAATGCCGGAGTATTGGTCGCCGAAAGTGATGTCTCCCTATGGACCGGGAAGATCGGCGAACTGGTGGAAAATTTGGCGCTTCGATCGGAGTTGTCCAGCGCTGGTCTGGAGCGGGCACGAAGTCTTTACGCCTGGTCACATATTGCGCGGCGACATCTGGATTTCTTCGAAGAACTGCTTGGGTAGCACGGCGACGGCGACGACCAAATTAACCTGGTTGGATGAGATCGCCTATGCTAAAAGAATTGTATCTCTGTAGAATCGTATGCTCAGTTACCTAGCCCGCAAAGGGCCGATCGCGGCCCTCAATATTCGCAAGCAACGCCAGTGCGAGTCCGCGATCCAGGCTCCGTTTTGCGGGCGTTTAGGTAGGAGACTTCAATCCCTGTGCGCGTTCTTCACATCGGTAAGTTCGACCCTTTAACGTACGGCGGAATTGAGACTCACCTGCGAGTCCTGGCGCCGTGCCTTAGCAGGTCTATCGATGTCCGCCTGCTTGTTGCGAACAATCGTCGCGTCAGCGAAGAGTCTATGCTTGATGGCGCCTCCATCTTGCGGGCCGGCACACTGTTTCGCTTTGCCTCTACTCCGTTTTGTCCCGCCATGATTCGCGCGACGCGCCTCGACAGCGCCGATCTGATTCACTTACACCTCCCGAATCCCGCGGCAATCCTGGTGTATCTGGCCAGCAATCACAGGGGCCCGCTGGTGGTTTCTTATCACAGCGACACGTTTCGCCACAAAGTCTTGGCGCGGATGTTTGAACCGATACTAATGAGAACGCTGGAACGCTGCGACGCGATTGTCGCTTCGTCCCAGAATTATGTGGACAACTCTCCGACCCTGGCGAGATTCAAGGAACGGTGTACCGTGATTCCCTTCGGCATACCTGCTGGGGGTTTCGATCACTGCGATCCCAACGCGGTCGCTGCGATCCGTGCGAATCATGGCGGCCGTATCGTTCTCGCAGTGGGACGCCTGGTCTACTATAAAGGCTTCAAATACCTGATCCGTGCCATGCGAAATATCGACGCTAAGCTCCTGATCCTCGGCCAGGGTCCGCTATTGGGCGCGTTGCAACAGGAAATCGCCCAGTGCGGTGTTGTTGACCGCGTAACTATTCTCGGAGGCGTTCGCGATCTGGTGCCCTTTTACCGTGCAGCCGATGTGTTTGCTCTCCCCTCGACGACCCGAACGGAAGCTTTCGGTATTGTCCAACTGGAAGCCATGGCCTGCGGTAAGCCCGTCGTGAATACGAGCCTTCCCACGGGTGTGCCGTCGGTCTCGCTAAGCGGCGTCACCGGCCTGACGGTTCCTCCGGCCGAACCCGAAGCGCTCGCCACCGCCATTAACCTCCTTCTCGACAACCCGGAACTTCGCCAGCGCTACGGTCAGGCAGCGCGCCGCCGCGTGGAACAGGAGTTCGGCGATGAATTGATGACGGAGCGGACACTGCAACTTTATCGGGACGTTCTGAAACAGCCGCCTGCCGACCCATCTAAGTTGGTTCGCAGCGAGAAGGAAGGGGAAACGCTGTGAAAGAGCCCCTACGCGATGCCTCGTCCACTTGACATCCCTCATGACGGCATTTATGCCAGGAAGCAGATTTATAGCAAGTCGCGCCTGGTTTCGTTCAGTCACCGTCGGCGATTCCAGGTGGGCCTCGACCTGGTGGCGCCGCTGGTTGCGGGTAAACGCATTCTCGATTATGGCTGCGGCGATGGCAGTTTCATCCATGCGCTGCTGGCCGCCGACTGCGCTCCGCTGGAGGTGATTGGCGCCGAGATTTCGGATGCTTTGGTGGAGGACTGTAACCGACGATTTCCAGGCCGCGCCGATCTTCGCTTCGTGCACGTCGACCGTTTGTCCGACTTGGCGAGACAAACCCCGATCGATTTGATCATCTGCATGGAGGTGCTGGAGCACGCCGTCGAACCGGAGCGTCTGCTCGATGACATGTACTCTTTAGTGAACGAGGGGGGATTGGTGATCATCAGCGTACCCGTCGAGACCGGACCGGTTCTGCTTCTCAAACAGGCCGTTCGCATAGCAGTCGGTTGGCGCGGCATCGGGGACTATCGCTGGACTTCCCGTTACTCATTAGCCGAGTATTGGAAAAGTCTGTTTGCCGGGCCTTCGCCACACATCCTTCGTCCGATTCACAGGCCTCCCGATTCTCTTCCTCACCACTGTCATAAGGGGTTCAACTGGCGTTACCTCCAATCCAAGATCGCCGGACGGTTCCGGATCCGGCGGGTCTTCGGCTCTCCGTTTCCGGGCCTGCCTCCGTTCGCGGGAAGCCAGGTATGGTTCGTTGCAGAAAAGGTGCGGAAATCGGCATGATTTCGGCAACGCGCCGAACATCTCTATCGACCTTATGAAGGTATTGCACATCGCCGCGGGTAACCTCTTCGGCGGCATCGAGCAAATGCTGGTTGCGCTCGCTCGGGAAGGCCGACACGTCCCCGACATGGACTCCCGGTTCGCCGTCTGCTTCGAAGGAAGATTGAGCCGCGCTCTCGGAGATGTTGGCGCAACTCCCCATCTGCTCGGTGAAGTCCGATCCAGCCGACCGTGGACTGTCCGTCATTCCTGCGGTAAGCTGCGGCAACTGCTTGGCAGCGAACGGTGGGATGTCGTCGTTTGCCACAGTGCCTGGTCCCAGGCGATTTTTGGGGCCGTCGCTCGAGACTTCGGAGCAGCGCAAATATTCTGGCTGCACGATGTGCCGGCGAAGTTTCACTGGCTCGAAAAATGGGCCTCGCTCCACCCGCCGGACCTGGCAATCTGCAACAGCCGATTCACCGCTTCCCACCTGTCACGCGTCTTTCCCCGATGTCCGTCAGTGATCGTCAGCTACCCGGTTTCAGGCGAGAACTCTTTGGGCGCGCCCCAGGTGAATGGCGTTCACGCAGGTCTGGCCCGGCAGGAGGGAATGGTGACGATCCTGCATGCCACCCGCATGGACCCCGGCAAAGGCCACCGGGTCCTGCTCGATGCGTTAAGCCGGATCGCCTCGATTCCGGGCTGGCGATGTTGGTTCGCGGGAGAAGCGCAGCGTGCCTCTGAGGTTCGCTACGCCGAAGAGATTCGCCATCGGTCAGCCGCGATGGGCCTGTCCTCGAAGGTGACTTTTCTGGGTTTCCGGGAAGACGCACCGGCTCTGATGTGCCTTGCGGACGTCTACTGTCAGCCGAACGAAAGGCCCGAACCATTCGGTATCGCATTTATCGAAGCACTTGGCAGGGGCTTACCTGTCGTCACCAGCGCTTTCGGGGGTGCGATAGAGATTGTGGACGAGACGTGTGGGCGCCTGGTTACTCCCGGTAATTCTCAGGAACTAGCGGCCGTTCTTGCGTCACTGATCCGCGACGGCGATCTGCGAAGGAAACTCGCGAGTGCCGGCCCCGCGCGCGCCCACGCTTTGTGCGATCCTCAAAAGCAACTGCAAGAGCTCCGTAACGCGTTGGCCGCAGTGGCACGTTAGGTGACCGGCATGGATCCAATGGCATGACCAAGCCTCTGCGCGTCGGTTTCAACGCCCGTCTTCTTTCCAGCGGGACAACCCGCGGCTGGAACCGGTACCTGGTCAACCTCCTGGCTGAACTGCCGGCACTCGGTGCGGAGCTGTTCCTCTACTCTCATCTGCCTCCGCACGAAAACCACATGCGGAATCTGCCTGCCGGCGCCTACCAGGTCCGAGTGTCCAAGCCCATGACTTATCTGGCGTGGCAGGAATACTGGCTCCCGCGGCAGTGCCGGGAGGATGCGCTCGACATCTTTCACTCACCGTTTCACTACGGGTTGCCATGGCGCGCGGACTGCGCATGTGTCCTCACCATGCACGATGCAATTGGCTTGCATCCGCTTGCCCCTCTCCTGTCTCCACACGTCTGGGCATACCACGCCATGGCTCGGGCGAGAGCGGATCACATCGTCACGATCAGCAGATATTCACGCGCCGATCTTATGCGGGCATTCGGCATTCCGAAGTCGCAGATCACCGTCACCTACTTAGCCGCGCAGCGTGCATTTCATGAGATCACCGAGGGCACGGGACAGAAGTTTCCGGGTTTATGCGGGGCGGCGGCACCCTATGTCCTCTACTATGGCGGCTGGGAAGAACGCAAGAACGTTCCATTTCTGGTGCGCGCGTTTGCGGCAACTCGCGCCCCAGGTCTCCAACTTGTACTGGCAGGAGGCAGCGACGCGGAAAGGACGGCGGTCCGCGGCTTGGTGGATTGTCTGGGAATTGCCGGCCGTGTTCGCCTGCTGGGAATACTCGATGACGCGGATTTGCCGGGGTTATGCGCCGGAGCCTTGTGCTTCGCCTATCCGAGCCGGCACGAAGGATTCGGCTTACAGGTGTGCGAGGCTATGGCTGCCGGCTGCCCGGTGCTGGTTGCCCGCGCCACGAGTCTTCCGGAGGTGCTCGGCGACGGCGGCGCCAGCTTCTCCCTTGATGACCCGCATGAGCTGACTCAGTTATTACAGCGTATGGCCTCGAATACAGACTGGCGCGCTACCCTGTCCCGTAAGGCGAAAGAGCGATCGCGCACCTTCTCATGGCATACGACGGCGGTCAAAACACTCCAGGAAGTATACCCGCTGGCTCTGCGTGCGCGCCAGGCGAAACGTTCTTAAGTTTCCGGCGCACCGTGTGCACTCGGATCGCCATTCGGCTTTCTATCCAAGTTTTGTGCCATCCACGCCTTCGCGTATAAACCACCCTTGGCCAGCAATTCCCGGTGCGTCCCCGACTCGACAATCTCGCCGCTGTCCATGACGTGGATGGCGTCGGCAAACATAGCCGTAGTGAAGCGGTGGGTGATAACGATCGCGGTTCTTCCCTCCACGAGTTTGCGAAAGCGGCTTAACCATTCCGATTCCGCCCACGGATCCATGGCGCTGGTCGGCTCATCGAAAATGACAATCGGACTTGCCCTCAGAAATGCGCGAGCCAGGGCGACGCGCTGCCACTCCCCCAGACTCAGCTCGGTGCCCTCCTCGAACCATGTGCCCAGAAGAGTGTCGTAGCCGCCGAGTTTCGCAACGATCGGCTCGGCACCCGCCGCCTGCGCCGCCGCGACGATCAGACGGCGATCGGCCTTACGTCCAAGATCGCCTAGCACGATATTCTCCGCAACCGTGGCGCTGTATTGGACCGGCTCCTGAAAAAGTACCGCGATCTTCTGCCTGAGATCGTCCAGCTGCAGACTTTTCAGATCCTGACCATCCAATTCTATGCAACCCTCCAGCGGGTCGTAGAATCGGCATAGCAGCTTCATCAAGGTGCTCTTGCCGGCGCCATTAGGTCCGACGATCGTCACGATCTGCCCTGCCGCGATGCGCAAGTTGCAGTGATGAAGCACCCATCCGGTCCGGCCCGGATAGCGGAATGAAACATCACGAAAGCAGATTCCGTCCGTCAGGAAAAGCGGTGCGGGCTTGGCATCCGGCGCGTTGATAACCACCGGCTCCAGAGCAAGGAACTCGAAGAGATTCCCCAGGAACAGCGTGTTCTGGTATAACTGGCCGGCGTGATCGAGCAGCGAGCGCGTGAGCCCAAGTCCTTGCTGAAAAGCCTGGTAAAGCAGCGCCAGGTCTCCCAGAGTGACCAACCCGAGGACGGCTCTCCATCCCACCCAGCCCATTACGGTGCCCGTCGTAATGATGCCCCAGAGACCCGCGATGACCTCGGCTTGACCTTGAGCCTTGACCATCTGTAGCCGGTCGCCACGCAGTTTCTCCCGGAGATTCTGGAAAAGGTTGCGAAAATGTCGCTGGAGTCCGAATAGCCGGATCTCCGCCGCAGCTTCGCCCGCAGTGAGCAGCCAATCGTAGTACCAGGTCCGCCTTTCTTCCGCGGTAGTGCGCAGGCGCCAGTCGTGTTGCATCAACGCATATCGCATCACCACATAGAGAGCCGGTAGCGTGCTGGCAACCAGAGCCGCGGGCAACCATAATCCAAAAGGGATTAACACCGCCAGCAGGGCCGCCAGAGTAATCCCGTTCTGAAGCAGGCTACCCAGGCTCTCGATCAGCGCGATCGGCCGGTGGGTCGCTTCGGCGCGCGCGCGGTGAAGGTGGTCGTAAAACTCGGGAGACTCATAGAAGGCCAGGTCTACGGCGGCCGACTTCTCGTGGATTAAGTCGCTGATATAGTCGCGAACTCTCTCCGCTTGCGCCTCGCGCAGCCAATTCGAGGTGCAGCGGAGAACCTCACCGAGTAACAGAACAAAGCCCATGGCGGCCGCGGTCACCAGCAATGGACCGGATTTTGACCAATCGCCGCGTGCCTGTATCGCCGCCAGCAAGCCGTTGACTAACGCTCGCGTCAGGTAAACCGTGGCAATCGGCAGAATTCCCTGAATGATGAGGACGACGAGCCATGCTATCGTCCATACGCGTGCCGCCGACCAGACCAGAATGAGGGCGCGGGGGAGATGGGGAAGCTGAGCTCGAGCGCGGCGCAGACGGCTGGACAGAGTCTCGGACGTCGTTGCTGTTTTCGTCAAGTTCAACAGTATGACACGAGGTGTCCCGGAGTGGCGGTCGTCCGTGAAACCGGCGGCGGCGCAGCCGTCTACTTTCCGGCCAGGAGATCCCGGCACCTGGGTTCCGGCTATCATGGAACTATTGCACGAGAGAACATAAGACTGTATCAGGCCTCCCGATTCACTGTGGATGACGGAAGTACGATTAGGAACTTCGCCCGATAGGAGGCTCCGTCTATCGCAGTTTCGGAGGTTTCTGCGATCTTGCCGCCGCAACGGACAGTCGTTCCGATGAAGTTCAGCTTTCTATCTCCGTTGCAGACGGGCTTGCTTGCGAGCGTCATCCTGGTTTTTTCGGCGCCTCTTCAATTCCATGTGCTTTCGCTTCCCGATCCGGCGATCGGCGCGTTCGCAGCCCTTCGTGAAGGCGGACCACAGGCTCTCGAACGAAGCGTCGAGGGTTTTCGCCTCGCGCTTGAAAGAGATCCCGCCTCCCCTTTTCCCTGGTGCGATCTCGGCGAGGCGTATCTCGCGTCCGGCAACGATAGGTTGGCACGATACTGTTTCTCTCGTGGTCTACAACTCGGATCCCGGACACCAGCCATCCAGTTCCGCGCAGCCAGTTACTATCTGAACGCGGGCGATACGCAGACCGCGATGGCTCTGCTGGACCGCGTATTACACACCGATCCCGGTTACGCAGACATTGTCTTCAGCTATTACGACCGGCTGTCTATGAGCGTGGCCGACGCGATCCACTCCGGCGTGCCGGCAGACCCGCTCGTCGCGAATGCGTGGCTTGAGCATGTGCGCAAGACGCGAACTCTCGCGGACGCAACCACGGTTTGGCACTGGATTGCCGGGCATTCTCTTGCCAACGATAAGCAGGCGGGCGATTACATCGAATCGCTAGTCGAACAGCGCCAATATTCGGCGGCGGCGGAAGCTTGGTTCGTTTACCTGTCGAATCGTTCACCCGGACCGTCGAAGCTGAACCTGATTTTGGATGGAGGGTTTGAAACACGTCCCGGTGGAACTCCGGCCAGGCTCGGCTCAGCCGGGATTGTCATATCTCCCATAGCGGCAAGTGCGCTCTCTCAATTCGATCTGATGCCGGCGGACAGATGAGTCGGCACCAGATTGTCCGAGAAGAGAATCGCACGGCCCGGGATTTATGCTCTGGAAGGGGGTACGTTCGAAATGCCCAGCTTACAAACGCTCAACGGGTACGGATGCGTATAGTCGAGGACGTCCGTCCCGACCGCCTTGATGTGCACATGAATCGGGTCGCCGGAGCAACAATCTGGCTCGACGGCGTCTCACTAGCCAGCCAACCGGGCGTAATCCAAGGTCATGATCCAAGGTAGCCCCGGACGAACCAGATCCGCCCTGATTCTATCCGTTTTAACGGCGGTACTCGGGTATTCCGTATTCACGGATGGCGGAGTGCCGTCTCGCAGTTGGATCATACAGTCCGCGTGCATTGGACTTCTGGGAATCGCCGCGTTCTCGGCGCCACTCTCGGCAAAAGGCAATCTCTGTGATCCTGTGGAATTGCCTCGCGCACTCTCCCTTCCTTTGATTCTGCTGTCAGCCTATCTGCTGGTCCAGATAATTCCGCTTCCGGTTTCGTTTTTGACACTCCTGTCTCCCGCACGCGCGGAGTTATTGAAAAGCCTCGATCCGGTCGCACCCGCGAGCGGGTTTGCCGCCCTGACCGTTGGCCCGTACGCCACAGTCGCCGCGTTGCTACAAATGGTTGCCTATATCATCGTCTTTTTGCTGGTTCGGGAGGCTTTGCTGGGTCTCATGGAATATCCTTGGGCAGTCGCCGCTCCGATCATAACCCTGGGAATTCTGGAAGCTCTGATCGGACTCGTCCAGAACGCCGCTGACCCAACAGCAACCTTCATCAGGGGCACCTATGTGAACCGGAACCACTTCGCCGGGTTCCTCGAAATGTGTTTACCATTCGCTGCTGTTTCCTCGTGGGCTCTTTATCGACGCTTACGCTCGGGAACGGCAACTCCTTTCAAAATAGGTGTGGTCCTGTGTCTGGTCGGGGCGGGTGGGGCTGCCATGATGTTTGCGGTCCTGAGGTCGCTGTCACGATCAGGATTTCTGGCAGCCGAGGTCTCATTGCTGATTGTGGTCGTTTTACTGGCGAGGTCCAGATCCTACACACTCAGCTTTGGCGCCGGCCTTGGCCTGATCACCCTATTCCTGCTTGCCGGACTCTCCTCCTCGAGACTATTGAATCGCTACGCAGAACTCTTCTCCGAACACTGGCAAAGCGATATTCGGCTTCAGTTATGGAAAGCAACTCTTCACCTGATTTCCTCGTTTCCTGTCTTTGGCTGTGGGGCCGGGAACTTCGAGTCAACTTTTCATCGTTACAATCCATACGGGAATTTCACGGTGGATTTCGCTCATTGCGATTATTTGCAAGCCCTGGCCGAACTGGGAGTGACAGGCTTTTCCATCGTGATGGTTTTCGTCTACGCGATCGTTAGAACGGCTTTACGTGCGACTTCGGCGAGATCCCCCGTCGCATTACGCGATCTCAACGTCGGCTGTGTCGCTGCTTTTGCGGCGATTCTATTTCACAGCTTTACGGATTTCAATCTCCACACACCGGCTAACGCGATGTTGCTGGCCTGGATCGCGGGCATGGCGGCGGTACAGTTCGGGCCAGGGCAGGCGCAAATTTTGGAGAACCAATCGGCGTGAAAGCGACGCTTTTCCTCATCCTGACCGCGACGCTGGTCTCCGGCACAGTCAAGCCCGTTGCCACCCTCATTTCTTTCGGTGCGGTGTATTTTAATGGCGCCCGGATGTGGGCGCAGGCGGTCTATGCCTGGCCGGTTCTCGCCGGCGACGAAATTGCGACCAAGGAAACGACAGCCACTCTGCTCTTTCCGGATAAAAATCGCGTAACCCTGTATGGGGATACCCGGGTGAAGATGGATCATCGGGCGGATAAGGCGACACTGCAACTGATTCAGGGACGAATCGAATATGCTTTGATACCCGGATCCTCGTTGGTCTTCCTGCTGAACAATCGGGCCCTCGATCTGCCTCGTTCGTCTGGATCGATTTCGCTCGTGGGAAGCAATGTCACATTCGGAACACCTTTGGGTTTGCCGGAAGGAGAACTGTCGGCGCCCCTGATGTTGCCGCGGCTCGGCGAATATTCGGCGGGGCAGAAGTAGAGAGCTTGAACGAGCGTGTCACGTTCGAGAAGACAGAGTCGTTCAGCGATCAATAGGCTCTCGCCGGCGCAGCCTCTCGATCCAGTTCATAGAGATTCAGCCCGTTTGCGGAGGCGATGAGATTCCACTTGAGTAGCGGGTTGGGCCGTCTTCCAACGGCCAGCAGTAAGTGCGTCGGCCTGTAACGCTGTATCATCTTGCGATAGTCGTGCGACAACCCTCTGAAAAGAGCCATGCGGCGCGACACCATCGCGGTCTCCTGCAATTCGGGATGGCCATAGGTATCCGGCGAGTACTTGGACTGCCGCACGGAAGCCTCGTAATCCTCTTGCGTAAGTCCCGCGATCCAACCATTCAGACTGTGACGTTGGTCGACCTCAAGAAGGCTGATGAACGAAAGCTCGCCTGTATATTGGCTAAAGAGCATGGCGCATTGTGAGCGGAGGAGAAGGGTGTTGGCTTCCAATGACGTCCCGGCAATCATGCAATCGGTACCGTATCGCAAGAGCAGGTTGTCGAAAGGGGCAGTGGCTGCCAACGCCTGTGTATAGCCCCGTGATTGGGCGCACGCGAGCGGCTCGAGCATTCGAACCCACAAACCGGACAACAGGATCAGAGCAGCCGCAATGGGCGCCAGGCAGCGGACCTTGGCGGCAACGGGTGCTCGTTCGAGCCACAAACAGGCCGTGCTCAAAAGAACGATTTCACCCAAAGAGCTGAAAACATAGTTGTAGTGCCAGTTCTCGGAATCGATTCCCGTCAAGATGGCCGAATTCGCCAGGAGATAACCGGCGATTACCAGCAACGTTGGAAAATACAGCTTGCGTTCGCGCAGCACAAATACCGCGGCGACCCCGCAAGCGATCTTCAACCAAACCCACACGTTGAGTACATTCTGTGTGCGCACGGGGTCCCCCGGCAGAAGGTGCAGGCCCGGTTGCACGCGCTCAAGCGCGTCGCGGTGACGGAGCGTGGATAGCTGGCTCGTTTTGTGAATCAACTCGGGGGCTCCCGCAGCGATGCCCACAATCAGGACGATCATTACCGGGCCCGGCCTCGCGTGAATCCAGCTAAGACGATTTCCGGCCTGCGCCAACCATGCGAACACGACGTCCGCGGAAGCGGCTGCGAGAGCCGCCGTCCAGAAGAAGAAGTATTGGTAAATGCAAAGTGCGAGGAACATGGCAGCGCCGGCAAGATATTTCCATGACCGGATTGGGGTCAGCAGACACGCCGTCAACGCCAGCAAAGTTGGCAGATTTAGTAGGGGCGTTACAATCCGATACTGCGCAAGCCATTGGCCCTCGACAGGCATCGTGCCATAATGCCACTGCTTCAGCAGCAGGAAGTTTGCGAGGAGCGATCGGCCGGTAATAAACCCGGCGTCTGCGAGACACACTAACGTACACAAAATGGTCCAGTACACGCCACGTGGAGAAGAAGAGAGCAGCCGGTAGAACAGGAAAAATAGCGACACCGCGAGCCCAACCGATCCAATGACACGCATGACGAGCGGAATCATCGTAACGGACAGACGTAAGGCCGCGGTGGCTTTTGCGAATGGGATAAACATCACCCAGGCGTGCAACGTCGGGTCGTGGGACCACGTTGGGCTAAAAGGATCCCGAAGCGACCATTCCCCGAAGTACGGCAGACGCGCGATCGCCAGATAGTACTGGTCGTCGCCGTTCGCGAGGTATGCCGGCGATCGGTATTCGAAGAATGCGACTGCGTGGGGGATCACTGCAAGGACCATCGATACGGCCACACAGGCCAATAACCCGTAGAGGATTGAGCGCCGAAGCGGCGGCGGGGGACTCTCGAATGCGTGACCCGTAGTTGATGATCCCATTTCGGGATCTGAATTCCCGGGAAGGATTTTCAAGAGATTCATTGTACAGGACGCAAAAACATTCACCTCATGCCGGGAGGATTTGCTCGGGCCGCTGCGCCGTCTACAAGCTATGCGCAAAATTCGATGCCGCGAGCGGCCGTGCGTCCAAATGAAATGTTGAGATTCGAGGTAGTCTCTGACGCGGCCTCTCGCCGGACGCTGGTCCAAAAAGCAAAAGAGCGATCGCGCGCCTTCTCCTGGCGTGCGAAGGCAATGAAAACCTTGTAGGAAGCCTACCCGTTGGCTCTGCGCAAACATCGGGCGGGTGATATCGGTGAGTGCAAGGCGCCGCGCGCAAATGGGGTAACATTCCGTTGTGGGTGCCGAACCGGAGATCGGGATCTTGAGCCATTCGAACTGGCAGGAGCCAAATCAAAGCGTGCCGCTGCGCTGCTGGCCGAACCTCGTCGATGATGCCCTCGCACACTTGCCTCCGCAGCATCGTCCCCGCTCGTTCTGGTATGCTCGCCTAGCGCTCATGCGTGCACTGTTGCGATGGACCGGCGTGCGGGTAATGCTGCTTCACCGCTTGGCACACACGGCTCGGGGGCGTCTTGGATTTCCGGGAAGAGTCATCGCGGCCGTACTGACCTGGATTCTGCGTCACTTCTACGCTTGTACCATCTCGCCTCGAGCAAGGCTCTATGGAGGACTCGTCCTGCCCCATCCTTTCGGGATCGTCATTGGTCCCAAAGTAACGGTGGGACCGAGAGCCTGGATCTTTCAGAACGTGACATTGGGAGGCGTGCCGGGAAAAGAGGGCATGCCGTGGGTGGGGGCGGATGCCCGTCTCTTCACCGGAGCGTTCCTCGGCGGTCCGATCCGCATCGGAGACAACGTGTTCATCGCCGCCAATACCGTGGTCTCGTCCGATGTTCCCTCGCGCACTATGATCCGTCCGGCTGAAGCAATCTGGTCAGAGTTGCCGGACCGTTACGTAGTGCGCTCCGAACCACGCCGTGACGATTAACCACCGGGCATTGGCTTCAAGTCAGCTATACTCTGGAGACTGGCGTGAATTGAATCTGAACGGTAGAGACCCGGCGTCGAAGCGAATCTTGCGTGCTTCGGCGTCCACCCACGGGGGAAGCAAGGCGCAGCGTCAAAGGTTTTGCCAACAAACTGGTCTGATGAACGTAGGGATCGTCTGTGACTTCACCGAGGAACGCTGGTACAGCATGGATTTTGTCGCCGACACGCTGATCGAATCCCTGCCCAAAATCCAGGGCATGAACCCGCGTAGAATCCGGCCCGGTATGAAGTTACGTTGCTCCCGCCTCCCGGGGCTCCGAAATAACCGCTCCGCAGCCAACCTCGATCGCGTGATCAACCGTCTGCACGACTACCCTTGTTATTTGAAGGCCCACGCTGGCCTCGATGTCTACCACGTGGTCGACCACAGCTACGCGAATCTGGTTCACGTCTTGCCTGCCGATCGCGTCGTGGTCACCTGCCACGACGCCGACACTTTCCGATGTCTGTTCACCCCCATCCAGGAGCCCCGATCCCATCTGTTCCGGCAGATCGCGCGCCACATCCTGAAAGGTCTGCAGAAAGCGTCCCTTGTGGCATGCTCCAGCATGGCCACATGCGATGCGCTCGTGCAAGCCGGTGCACGGCCGGCCTCACGTTTGGAGGTGGTTCCGCTGGGAATTAATCCCGTCTTTGGTCCGGATCCCGATCCCGGCGCTGATCTCGAGGTGCGCGCGCTGCTGGGCGACCCTGATCCCGGCCGTCCCGAGGTGCTCCACGTCGGTAGTGTCGTGGAACGTAAGCGAATCGATGTGCTCCTGAATGTGTTTGCCGCCGTGAGAAAGAACGTTCCGTCCGCCGTGCTGGTTCGCGCCGGCGGCTTATTCACTACCTCGCAGCAGAAATTGTTAAATGATTTGGAAATCACGGATGCCGTCAGAGTCTTCTCGCATCTGAACCAGCGCACGCTGGCGGCGCTCTATCGCCGGGCTGCGGTGACGCTGCTGCCGTCCGACCGCGAAGGTTTCGGCCTGCCCGTGGCGGAAGCAATGGCCTGCGGAGCCCCGATCATCGCGAGCGACCTGCCCGTTCTTCGGGAAACCGGCGGTGACGCGGCAGTTTATTGTGCGGCCGGCGACCCGCGTCCGTGGGTTCCAGCCACCCTCGCCCTGCTGCGTGAGCGGGCGGTTCAAGGCGAAGCCTGCCGGCAGCGTGTCGCGATGAGCCTCTGGCAGGCATCCAAATTTACTTCTATGGAATATGCGCGGCGAATGTCGGAACTCTATTCCGGACTTGCGCATGGATAAAAATGTCCTGGTAACCGGCGGTGCCGGATTCATCGGATCGAATTTCGTCTCGCGAGCGATCCGGCAATCCTACAGGGTTACTGTCGTGGACAACCTCTCCCGGCGTGGCGCAACTGGTAATCTCAGCCGCCTGTACAGTCAGGTAGGGCCTTTCGAATTCCACGAAATCGATATCCGGAATCAACACGCGGTGGACGCCCTATTTGCCGGGACCCGGTTCGATGGCGTAATTCATCTCGCCGGACAGGTCGCGGTGACCCAATCCGTAATCGATCCGCGCCTCGATTTCGAAGTCAACGCGACCGGTACCCTGAATATCCTGGAGGCAATCCGCAAGTCCGGGTCCGATCCGATCCTCATCTATGCTTCCACGAATAAAGTGTACGGCCCCGTTGAAGATTGCCCCTCGTCTGAACTCGAAGATCGCTATATTCTCTCTGACGACCCCTTCGGCATCTCGGAGCAGGTGAAACTGGATTTCCACTCGCCCTATGGATGCTCCAAGGGTGCCGGAGATCAATACGTTGCAGATTACCGTCGGATCTATGGACTGCGGTCGTACGTTCTCCGCCAGTCATGTATCTATGGTCCCGGCCAACTCGGTTGGGAGGAGCAGGGATGGGTGGCCTGGTTTGCCATGTGCGCGCTCTCCGGCCGGCCCGTCACGATTTATGGTGATGGCAAGCAGGTTCGAGACCTCCTGTACATCGATGATCTGGTGGACCTCTACCTCCTGTTGCTGCAGCAAGAGTCCCTGGCGCCGAAGTTCATCTACAATATCGGCGGCGGACCGAACCTGTCGGCATCGTTGCACGGCGTTCTCGCGGCGCTCGAAAGGATCACCGGACACGCAATCCCGCGTGTGTACGGTGATTGGCGGCCGGGCGATCAGCGCGTCTATATCTCCGACATCCGGCTCGTAGAAAAGTGCTTCGGATGGCGGCCCGTCCGCAACCTGGAATACGGCCTCGAGAAGTTGCTCGCCTGGGCCAAAGAACTTCCCGCCCTCATGTCAGGTAAAGCGACAGGATAACGTGGTACCGGGTGACACCCCCCAGTATGCGCGTGTCTGATTACATCCCGCGGCCGCCCGAATCGCTACTCGACGTAGGTTGCAACGTTGGCGCGTGGCTCGAAGAGTGTGCCGGACGCTATCCAGGAACCAGGCTGGCGGGAATCGATATCAACGAATCGGCGCTCGAAGTTGCGCGCGCCAGGCTGCCCGTTGTTGAATTGCACCGATCCGGTGCGGAAGCGATCCCGTTCGCGGATGAGACGTTCGATTGCGTCACTTGCGTCGAAGTCCTGGAACATCTATCGGTGGAACTGCGGCCAGCCGCTTTTCGGGAAATGCACCGAGTGTTGAGGCCGGGCGGCCTGCTGTTGCTTACTGCCCCGCATGACGGCTGGTTCGCCTGGCTCGATTCGAACAACATGCGGCACCGCTTTCCCCGTTTGATCGGCTGGCTGGCGGGCCGCGGACTGCGGGAAGCCAACTATCGCGCGATCGGCCGCAAGCTCGAATGGCATCACCACTTCACGCTGCCGGAATTGTTGGCTCTCGCCGAAGATGGTTGGCGCGTGGCTGCCGTGCGGCGGGGCGGCCTCCTGATGTGGCCTTTGATGGAATGGGCCTGTTGGCCCTTTTACCGGCTGGGCCGTGCGGAACATCCGGTCCGCAGATGGTTCGAACGCGTCGCGATCTTCGACTACGCCATTGATTATGGCCGGGCCTCGTATGGGATACTGCTCGTGCTTGAGCGCGCAGCGAAGAATCCGGCTAGCCGCTAAGCGTGGACTTCCTGCGCCTGACCTATCTTGCTGAACCGTGTCAGGTTGAGGGAGAACAGCCAGGAACAATTCAGTCTCTCCGCGCAATCGGCGACGGCAATAGGCATCACGACGCCGGCCGCCACCAATAGAACGAGGAGTAACGTCGAATTCGTCACATGGAGCAGGTTGATCAGAATGATTCTGGCTAATACCCACGCCACGCTGTGCAGGAGATAGATTTCGAGCGACCTTCTTCCGGCATGAAGGAGCATCTTCCTGGCCACCCGCAGGCTTCCCATTCGATCGATTACACTCGAGATGCACAAGACCGTGCCAATGCCCGCCGCCGTCAGGATCGCGTTGCGTGCATCGGGGCTGACCAGATACCGATAGCCGCCAGCCGATACCGCGGCAAATACCAGACACGATGCAGCAGTGACCGCAAGCGGCAGCTTTGCGCAGGTACGTACCCAGTGACTCAGGAAGGATCCCAAACTGATCCAGATCGCCCACCAGAAAAGGTGAGTCACTACCGGCATGTCCAGCCGGAGAATGAGCAAGTAGCCCAACCCCGAAATGACGAAGATGCCCCCCGGAGGCGCCCATACTCGCAGCAGGCTATACAGTATCGAAAGTTCAAGGAGCGTCATCAAAAACCAGGAATACGACGTTGGATCATACAACAGCCCAACCAGTACCCGATAGCCCATATGTCCGTTGGTGAACTGCCAGAAGAGGTTCGCGCACAGGATGTTGATGGCTCCCCAGATCACGCTCGGGTAATACAGGCGTCCCAATCGCCCCAGGAGAAATCTTGAGAAACCTTTGACCAGCGAGGCATCCAGAAAAAGTCCTGACAGGAACATGAACGTGGCCATATGGAACGTATAGAGCCATCCGCGGATGTCGCTCGCCGGACCCGGCTCTCGAAAGAAGCCTCTGATCGTGAGTCCTCCCAGCACATGCCCTAACACCATCAGAGAGATCGCAATTCCCTTGGCAATGTCTACGAACCAGACTCTGCTCTCCGGTTGCCCCGGCGGCTGTGAGTTCATGGCGATACCGCCCGGATTGTAATGGGCATGTCAGGCGGTTAGTTCGGGATCGTTCTGAAGCTGATCCTGCAGTTGGCGGGTACAACTCATCCGTCTGGGAGTCTCCAGAACCAATTGCTTCTGAAACGCATCCCGCCGCAAGACATCGACGAATTGAACCAGCATGACACCTTGGCCCCGCGATGCCATGCGATCGATCAGCAGGTAATCGGAACGGGGCAGAGTGATATGCACACTCCAGGCCCCGCCCATCAGCATCGCGTCCGGAGGTTTCACGAAATACATCTCGCCAAGGCGTAGCTCCACCAATTGGAATCCGAGCCTCCCGCACATATTTTCAATAATGAGACGCCGCTCTTCAATCGACTGAGCGGCATGGAGTTTGGTCTCGAAATCAAGCATGCAGATCTGTTCCTGCAGGATGAGCCGGAAGAATCCGCTCGAAATCGTCCGCACGGCCACATCGAACTCGTCATAGTGCAACTCCCGAATTCCGATCCAGGCGATCAAACACGCTACTGCCAGCACGATGCCACCAGCATAGCGATAGGGCAGCCCCAGCGCGATCGAAAGTACGGCCGATATGCCGCACATGGCGTACAGCCTCATGGCCGCGGACTTGGGCGCCAGGCCGCCGTCTAGAAGCCGGTGGTGGATGTGCCTCCGATCCGCCCCGAAAATGGCTTGCCGCCGAACATAGCGGCGGCCCACCGTGAGGACTAAATCAACCAGCGGAACAGCCAGCGCGATAGTGGGCGCGAGCATCCCCGGGAAGCCGGCCAATTGACCGCTCCACGAGATCGAAAAAGCTCCCAGCAGAAAACCAATCAGGAGACTACCGGAGTCGCCCAGAAATATGGATGCGGGAAAAAAGTTGTAGCCCCAAAACCCGATGAGGCAGCCTGTCAGTGGAACCACGACCATCGCCAGTGCCCAATTGCCGCTCATCAGGGCTCCCGCCAGAATCGTACAACAGGCGAAAAATGCGACACCGGCGGCCAGTCCATCCAGTCCATCGATCAGGTTGATTGCATTCATGCAGGCCAGTAGCCACAGGACGGTCAACGCGATTCCCAGCCAGGGGTGAAGATAGACGCCGCCCAGAAAAGCGATTCGAACTCCCAGCGTCGAGACCAGCGTTGCCGCGAGAAACTGTCCGATCAGCTTTGTCCAGGGTGAAAGGCCCGCGATGTCGTCCATCAATCCGATCAGAAAGACCATCCCGGCCGCTGCCAGCATGGGCATGAGCATCCGTGCGGGATAACCGGTCGGAAAGAAGACGTAAAGCAGCGCCAGCGAGCCGCCATAGGAGATCGCCAACGCAAGTCCGCCACCGCGGGGGACCGGACGGGTGTGTACCTTGCGAGCCTTGTCGGGTTCGTCTACCAGGTTCAGGCGATTGAAAAGCGCCCGGATCAGAGGGGTCGCGATGAGAGACAAACTCAACGATGCGATGCCCGCCAGCAACAAGGGAATCATAGAGCCGCTCGCCGGGCGGAAATCCCGGCCCGGAGGCGTGCCCCACTCAATTGCCTGCTGGTTTTGTTCCCCTCCAGAGATGATGTTCTCACGGCGATATCTATCAAGAATACATCGACCGCCCAGCTTCCGCTGAGACCGTCCGCCGAATGACGGGAAAGCCTTGGGGCTCTGGTGCAAACGGTCGCAGAACTGCCAATGATGAATAGATGCCACAATTCGTATCCACGGGCGTACTGTTCAAGGGCCGGCACTTTGACCGGGAGATTGTAGTGCTATTCGTGGGGCGGCATTACACTCCGGAATTCGAAAAGCGATGGAAGCGATACGCACGCACGATTGGCGGGTCCTGGCGGATGGATGAAACGTATGTGAAGGTGCGCGGCGAATGGGTATATCTGTTTCGGGCGGCCGACAAGGCTGGGAAGACCGTCGATTTCTACTTCACACCGGGCCGTCAGCGAATTGAAAGCGATGGGCGAGTTACCGAAGCGAGTGCGAGTACGAGTACGGACCAGCAAGTACCTGAACAATGCAATTGAACAAGACCATCGACCGGTGAAAAGCGGCTTCGCCCGATGCTGGGATTCAAGAGCTTCCCGACCGCAGCAGTCGTGATCGGTGGCATTGAGTTGGCAGAGAAGATCAAGAAGGGACAGTTCAAGCTCGGCAATCTCGGCGGCCGCACAGCAACGATGCCGGAAATCTGGCGAGCTGCATTGGCTGCTTAAGCAGAGTTACCTAAAATTGAACGACGGAACGAATCGATTCAGGCTTACCTTGAATTTGCACCACAGCCTTTGAAGGCAAGAAGAGTTTGGGCAAAGAAAACCAAAGTTTGGGCAGAGAGGCTACGAGTAAGAATCAAACTAACTGAAAGCAAAGAAACTGGGGTGGCTGGAGGGGTTCGAACCCTCGGCCACCGGAACCACAATCCGGCGCTCTACCAGCTGAGCTACAGCCACCGTGTTCTTTTTCAGTCTATCATGCACGGCTAAGAGAACTTCGCGGCGAGGTCAGCCAAACCCCCAATCACCTGCGAAATCGGGTCCCCCCGGAAACCATACACAGTCAGCCCAAGAGCGATATTCGTGTAGTTCGTAGGTATTCCCCTGAATTTTTCTTCCTTGCTCATCTTGCGCCAGGCCTTGAGCCCGTCCATACCGGATTTTCCCTTGCCGGCCATCCCCGCAAACCCCATCAGAAGAGGCAGTTCGTACGAATTGTCCGCCGTGCAGATTCGCTCCAACTGGAAGCTGATCCCGTTGCTAATCGCCGTTTCGGAAGTGTCTCCGGTGTTCGACCGCGGAAACACCAGGTAACTCACGGTGAAATTATTGTTCGGCGTGTGTCCGGGCTGCTTCTTGGGGCCTCCGAGGTCGAGAAACAGCTTATAGGAGCACTCGCCAAGCGCCTGGGCAGTATAACCCTTGGTCCCGCCCACGTCAGCGAAATAAAATGCGCTCTGCAGCGGTTGATTGTGCCGGATCGCCAATCCGAAGTCCTTCAGTTGAACACCGCCGATCGTATTTAAATTCCCCGAAAGAGCGGCGAACGCAACGGACGAAGCATCGATGTAGCTCGACTGTTCAAACATCGGGCCATGATGGTGCGGCGTCGCTGAAATGTAATAGCCTTTGTGCGCGCCCGTCTTCTGCACCACGGGACATCGTCCTTTGCTATCCGGATAACGTGTGTCCAACTCCAGATGATAGGCGTCTTTCACCAACGCCCCTTTGGTGCCGATAGTAAACGACTCGAAGCTGTTGTCGTTGAAATCCCCAGCGCGGGCTTGCGGGTGAATAGCAAGGAGGCCATAATACCAACGCGGATAACCTGCATTCTGCAAACTGTCCAGCGTGATTTTTCCGGGTGGCCCATAGGCATCCGCCGCGCCATCATAGTCGATGTTCACATGGCACGTGTACAGCAGCGCCGAAACACCCGGAGGGCCTGTGATCTTAGTCACCTCTACCTTGCCGAAATCATTGCCGTTGTGCCAGTGCCCAGACAGGGGTTTGAAGTCGAGATCCGCCACGCCGATTCCCTCCGCTACCGGAAAGTGTAACAGGCGGCCCTATCGTTTCAGTCCGGCTTTCACCCAGAGTTGGTCCACACGACTCTGAACGTCCGGCGACATCTTAATCACGTCGGGCCAAGGCCGCGTAAACCCTTCGCCCGGCCACTTCTTCGTAGCATCCACACCCATCTTCGACCCATAATTCACCAGTCGGCTCGAGTGATCGAGCGAATCCACCGGCCCCATCACAAATTGAATATCTCGCTCCGGATCGATATTGTTCAGAGCCTTCCAAGCCACTTCGCTCACGTTCTGAACATCGACATCCTCATCCACCACCACAATGCATTTGCTGAACATCGCCTGCCCCAGGCCCCAAATCGCGTGCATCACCTTCCGCGCGTGTCCCGGATACGATTTGCGGATCGAAATCAAAATCAGATTATGGAAGATTCCCTCGGCCGGCATGCAAACATCGCGAACCTCCGGCAACTGCATCCGCATCAAGGGCAAAAAAATTCGCTCAATCGCCTTACCCATATAGAAATCCTCCATGGGCGGCGGGCCGACAATTGTCGTCGCATACAGAGGATCTTTACGCTGCGTCACGCAAGTAATATGGAACACCGGATATTCATCGGCCAGCGAATAGAATCCCGTGTGGTCGCCGAAAGGCCCTTCCGTCCGCATCTCCCCGAGTTCCAGATAGCCCTCCAACACAATCTCCGCGTTTGCCGGCACTTCGATATCCGACATCTCGCACTTCACCATCTCCACCGGCTTCCCGCGAAGAAATCCTGCAATCATCATCTCGTCCAGATCCGGAGGCAGCGGCAGAATGGCCGAATACATCGTCGCCGGATCCGCCCCGATCGCCACCGCGACATCCATGCGTTTCTTGCCCGCCGCAATCAACCGGCGATGATGTTCCGCGCCCTGTTTATGCGTCTGCCAGTGCATCCCCGTCGTGCGGTCGTCATAGACCTGAAGCCGGTACATCCCACAGTTCCGCTTGCCCGTATCCGGATTCTTCGAAAACACCAGAGGCAGTGTAATGAAACGTCCGCCATCCTGCGGCCAACAGTGCAGAATCGGATAATCGCTCAGCGCAAAGCCGTCTTTCTTCACCACTTCTTTGCAAGGACCATCGGTAACGATCTTCGGGAAAAACGCCCCGATTTCCGCCAGCTTCGGCAGCATCTTCAGCTTGTTGATTAACCCCTGCGGCATACGCATCTCGAGAAATTCCGTGATACGTCGCGCCACTTCGTCCACCGAATCCACTTCAAGCGCGATCTCCATCCGCTTGCTGCTGGCGAACGCGTTGATCAACACCGGAACGCTGCTGCCCTTCGGCTTTTCAAAAAGAAACGCCGGGCCGCCGTGCTTCACGGAACGATCTGCGAATTCAGTGATTTCCAGATGCGGATCAACCTCAAATGGGATACGCTTCAATTCACCGGCTTTTTCCAGCGCGCGAACAAACTCGCGCAGATCGTTATAGGCCATAGAGGGTAGTCGTTTTATTATGAGTCAAATGGAACAACGAGTCGCATTCGTGAGCGGCGCAAGCCGCGGCATCGGGAGAGCGTGCGCACTTTTGCTCGCCAGGGCAGGCCACCGCGTGATCCTCGCCGCGCGAAATCTGGAGAAGCTCGACAGCGCTGCCGCGGAACTTCGCGCCAACGGACACGAGGCGTTCACCGTCGAACTCGACCTCGCCTCTCATGAATCCATCAAGTCGGCGTTTGCCAAAGCCGTGCAGAGCGTCGGCCCCATCGAGATCCTCGTTAACAACGCGGGCATCACGAAGGATGCCCTCGCTCTTCGAATGAAAAAAGAAGATTGGGACACCGTGATCGACACCAACCTGACCGGCTCCTTTCTCGCCACGCAACAAGTGCTACACGGAATGATGAGGGAGCGCTGGGGCCGGATCGTAAATATCACCTCGGTAGTAGGCGAAGCGGGCAACGCGGGACAATCCAACTACTCCGCTTCGAAGGCTGGCCTGATCGGCCTCACCAAATCATTGGCGCAGGAAATGTCCAGCCGCGGCATCACCGTAAACGCAGTCGCACCCGGATTCATCGAGACCGATATGACCGGAATACTCTCCCCCGAAGTGAAGGAAAAGGTGCTCGCCGGCATCCCGCTCAAACGGATGGGAACGCCCGACGACGTCGCCGCGGCCGTAGCATTCCTGGCCAGCGAAGAAGCCGGTTACATCACCGGTCATGTGCTCGATGTGAACGGTGGAATGTACATGTAACCTTTGGCAGCAAGTATGATCAATAATACGCCAACGGTCCACATGAGCGAAGCAGAAGTCGCCCGCGACCTGCACTCGGCGCTGGCGAAGGTGCAACATGGCCTCGAAATCGTGATCGAACAGGATCACCGGCCGATCGCCATTCTCAAGCCGCCTCAGCCGGGCGGGAGGATGATCTCGGAGATCATCGCCGATCTCCGTGCCAGATGCTCAAACGCCATCATGGATGACGACTTCGCCCGGGACATTCAAGAAGGCATCGACGCCCAGCGTGAGCCATGGCATCCACCATCGGATTAGTGCTCGACTCAAGCGTGTTGATCGCCGCCGAGCGCCGGAAACTGACCGCTGTCGAAGCCATCGAGAACGTGCGAAAGACTATTGGCGAAGTGCCAGTCGTAATGTTTTCGCTAACCGTCGCAGAAATCGGCCACGGTATTTATCGCGCCAATACACCCGAGCTACGAGAACGCCGCCGCGCCTTCCTGGACGAATTAAAAGCCACAGTTCCGGTCGACCCGTGACGGGCGCCACAGCCGAGATCATCGGCCGGGTCGGTGGGGAGCAAGCAGCAAAGGGCGTCCACATTCCCTTAGCTGATCTGATAATCGGGGCATGCGCGCTGGAACTGGGATATGGTCTGGGCACTGGCAATGCCCAGGACTTCAGCCGCATCCTGGATTAAAACTCGTTTTTCTTTAGACATACTCCATAGGCGCAGTGCATGCCGTTCGATTCGCATACCTCCGTTACGACGTTACGCGCATTGACACCCGGGGTTCGAATTGACTATACATGAAACACGCCGAACAGCAAAACTGCCGCAACATACAAGAAAAGGAATCCAATGACCGTCAGCAGAAGGCGATTACTCCAGTCTCTCGCGCTCACCGGCGGCACAGCCGTTGCGGCGCCCGAATCCGCAGTCACACTCGACGTTCTTCGCAACGTATCCGCCGCCCACGGGACCAATTTGACCGACGACCGGCTACGCGTCGTCAAACCAGTCCTCGAACACAACCTTCCCCAATTGCGGGAACTCCGTGCCTTCGAAATTGACGATGCCATCGCGCCGACGCAAGGAATCCTGGACCACTAAACCATGGCTGCCTCTGAACTCTGCTTCAAGTCCGTTGCCGAGTTGGCACCGCTACTCAAGGCGCGCAAGCTCTCGCCCGTAGACCTGACGCGCGCCTTCCTGGATCGAATCGAAGCCGTCAATCCGAAGGTGAACGCCTTCATCACAATCACAGGCGAACAGGCGCTACAGCAGGCGCGCAAAGTGGAACGAGACATCGCCGCCGGTCGTTATCGCGGACCGCTTCACGGCGTGCCCTACGCTCCGAAGGACCTGTTCGCAACCAAAGGAATCCGCACCACCAACGGCTCGAAGGCAACCGCCAACTGGATACCGGACCACGAATCCACCGTCACCGCCCGCCTCAACCACGCAGGCGCCATCCTCATCGGCAAGCTCAATCTCCTGGAGTTCGCAATGGGCAGCGGACAGTCCGGACTGATCGGACCCGCCCGCAATCCCTGGGACCTCAACTACTCGCCATCAGGCTCCTCAAGCGGTTCCGGCGCAGCGCTGGCTGCCGGTATGGTTCCCCTGGCAATGGGAAGTGACACCGGAGGCTCCATTCGTGGTCCTGCAAAAAGTTGCGGCATTGTAGGTCTGAAGCCGACCTACGGGCGAGTCAGCCGCTTCGGCGTGACGACGCTCAGTTGGACGCTCGATCACGCAGGGCCAATGGCCAGAACCGTCGCCGACGTCGCGTGTATGCTGCAAGCCATCGCCGGTGCGGACCCTCAAGACCGCACCGCGGCCCCCAGCCCGATATCTGACTACACTAAAGCGCTCAGCGGCAATGTCAAAGGCGTGCGCATCGGTGTACCAACCGAGTACTTCTTCGAGCACGTCCACGCCGAGACAGAGACCGCTCTCCGCCGCGCCCTCTCGCTGCTGAAGGACCAGGGGGCCGTTTTAGTGGATGTCAAAGTGCGCAACGCTGCCCTGTGCGGCGGCGCATCGTCGATCATTCTGGGCTCCGAGTCCGCCGCATACCACGAGAAAAGACTCAAAGAGCACGGAGATCTCCTCGAGCCCCTGGTTCGCGAACGCCTCGAAGTCGCCACATTCAATTCCGCCGTCGACTACATCAAGGCCCTGCGCCTTCGCACAATCCTGATGGAGGAAATGCAGCGGGTCTTCCAGACTTGCGACGTGTTGATGCTTCCAGCGGGCAATGCCGCGCCCAAACTGGACGCCGAAATCGTCGGCACCGATGCTCCTTCCGATCCGCCGTCAACGCCGCGCCCCGACTCCTTCAACATCGCCAACGTGACAGGCATTCCCGCCATCGTGCTGCCTTGTGGGTTCACCGCCGGCCCTCCGTCGCTCCCTCTCGGCATCCAGTTCTGCGCCAAACCTTTCGACGAAGCAACGCTCTTCCGGGTCGGCCATGCCTATCAATCGGCGACCGATTGGCATACACACAAACCTCGGCTCGACGCCTGACACAGGAGAACAACTCATGAATTTCGCATCTTGCGAGGAAAATTGACGCGACGAAAATTAATTCAGGGAATCAGTGCGGCCGCGCTATCG
>Ga0105237_10000989_pt1 | contig 38202 bp, 37 predicted proteins | sample KBSC24metaG_FD_81520 | JGI IMG/M metagenome (GOLD analysis project Ga0105237, IMG submission 81520) | Corn rhizosphere microbial communities from Kellogg Biological Station, Michigan, USA - KBS C2-4 metaG | ecosystem: Host-associated > Plants > Roots > Rhizosphere > Soil | place: Michigan, USA...
CGTCCTTGACGACGTCGTCGATCTTGATGCGGCAGCCGATCGAGTCGCTGTTGCCCTGAGCCGCGACGTTGACGAAGACCGCCGGCTGGGTGGTGGTGGTGTCGTAGGCCCACGGCAGCGGGGCCGCGTCAGCGCGCTGCGGTTGGGCGTTGACGTCCAGGTAGGTGATGGTTGCGACCGTGCCAGGCGGCCCGAACACCTCGAGGACCACGTGTTTGGGGTTGAACGGGACGATGTCGTTGCCTGAGCCGCTGGGTGTCGACGTGACGTCTTGAGAGGCGAAGATGCCGTGCAGGCGGTACACCGCGAATCCCGCCGCCGCGATCACGGCCACCGCCACCAGCACCATCCAGCGTTGGCTCAGTCGCCGTCTGATCGAAACCCGCTGCATCCATGACCTTTCACTAGTGGCGACAGGCGCGGACCGTGAGCAATTCCCGTAGCAAAGCTAATCAACTTGGTTGACGGTACGACACGGAGCCGGACTCCACAACACCTGACTGCAACGAGTCGTGAATTTGCCGGCCCCGAGGTTCATTGCGAATCCGGTTCGTTCACAGCAACTTCCAAGGAACGGCGCGGGGAGATGCCCCTGGCAGTGCAGCCCTAGACCGGGGCCACGCGATCAGCCCACGGGAGCGCTTCCTCCAGCTGAGCGGCCAGACGGAGCAGTAGCGATTCGCCCGCCAACGGCGCGACGAACTGCACGCCCAGCGGCAAACCATCCGCGGTCCAATGCAGTGGCAGTGAAATCGCCGGGCGGCCAGTGAGATTCGCCAATTGCGTGTAGGGCACCCAGCCGAGATTCTTGTCCACCATGTCGTCGACGATCTTGGTGTAGCGCAGGAACTGGGCGGTGCGGGTCTTGAGCAGAACGTCGGATGCGCGCTGCAACGGCACGGGCAGATCGAACTCGCCGATCTTCGGCGGCGGTGTCGCCAACGTGGGCGTCAACAGCAGGTCGTAGGACTCGAAGAACGTGGCGAGTCGACGCGCGTGCTCGTGACGCCGTTGCACGGCGGCGACGTAGTCGACGCTGCTCGTCGCCCTTCCAAGGGCCGCCATGATCAACGTATCCCGTTCGAAGTCATCGTCATTCGCGCCAGTCAGGCGCTTGGCCTCGGCCACCTCCCACGCGATGTAGACGAACCAGGTGAGCAGGAACTCGCGCGCCAGCTCGGCGTCGTCGAACGGGGCCTGCGGCAATTCTTCGACGTGATGACCGAGCTCGGTCAACGCCCGCACGGTGGCATCGACGGCGGCGAACGCCTCGGGGTGCGGATTGGGGGTGATCGCCGACGGCACGCGGACGCCGATCCGGAGCGTCCCCGCGTCCTCCCCCACGACGGAGGCGAAGGGCGATGCGGGCAGACCCGGCACGTACGGCCCGAAAGGCTCACCGCCGCATATGACGTCGAACATCGCGGCCGTGTCGCGCACCGTTCGCGACACCACTCCCTGCACCGCCGCGCCGTGCATGAACTCGCCGGCGCTCGGGCCGAACGGCGTCAGCCCGCGACCCGGTTTCAGTCCGACCAGGCCGCAGCACGCCGCGGGGATGCGCGTCGACCCACCCCCGTCGTTGGCGCCAGCACACGGCACGATGCCTGCGGCCACCGCCGCGGCCGACCCGCCCGACGAGCCACCCGGCGTGCGCTGCAGATCCCACGGATTGCGCGCCGGTCCCCAGGCCACCGGCTCCGAGATCGCCTTCGCGCCGAACTCCGGCAGATTGGTCTTGCCGAAGATGACCAAGCCGGCATCGAGCCACCGCTGCACGACAGTGGAGTGTTCGGCGACCGGTGTCGACTTCCACGACCGCGATCCCTGCGAGCTTGGCAGGCCCGCGTAGTCCTGGGCGATGTCCTTGATCAGGAACGGCACGCCCGCGAACGGACCGCTGAGGTCGGCCGAGGGTGCTGCCGGGATGTCGCGCACGATGGCGTTGATCCGCGGGTTGACAGCGGCCGCTCGCTCCCGCGCCAGCTCCAGCAGCTCGGTCGCCGCGACCTCCTTGTCAGCGACCAGCTTGGCCAGACCGGTGGCGTCGTACGCCCGATATTCATCGAATCTCATCGCAACAGCATCGGCGACGTCTGGCAGCCATTCTTGACACATCGAGACACCGGTTTCAGGCTGTGTGTCGTGGACGAGTCCGTTCGTGCGGGTGCGCTCCAAGGCTTCGACGAGGTGGTTCTCGAACTCGGCGGTGACCCCGAGCTGTTGCTCCGCCGGAACGGACTCGACCCGCGTTCACTGTCGAATCCAGAGGCCATGGTCTCGCTCGCCAAGGTGGCGCTGCTGGTGGAGGACGCGGCGCGCACGCTCCACACGCCGACCTTCGGTCTTCGCGCGGGAAGCCATCAAGACGTTGCGGTGCTGGGGCCGCTCGCCGTCGTCATCCGGAACACCGCCACCGTGCGCGAGGCCATCCTCAAGGCGTCGCGGTACCTCTTCATTCACAGCCCGTCCTACGAGGTCTCCCTCGAGGATCCCAGCGGACATCTGCCTGGCTGCATCACGCTGCGATTCGACGTCAAACTCGACACTGCCGTTCCTCAGCGACAGCTCATCGACGGACTCCTGGCGTCGACCTTCCGAATCGTGCAGCTCCTGTCGCCCAACCCAATTCGACTACGAGGTGTCTCGATCCCGCACACCCCGACCGGAGACCGCAACGCCTACCGAAACTGCTTCAACGCCCCCGTGTCCTTCGAACAGCCCTTCGCGGGCCTTCACCTTGGGCGCGAAATCCTGCAGTCGAAGATGAGCGATGTCGACCCCTATTTGCGCGAACAGGCGCTCGCGTATGTCGCGTCGCATCAACTCAGCGCGGACCGCCTGGTATCCGATCGGGTCCGCAGCGCACTCAAGAGCACCGTCGGCGCCAACCGGGGCACCAAGGCAGAGATCGCCGAACTACTCGACCTGCACCCGCGGACGCTGCAGCGTCGGCTCACCGCGGAGGGCACGACGTTCGAGGAGATCCACGTGGAGGTCTACCGTTCGGCGACCCGACGCCTGCTGCTCGACACCGAAATACCCCTGAGTCAGGTCGCTGCCGCACTCGGTTTCTCCGAGCAATCCGCCATGAACCGTTCCGTCAAGCGGTGGTTCGACGCCACCCCCAGGCAGCTCCGCATGAAGGGTGTTGGCTAGATCGCCCCAGGCGTGCCGGGAGGGCTCATCGAGCCGTTGATGTTCGGCACCATCGCCGGGGCCGGTATCCCACCTATGGCCGCGTTGTCCCCCGGTATCCCGTCGTCCACCGGCGAGTCGAACATGCCTCCTGCGCACAGCGGATGCCGCCAGCCCAGCCAGTCACATGCGGGATCGTCCTGAACGAAGGCGGGCGCGGCGTTCGCGGGAACGGCCGCGCCCAGCACGGCGACTCCGGCAACTCCGACGGCAAACGCCGTTCTGGCGAGCGTGCCGCGCACCGCTGAAGTCATCAACCAACTCATCTGTCACTCCTTCGGGTGGGACTCCACCGATCGATCTGAGGTTTGCTGTATTCGCATCTTCGCAGCACGTCCCATCGTCAAGGGGTCGAATCGGTACTTTGCTAGCCGCGCACTCTCGCCGCGCGAGACTACTATCCGTTGGAAAGCCTTGCCGCTAGACGAAATTCGCAGGGCACGTCCGTCGGGAGAGTCCGGTATGAGCACCGTCTGTAGCACCGGTCGCCATGGCCACCACGACGTCTACGACGCGGACTGCCCCTGTCGAGATCTGTTGGACGTCTTGGCCAGCAAGTGGTCTGCGTTGGTCATCGGCGCACTGCACGATGGACCTCTGCGGTTCGGCGAGCTGCAACGCCGGGTCGGACGGGTGACCCCGAAGTCACTGACGAAGACGCTGCGCAGGCTCGAGGACTACGACCTCGTCGAACGGCGTGTGTACGCCGCGGTGCCCCCGCGCGTGGACTACGAACTCACCGAGACCGGCCGGAGCGCGGCGGTGCCGCTCGCGGCGCTGCGCAACTGGGCCGAGCATCACCTCGACTCCGTGGACTACTCGAACGCCTGACCTGCATTGCTATTCATTGGATAGCAAGTGTCCTTGCGGGAAACCATCGCCGCCGTCCTACGCTGCGGCCGCTCGCCCTGGCATGGGCAGGGCACCGCCGTAGGACAGGAGTCACCCAATGGCCACCATGGCTGCCGTCGGATCGTTCGTGGGGCAACCCCTGACCGTGCCCGATGCGCTGCAGGACGTCCAGATCGACGTTCCCGAACTGCGGCCGCATGACGTCCTGGTGCGCGTCGCCGCCGTGTCGGTCAACCCGGTCGACGTCAAGCGCCGTGCCGGCTTGGAGCGGTCCGCCACCCCGGTCGTCTTCGGGTACGACGCCGCAGGCACGGTCGAAGCCGTCGGTGCCGCGGTGACGGCGTTCTCCCCTGGCGACGAGGTCTGGTACGCCGGGGACGTCACCCGCCAGGGCAGCAACGCCGAGTTGCAGGCCGTCGATGAGCGGATCGTCGGACCGAAGCCGAAGTCGTTGTCCTTCAAGGATTCTGCTGCCCTGCCGTTGACCACCATCACCGCGTGGGAGACCTTGTTCGAGCGATTTGGACTGACCAGCGAGTCGCGGGGTGACCTTCTCGTCCTCGGGGCCGCAGGCGGTGTCGGATCGGTCATGGTGCAGCTGGCCAAGGCGCTGACCGGGGTGCGCGTGATCGCGACGGCCAGCCGAGAGGATTCCCGGGACTGGGCCCGGCACATGGGTGCCGACGTCGTGATCGACCATCACGACCTCAGCGGCCAGGCTCTGGACGTCGCTCCGAACGGAGTCGACTACCTGTTCTCACCCCACTCGAAGGACAACGTCGAGACGTTCGCAGAGATCGTGCGTCCGTTCGGTCACATCACCGCCATCGACGAGCCCGCCGGCCTGGATGTGCTGGCGCTCAAGGCCAAGAGCATCGCGTGGCATTGGGAGCTGATGTTCACGCGGCCGCTGTTCGGCTACGACCTCGTCGCCCAGCGGCGCCTGTTGACCCGCGCCGCCGAACTGGTCGATGCCGGCGTCCTGCGCTCGACCATCACGAAGTCGATTCCGTCGTTCGACGCCTCGGGCCTGACGGAGGCTCACCGCGACGTCGAAACCGGCCGGATGGTCGGCAAGGTCGTCGTCCACCGCTGACGGTAGCGAGGACTCACACCATCGGGCTGATCGGTTCGTCGATCCCCAGCAGATCCTTGCCGAGGATCTCGTAGCCCACCATCGAGTTGAGTCCGGCATGCCGTGCGGCGGTATTGGCATCACGCCAGTATTGCTGCAGCCGACTGCTTTCGGCGAAGCTGGCCGCACCGTGCACGTTGATCAGAATGTTGATGGCGTCGAGCACCTGCTGGGCGGCGTAGCCCACCGAGGCCCGCACACGCGCACGGGTCGAGTAGTCGGCACGCTCGCCACGCGCAGCGGCGGCATCCAGTTCGTCGGTGCAACGATGGGCGTGCAGCCGGGCGGTATCGAGCATCAGCGCGGCCTGCGCGATCTGCACCTGCACCCCCACCGAATCGCTCTGGTGAGCAAAGAAGGTGTGGTGCATCGCCTTTCGAGGCGCATCGTGCACCGTCAGCGCCAGCGCGGCGCGGCCAAGCCCGAGCAGCGGGCCAACCAGCGACAGGGTGGCCAGTGGCACGAACGGCAACCGGTACATCGCCTCGTCGGTCACTGCCGAGGCCGTGCCCGCCACGAGCGCGCCCATCGACACGATCCGGTGCTCCGGCACGAAGACGTCATCGGCCACCCAGGTATTGCTGCCAGTGCCGCGCATCCCGACGGTGCGCCACGTGTCCTCCAACTGCACCTCGGCGACCGGGGCCAGGCATAGCACCGCGTCGAGCGGATTGCCCGCGTCATCGCTCACCATGGCGCCCAGCGACGCCCACGTGGCATGGTGTGACCCCGATGCGTACGCCCAGCGCCCGCTCACCCGAAGGCCGCCGCTCACCCGTTGTGCCGGTACCGGTGCGCTACCGCCCGCGATGCGCGCGTCTGGGTCGGCACCGAAGACGTCCTGCTGCGCCTGAGCGGAGGCGAATCCCGATACCCAGGCAGGGACCGTGGCGATCGAGACCAGCCAGGCCGCCGCTCCGTCGGCTTCCCCGAGCGCCTCGGTGACCTCGACGACAGTGCGCAGATCCGCTTCGAAACCGCCGAATCTGCTCGGCGTCATCAGCCGGAACAACCCCGCGTCGGTCAGACCGGCGATCACCTCGTCGGCTGTCCTGCGATCGGCGTCCCCGGTGCCGGCATGTTCACGCAGCAGCGGTTGCAGGCCGACCGCCCTTGCGACCAGGTCCGTGCGCGTCGGGAGTGCTTGCCGGTCAACTGAAATCGTCACGTGCCTACCTCCGGTGGTGGGAACCCTTGTCTCCCCTAGACGAGCCTGCGGAGGGGAATGTTCACCGAGGGTGACGTGACCTGCACCACTACGACCGGCCGCGTGCGGCCGCCACCAGCAACCAACCGGCAGACACCAGGAAGTAGAAGGCGCCGAATGCGGCATAGGGGGCGATGTCGGCAACGCTGGGCACCTCGGGAGCGCCGGCCTTCACCAGGAACATCGCGCCGGCGGCCGCGGATTGGACACCGCTGACGACCATCACCCATTGGGCGCCTGCGTGTTTCCACCGACGCACGGCCGTCGCCAGCTGCAACAGGCCGGACATGGCGGCCCACACACCGAACACGCCAAGGACCGCGTTCATGCTGACGGTGAGCGCGATGACCACCGCAATCGTGGTCAGAACACTGACGGCGGTGTTGAACGCCTGGGTCGGGTTGCGCCGCAGACCGCCGTTCTGCCGCGCGTCGAGGACGTTGGCGAGTGCGTCCCATGCCGGGTAGAGCACCAGCAGTGCGCCCGCGATGACCGGCGCCTTCAGTCCGACGGTCAGTGCGGCAGCGACCCAAACCAGCGAAACCGCGCCTCGCAGAGCGTAATAGGACTTGAGCCACCGATCGGTATCCGTCGCCTCGGGGCCATTGATGGTACGTTCTGACACTTCTTCTCCTCGATCGGTGAGCTCTGCGATGCGGTCGTCAGCGTTGCGGCCGTGGGCCGATCACCGACGCACGCTCCATCACCCGGGTATGCGGCCAGTAGTCGCTGGCCGCGTAGTGCTGCACGGCGCGGTTGTCCCAGATCGCGACGGAGTCGACGGCCCACCGGAAACGGCACTGGTGCTCCGGTGCGTTCGCGGTGCGACACAACCGATCCAGCAGGTCGACGCTCGCGGCTTCGGAGTAGCCGTCGATGCGGCTGACGAATGCGTGGTTGACGTACAGATGGCGACGACCCGTCACCGGATGCGTGCACACCACTGGATGGCGCACCGGCGGATGCATCGCCTGCAGCTCAGCGACTTTGGCCTCCGGCATCACTCCGCCGAAGGCGTGCGTGAAGTCGTGCACCGCGTCGAGGTGCTCGATCTCGGACTTGGTGTCGTCGTCGAGGGAGTCGTAGGCGGCGTACATGTCGGCGAACAACGTGTCACCGCCAATGGGCGGCACGTCGATGGCATGCAGTATCGCCGCAATCGACGGCTCGGGTCGCCAGGTGACGTCGTGATGCCAGACGTTCTCGTAACCCGATGTGGTGGCATCCTTCTGGAAGCGGGCCAACGTGGGATCCGCGCCGTTGGACGGCAGGAGCGGGTGCACCTCCAATGGCCCGAACTGGCGGGCGAGCGCTGCGTGGGCGTGCGCCGTCAAGGGTTGGTCCCGGAAGAACAGGACTTTGTAGTCGTGTAGCGCCGTGCGCAGTTCACCGAGCACGGCGTCGCCGAGCGGCTGGGTGAGATCCACATCGGAGATCCGTGCGCCCACCGTCACCCCGATCTGCTCGGCGTCGAAGTGCTGCCACTGCAGGGACGCCAAGCGATCGCGTTCGGCTGCAACGTGACTGAACGGCCCTGCGGTGAACGGGACGCCGGGGACCTGCCGTCGAAGGGGAGAGGCGGGTACGTCGTGGCCCTGCAATGTGTCCGTCATACAAGTTCCTTTTGCATCTGTAGTCGATTGACTACACGCTACTGTAGTCGAATGACTGCAGCAAGCGGTGGGCGCAACGATGCGGGCACGCGCGTTCGGTCGACCGTGCTGTCCCATGCCGCTGATCTGTTCGCCGAGCGCGGGCCTGCGGCCACGTCGCTGCGGGACATCGCCGATCGCTCAGGAGTCAACGCCGGGTTGATCTTTCGGCACATCGGCAACAAGGAAGCCATCGTGGCGTCGGTCCTGGACTATCTCGCCGAAGACCTGGTGACCGCACGAGATGCAGGGGCATCTCGCGACGTCGTCGAAGCCCGCGCCGAACGCAGTTGGAAGGTCATCGCCCGCACTTTGCTTGACGGATTCGACGTCGGACAGCTTCAACACCGGTTCCCCAACGTCGAGCAGCTGGTCGCAGCTGCCCGCGAGCACCACGGTGACGATCACACGGCTCGCGTGGCCACTGCGGACGCGCTGGCCCTCCAGCTGGGTTGGCGGCTATTCGGGCCGTTCCTCAGAGCGGCGACCGGCCTCGACGAGCATGCAGGGCCACGCCGCGTCGAGGATGTCATCGCCGATCCAATCACCACCGACTTGGGCGACCCCCGACGACTCGGGCGCGACTGACACCTCGAGCAACGCCGGCACGCTGGAAGTCCGGACATCGGATCACGCCGGTAGAAATCGTCGACCATTTCCCGTCGGCGCCCTAGCTTTTCCTCTAGCCGCCCAGTGCGGCCACGGGATCTTGGACGGCCCCGGCCCGGCGCCGATCGACGAAAGAAGTCCGCTTTGACCGCGGTGTCCACCGGCGCGATGTCGCCGCCCGGCACAGAACCCGATGCCGACGGCATCGTCACCGATGACGGCACCGTGATTCCCGCAAGCGAACTCATCGTGGCCCGCAACTGGCACCCATGGCGTTGGGTCACCAGCATCGCGACGCTGGTCGTGGTCGCGCAGTTCGTGCATGGGCTGGCGACGAGTCCCGGCTGGAACTGGGGCACCTTCGCCGATTACTTCACCGCGAGATCGGTGATGTTGGCGTTGTGGTTGACGATTCAGCTGACGTTCTGGGGAACGCTCATCGGATTCGGTCTCGGTGTCGTGCTGGCAGCGGCGCGGCTGTCGCGCAACCCCGTGCTGCAGGTGATCTCTTGGTCTTACGTGTGGGCCTTCCGCTCCATTCCCCTGATCGTGCAGCTGCTGTTCTGGTTCAACATCGGCTACCTCTATCAGACGCTGGCCGTCGGAGTGCCCTTCGGCCCAGCGTTCTTCGAGTTCAACGTCAACAGCGTGATCAACGGCTCGACCGCAGCGGTCATCGGACTGGCCCTACACCAGGCGGCATACTCCGCGGAGATCGTCCGAGCCGGGATCATCGCCGTCGACGAGGGCCAAACGGAGGCCGCTGCCGCGCTTGGCATTCCGCGGCGCCGCGAGTTCTTCAAGATCATCCTGCCCCAGGCCATGCGATCGATCCTGCCGAACGCGACCAACGAGGTGATCTCGCTCTTCAAGGGCACGTCCATCGTCTCGGTGATGGCGATCGCCGAACTGTTCTACCAAGTGCAGATCATCTACGGCCGCAGCGGCCGGGTGGTGCCGATGCTGATGGTCGCCACCGTCTGGTACGTGGTGTTCACCTCCCTGCTGTCGATCGTGCAGTTCTACGTCGAACGTCACTACGCCAAGGGTGCGCTTCGCAACCCGCCGCTCACCCCGATTCAATGGCTCCGACGCTCGTTCAACGACCTGCCGCTCCCGCCGCGGGGAGTGACGAAATGACTGAAACCGTCGAGCTGGTCACGTCGCCAATAGTGCACTCGCGGTTGGCCATCGAGGCCAGGGGCGTGCACAAGTCGTTCGGCGCCAATCATGTCCTCAAGGGCGTCGACCTCGTGGTTCGGCCCGGTGAAGTGGTCGCGATCCTCGGCCCGTCGGGTTCGGGCAAGTCGACGTTGCTGCGCACGCTGAACCACCTGGAGAAGGTCGACGCGGGGCTGATCCGCGTGGACGGGGAACTCGTCGGCTACCGCCTGAAGGGCCGCAAGCTGCACGAGCTGAGCACCCACGAGATCAGGCAGCAGCGCGCTCAGATCGGGTTCGTCTTCCAGAACTTCAACCTGTTCCCGCACCTCACGGTGCTCGAAAACGTCGTCGAGGCACCGGTTTCGGCGCAGAAGCGTCCGCGCAGCGAGGTCGAAGCGGAAGCCCTGACACTGCTCGAGCGCGTCGGTGTCGCCGACAAGGTGCACGACTACCCGCGATGGCTCTCCGGCGGCCAACAACAGCGTGTCGCGATCGCGCGGGCACTTGCGCTGCGGCCCAAGGTCATCCTGTTCGACGAGCCCACCTCTGCCCTCGACCCCGAGTTGGTCGGTGAGGTGCTGGAGGTGATCCGCCAGCTCGCCCGCGACGGCGCGACGCTGGTGATCGTCACCCACGAGGTCGGGTTCGCCCGTGAGGTCGCCGACGTCGTGGTGTTCATGGACGACGGCCTCGTCGTCGAACAAGGCACGCCGACAAAGGTCTTCGACCACGCAGAGCATGCCAGGACCAGGGAATTCCTGTCACACGTCTTGTGACCACCCTCATCACCCAGAAAGTTCGAGCCATCACCATGAGAACCAGCCGTGCCGCCGCCGCGATGATCCTTGCCGCCGCGTTGATGGTCAGCGCCTGCAGCGAACCCACCTCGGGCGACACCTTGAAGGCCGACAACGGTGTGACGTTCGACCTGACGGCACAACAGTCGGGCCGGGTCACCACCGAGAAGGTCGACGCGATCGCGGCGTTGGTACCGAAGGCAATCCGCGACCGCGGCACCCTTCGGGTCAGTGGATCGGTGGATTCGGTTCCGCCGCTGGACTTCTACGCCACCGACAACGCCACCCCCATCGGCAGCGAGCCCGACATCGCCAACCTCGTCGCCGACGTCCTCGGCTTGAAGGTGGAGCGATCGAACTACGACTGGGCGCAGAACTTCGTCAAGATCGACTCCGGCGAAACCGACCTGTTCCTCTCCAACGTCACGGTGACCGAGGAGCGCAAGGAGAAGTACGACTTCGCCACCTACCGGCTGGACAACCTCGCGCTGGAGGTGCCGAAGAACTCCGACTGGCAGTACAAGGACCGCAAGGACATCGCGGGCAAGCGAATCGGCGTCGACTCCGGCACCAATCAGGAACAGCTGCTGGTCGACTGGAACGCACAGAACGTCGCCGCCGGGCTGAAGCCCGCCGAGATCGCCTACTTCGAGAACGCAGGCGACTACTACCTCGCCTTGGCCTCAGGTCGTCTCGATGGCTACCTCGGGCCCAACCCGACCGCCGTCTACCACTCGTCGTCGACGAGGGAGACCAAGATCGTCGCCACCTTCTCAGGCGCGGGTGACAAGCTCCAGGGCGAGATCGCCGCGTTGACCAAGAAGGACAACGGCTTGATCCAGGCCGTGCAGGAGGCGATCAATCACACGATCGAGAACGGCACCTACCAAAAGGCGTTGGACCGCTGGGGGCTTGGCGGCGAAGCCGTCAAGAGCTCGGTGATCAACCCACCCGGTTTGCCCAAGACGTCCTGACGGCAGGCCGAGCGGTTTCAATCAGGACTGGTGCGGAAACAGGATCGCCTGCAGCGTGGCGCGCAGTTGCGTGCTCACCGACGGTTCGACGTCGGCGAAGAACTCCGTTTGCGCTCGGCCCGCTGCTCGCTGTGCTCGCGATCGAAGCGCACGGCCGTCGCGCGTGGCGACGATCAGCTTGTTGCGCCGATCGACGGGATCCGGTCGCCTTTCGACGAGGCCTCGAGTCTCGAGGTCGTCGACGATGCCAACCATCTGACTTGGGTCGAGAGCAAGGATCTCCGCGAGCCGACGCTGATTGACGCCGTCGCGATGTTCGGCAGCGGACACGAGAACGGAATACGACCGAACTTTGAGGTCTAGTGGCGCCAGGGCGTCGTTGGTCGACGAGATGACGAGACCGCCCGCCCTCGACAGAAGGAAGCCGAGGTCGTCGATCAATCGCGGCGAGTCATCCGCGTCCGGTTCCAACACGGCGTAAAGATAGCATATGGCAATCATTGACATTTTCAATCATTGATGATGACATCTGAGACGTGACGCAGTCCGAATCCCACACCATGCACAACGACCTCGGCGGCAAGGTCGCCATCGTGACCGGAAGCGGGCGCGGCCTCGGCCTCGCCTACGCCAGGGAACTGGCCGCCGCAGGTGCAGCCGTCGTGATCAACGACGTCGACGCCGACGCGGCCGACGCGGCCGTCTCCGACATCACCACGGTTGGCGGCCGGGCCGTCGCCGTCGTCGCACCGGTGGGCCCGACAGCCACGGCAAAGGCCTTGGTAGCGGCCGCGATCGGGCAGTATGGCCGTCTCGACGCAATGATCACCAATGCTGGCTTCCTGCGCGACAAGGTGCTGTGGAAGATGACCGACGACGACTTCGACGCCGTCATCGAGGTACACCTGCGTGGCACGTTCACCTGTGTTCGCGAGGCCGTGGCACAAATGCGCGAACAAGGCACCGGCGGACGCATCATCTGCATCGGTTCGCCCGCGGGCCAACGCGGCAACTTCGGCCAGACCAACTACTCGGCAGCCAAGTCCGGCATCGTCGGCATGGTGCGCACGTGGGCCATGGAACTGCAGCGCGCGGCCATCACGGTCAACGCCGTCTGCCCCGTCGCCGCCACCGCGATGACCGAGACCATCCCATTCCTGGCACCCCACATCGACAACATGAAGAGCGGCAAGCCATTGCCGCCAATCATTCGGCGCGACGTCGGCATGGGAACCCCCGAGGACGCTGCCGGCCTGGTCGCCTTCCTCGTCTCCAACGCCGCCGCCGACGTGACCGGTCAGGCCTTCTCCATCGGCGGCGACCGGTTGGCGCTGTGGACGCACCCCGAGTTGACCAACGCCCGGTTCCACGACGGCGGCTGGACCGGATCCGACATCGAGACCGCCTGGCCCGATCTGTTCGCCGACAACCTGCGCTCAGTCGGCGAAGAATTCCCGGCCGAACTCATGGGCAAGTGAGCCTCGTCCGCTACGAGAGCCGGATCGACGTCGACGCGATCCAAGCCCTCGACTTTCATACCCACGTCGAGATCGACGCACACGGACATTGCTCGCTAGACGACGAACTCATGGAGGCGTCGGCGGCGTACTTCAAGTCGGGTCAGGAGCGCACCCCCACCATCGACGCGCTCGCCGAGCACTACCGCGAGCGCAACATGGCCGCGGTGGTGTTCACCATCGATGCGACGACGGCAACCGGGCGGGTGCCCAACTCGGTGGAGGAAATCATCGAACGGGCCGCCGTACACAACGACGTACTGATCCCGTTCGGCTCCGTCGACCCTCTGCGAGGCCACGACGCAGTACGTAGGGCAAGGCGACTGATCGACGACTACGGCGTGCGGGGCTTCAAGTTTCACCCGAGCATCCAGGCGTTCGAGCCGAACGACCGCCGGTTCTACCCGCTCTACGAGGTGATCGCCGAAGCCGGCGTTCCTGCGTTGTTCCACACCGGGCAGACCGGCATCGGCTCGGGCCTGCCGGGCGGACACGGGATCAAGCTGCGGTACTCGGACCCGATGCTGCTTGACGACGTGGCAGCCGACTTCCCCACGTTGACGGTCGTCATGGCACACCCTGCCGTGCCCTGGGTCGATGCACAGATCGCGATCGCCACGCACAAGTCGAACGTCTACGTCGACCTGTCCGGCTGGGCGCCGAAGTACTTTCCCCCGCAGCTGGTTCGGGCGTTGAACACCACGTTGCGGACCAAGGCCCTCTTCGGCTCCGACTACCCCGTGTTGACGGCCGACCGTTGGTTCCGTGACTTCGGCCAGCTTGAGATCAAACCAGAGGTAATCCCACTCATCCAGCGCGACAACGCGATCCGCATCCTCGGCCTGCGGGCCCCCACCCCGAAGGAACCACGATGACCGAATCCACCACCCACGTTGCCACACTCGCCGACTTGAAGGACCTGACCGGACAGACGCTGGGCACCAGCTCGTGGATCGAAGTACCCCAACTGCGCATCGACCAGTTCGCGGAAGCCACCGAGGACCGGCAGTGGATCCACGTCGATCCCGAACGCGCCCGCCAGGAGGGCCCCTTCGGCGGGCCGATCGCGCACGGTTACCTGATCCTGTCCCTGGTGATTCCCATGTGGAACGAGATCCTCACCGTCGACAGTGTCGGCATGGCGATCAATTACGGGCTCAATCGAGTTCGGTTCACCCAGCCCGTGCCCGCAGGCAGCCGGGTGCGCCTGGTGGCCAAGCTCGATGCCCTCGAAGACCTCCCGAAGGGCGGTGCCCAGCTGACCGTCGGTGGCACCATCGAGATCGAGGGCACCGAACGCCCCGCCGTGGTGTTCGAGGCCATCTACCGCTTCCTGGACTGACAGGTGCGCAACCAGGGCACCGGCACCTGGCCGGCTCGCCGCGCCCGGCTGGCACCCGGCGCGACCGCAATCAGCCACGGCTCGAGGGATTTCGACTACGCGATGCTCGATCAGCGGGTGACCAGGCTCGCCAACGGCCTTCGCGCCAAGGGCGTTGGGCACGGCGACCGGATCGCCCTGCTCAGTCCAAACCATCCGGCGTATCTGGAGATGCTGTTCGCCGCCGGACTGCTTGGCGCGGTGTTCGTCCCGCTGAACGCGCGCCTGACAGCCGCCGAGATCGAGTACCAATGCAGCGATGCCGGGGTGTCGGTGCTGGTTCACGCCGCGGGCCTGGCCGACGTCGCCGCTCGCGCCACGTCGGTCACCCCGGACGCGCGTCGCATCTCCCTCGACGATGAATACGAGGCACTCATCGCTGCCGCGCCCGCGACGCGCATCGACGAGACCGTCACCCACTCCGACATCTGCATCGTCATGTACACCTCGGGCACGACCGCACGGCCCAAGGGCGTCGTACTCACGCACGGCAACATGCTCATGGCCGTGATGAACGCCGTGCTCGACCTCGACCTACACAGCGACGAAAACGCGCTGGTGTGTGCACCGCTGTTCCACACGGGCGCACTCAACATGGTGGCGCTGCCGACGTTGCTCAAAGGCGGCCGGGCGGTCATCATCGACGGATTCGAACCAGGACACGTCCTGAGCGTCATCGAATCCGAAAGGATCACGCACCTTTTCGGGGTGCCCACCATGCTGGACGCCCTGAGCGCACACCCGAGCTGGCAGGCAGCCGACCTCTCGTCGGTACGGCGCATCGTGGTGGCCGCCGCACCGGTACCGTTGCACACCCTGCGCACCTTCACCGACCGCGGCATCACCATGTGCCAGGGCTACGGACTGACCGAAAGCGGGCCTGGCGCGCTCATCCTCACCGCCGAGAACGCCGAGCGCAAGATCGGCTCCGCCGGTGTCCCGCACTTCTTCACCGACGTCCGGATCGTCACCCCGACGGGCGAGGGGGCACGGCCGGGGGAACGCGGCGAGATCCAGATCAGCGGACCGAACGTGATGTCCGGGTATTGGCATCGAACCGATGCTTCCGCCGAGGCGCTGACCCCTGATGGCTGGTTGCACTCGGGCGACGTGGGCGTTGCCGACGAGGAGGGTTTCATCACCATCGTCGATCGACTCAAGGACATGATCATCACGGGCGGAGAGAACGTCTACCCCGCCGAGGTGGAAGCGGAATTGATCGAGATGCCCGAAGTGACCGGCTGTGCGGTCTTCGGGGTGGCCGACCCAAAGTGGGGTGAAACTCCATGCGCGGCAGTCACCCTCGCCGAAGGCGCCCAGGTGGACCGCGAGCGTGTTGCCGCCTTCCTGGCGCCGCGTCTGGCCCGCTACAAGATCCCAAAGGCGGTGCACGTCGTCGACGAGATCCCGCGCAACGCCACAGGCAAGATCCGCAAGCACGAACTTCGCGCGCGCTTCGGCGCCCGAGAGTACTGAGCACACCCGAAAACGTTAGGCATCGATGTGAATACGCCAGCACCACAGACGATTACGACTGCCGTCGCCATCATCGGGGCCGGCCCGGCAGGAATGCTGCTGTCTCACCTGTTAGCCGCCGACGGTATCGACTCGGTGATCGTCGAGGCCCGCACGCAGGCCTACGTGCTGAGCCGCATTCGCGCCGGCATCCTCGAGGACACGTCGGTGCAATTGCTGCGTTCGGTGGGCCTTGGCGACCGACTCGATCGCGAAGGTCTGGAGCACCGCGGGATCTACCTGCAGCTCCCCGGCCATCGCCAGCACGTCGACTTCGCGGACCTGGTCGGCCGCACCGTCACCGTGTACGGGCAGACCGAGGTTCAGAAGGACCTCGTGGCTGCCCGCGCCGCTGACGCGCAGATCGTCTACTACCAGGCCAGCGACGTGGCGCTGCACGACATCACCGCCGAGCGTCCGAGCGTGACGTTCACCGATGGCGACGGCACGCCGTGCCGCATCGAGGCTTCGGTGATTGCGGGCTGCGATGGATCCTTCGGGCCGAGCCGTAGCGCGATCGCCGACAACGCGAAGCAGACATGGAGCCGTACGTACCCCTATTCGTGGCTCGGTGTGCTGGCCGACGTGGCGCCATCGACCGATGAGCTCATCTACGCTTGGCACCCAGAGGGTTTCGCCATGCACTCGATGCGGTCCCCGAACGTCAGCCGCTTCTACCTGCAGGTGCCCAACGACACCGACATCACCGACTGGTCAGCCGACCGCATCTGGACGAACCTGCAGCGCAGGCTCGGCGAGGGAATCGACGGCTGGACGCTGCGCAGCGGTCCGATCCTGGAGAGCAGCGTCCTGCCCATGCGCAGCTACGTGTCGGCTCCAATGCGCCACGGCAACCTGTTTCTGGCCGGCGACGCCGCACACATCGTGCCACCGACCGGGGCCAAGGGACTCAATCTCGCCATCTCCGACGTTGGTCTGCTGGCCCCGGCATTGTCATCGCTCCTCGACAAGAACGACGACACTTTGGCCGACCGGTATTCCGAGACGGCGCTGCGACGGGTGTGGAGGAGTACGCACTTCTCGTCATGGATGACCAACCTGTTGCACGTCAACGGCGATCCGTTCGACGCGCAACTCCAGCGGTCGCAGTTGGAGTGGATCCGTACCAGCCGCGCGGCGGCGGCCGATCTGGCCGCGAACTACACCGGGGCGCCGCTCGCCGACTGGTCGTGACCCCGGCGCCCACCGGCTTCAGCGGCGAACGGCGGCAGGGGGACGCAGGTCGATGACCGATGCCCCGACGGGGTCGACCTCGGCGCGCAACTGCGCCTTGGCGATCTTTCCACTGGCGGTGTACGGAAGCGACGTGCGGAATTCGATGTAGCGCGGGATCTTGAAGGATGCGAGTCCCTTTCGACACCATTCCTCGATCTGCCCGGCAGTGAGTTGAGCTCCGTCCCGCACCACGACGATCGCCTTGACTTCCTCGCCACGGTCTCGATCGGGCACGGGCACCACACCTACCTCGGACACCTCGGGCATTGCCTGGATGCGTAGTTCGACCTCAGCGGAGCTGATGTTCTCACCGCTGCGCTTGACCATGTCCTTGATGCGGCCCTCGAAGTAGTGCAGCCCCGCCTCGTCCTTGCGGACGAGATCACCGGTTCGGTACCACCCGCCGGGCAGCATCAGTTCGGCGTTCGCCTCGGGTCGATTGTGGTAGCCGAGCATCATTCCCCGGCCGCGCAGACACAGCTCGCCGGGCACACCCGGCGGCACCTCGTGGCCGTTCGCGTCGATGATCTTGGTGTCGCGGGTCGGCCAGGCCAATCCGATGGTGTCGACACCCACCAGATCGGTGCGTTCCCACGGCACGAACGTGCCGTTGCCTGCCTCGGTGCTGGCATACCAATCACGAGCCTGGAACCCGAAACGCTTCTCCAAGGCGACGTGTATCTCGCCCCCCAGGCCCGAGATGGGAGCCTTCTTCATCGCCAGCCGTTTGTCGCTGGGCCGTTCGGGTTCAGAGAGCATGAAGTCATCGACCCAAGCAAAGTCGATCCGATGATCGAGCAGCCAGCCCATGAACTTCCTGCGACTGAGCCCTTGCGTCACGTACAACGCTCCGGCGCCGGCCAAAGCGATCCAGAAGTACGCCTGATTCTGCATGTAGTAGAACGGATGGTCCGCCAGCAACCGCTTGGGCTGGTCGAACAGACCGCTCGAGTACACCCCGAAGTCGATCCAATACTCATGGCTCAGCAGGCAACCCTTCGGCATTCCCGTAGTGCCAGAGGTGAACTGGATGTTCACCACATCGTCGGGACGCGCCCGGTGGGTACGCGGCGTGACCGGGGTCGCCAAGAGCTCCGCCCACCCGAATCCCGCGTCCGTGGGCCCGTCTCCCACCGCGATGACGCGCGACAGCGGCACCGGCCCGACACGGCCGTCGTTGGCAAGGCGCGCCAACGCGCCCTCACTGGCGACGAGCCACGTCGCGCCCGCGTCGCCAAGGACGAAGTCGACCTCCGGTTCGGTGTACTTCGGATTCAAGGGGACGGCGATCGCCCCAGCCTCGATGACCGCAAGCCAGCTGAGCGGGAACTCAGCCCCGTTGCCGAGCATGAGCCCGACCTTGTCGCCTGGTTGAATGCCGGCAGCCTCCAGTCCCGAGCGCAGTTGGGCGATCAGCGCGCGGAACTCCGCCCAGCCATACTCGGCAGGAGACCCCTCGATCACCACCAGTGCGAGTTCGTCTGCGAAGTTGTCAGCGGCGTAGTCCAAGGCCTCGGGGATCGTCCTGTCCAGCAGTGCCTGCTGGTGCGGCGTCAGGTCGATGTGAAGGCGGTTGTCCATCAAAGTTTCTCGCTCCATAGAGTGTTGGCGGTCAACGGAATGTTCTGGGGGCACGCCCAGGGAACCCACGCATTCACGTGGGCTTCGGGACGGCCGCGGGATGGCTATTTAGGCGATCGGGGGGCGCCGCCCATTCCAATCGGTGATGGACTCGAAGGCCGCTGCTGCGGCGAGCACCGCGGCGTCGGCGTGCTGTGGCCCGATGATCTGCAGTCCCACCGGCAGGCCTGCGGCGGTGAAGCCGCAGTTGACCGTGATCGCCGGAAGCCCGGCGTGAGTGGGTGATTCGGTCATCCGGTGGAAGTCGACCATTGGATCGGACACCGGCTTGCCGTTCACATGGGTGTTTCCGGCTTCCGGACCAGGATGCGGGAAGGCCGTCACGGGCATGGTTGGCGTGACGAGCAGGTCGTGACTGCCGAGCACTGCGAGGAACCCGTCGAGGATCTGCGCGCGCACCGTGGTTTCGGCACGTGCATACTCGAGCACGTTCAACGCGGCTCCCCGATCGGCGATCTGGCGGATCACCGGATGCAGGTCATGATCACCCAAAACCCCTGTGGGTGTTGGAATCTGCAAAGCCATTGCGAACCCCGGACCGTAGATGTCCTTGAAGTAGTCAACCGGGTTGGGCAGGGTCATCTCGACGGGATCGACACGAGCGCGGCCCATCGATTCCATGCAGTGCACGGCGTCACGCACGATTGCGGCGACTTCGTTGTCGACTTCGGCCGAACCGAGGTCGGGCGAGAACGCGATCCTCAGCCCGCCAAGCGTCGCCCCGATGGTCGCCTGCTCGAAGCCTTCGGTCGGTTTGGGCAGGCTCAACGGCGCCCTCGCATCCGGGCCGGCGGTGACGTCGAGGAGCAGCGCTGCGTCGCGGACGTTGCGCGTCAACGGTCCCACCACCAACGTGGTGTCCCAGGGTGCGTCTTCCATGGGAATCCTGCCGGGAGTCGACTTCAGTCCCACGACGCCGCAACACGCGGCCGGTACGCGTATCGATCCGCCGCCGTCGGATCCCCAGGCGAACGGCGCTACGCCGGAAGCAACTGATGCTGCCGCCCCGCCGCTGGATCCACCGGACGTGTGCGTTGGAGCAGCCCACGGGGTGGACGTCTTGCCCGTCAAGGCCGAGTCCGTGATCCCGAGCATGCCGAATTCCGGAGTGGTCGTCTTGCCAATCAGGATGGCACCGGCGGCCTTCAGTCGCGCCCACCCGACGCTGTCGTGGCTTGGCACGTGGTCTTTGAAGGGCACGCAGCCATACGTCGTCGTCACGCCGGCGGTGTCGACGAGGTCCTTGACCGTGATCGGTACGCCGTGCAATCGACCAACCGAATCGCCTTGCATGATCTGCTGCTCGGCAGCCCTCGCGCTTTCCAACGCCTGCTCAGCGGTGACGCTCACGAACGCGTTGATGTGCGGCTCGACCCTCTCGAGCTGCTCCAGTATCGCGACGACCGCTTCGGTCGGCGAAATGACCTTGTTGCGAATGGCTTTGGCCAGCTCATGGCCTGGCATCCATGCGATGTCGTTGTTGCTCATCGATTGAGACTCCTCAGTTCTCCAGCGTCCACAGGACGCGCCACGTTGCGACCATCGCGGGCTTGTCGCGCCCTTCGACCTCGTAGGTACAGTCGAGGACCACCAGATAGTCACGGCCGCGGGCACTTATCTCGCGGACGATTCCACGGACGCGGAACCGGTCGGACGTCGACAGTGGGCTGGTGAACCGCACGCGATCGAGCCCGTAGTTCCACCCACTCCACCGCGCATCCTCGACGTAGACCACCTCGTTTACCAGGTGGTCTAGTAGCGCCACCTGATAGAAGCCCTCCATCAGACCGTCGGGGAAGTTGCCGCCGTGCAACGGGTGGGCGTTGTCCTCGACGTAGGTGACGACATCGAACTCTGAATTACGTTGGGGCGACGCGCTAAACCACGATCCGACGAAGTCCCTGCCGGCCAATTCGTCGACGCGTGACCATGGCGCACTCGCGGTCACGCACTCCCGCATTGGAGCTGACATCATGTTCTCCCCATTCGCTGCGACGGCCACGCTCGGGGACCGCGCTGGTTTATAGTGATCGCTACACAACAGTCCGCAGGCGCTTCGCTACGCGAACGCGGACGGCCTCCGTAAGGCGGAAAGGAAATGCGATGCCTCGTTCGGTCGACCCCCACGCCCGACGCTTGGAGATCACCAACGCGGCCATTCGTGTGCTGGCCCGCGGCGGCACACAGGCGTTGACGTTGAAGAGCCTCGCCGAAGAACTTGGCGGGTCCATAACGCTGGTCACGCACTTCTTCACCAACCGCGATGAACTCTTCGTCGCGATCACCGACGAGCTGATCAACTCCTACGACGCGATGCTTGACGAGGCCGAGCAGGATCTCGACGCCTACGCTCGCTTGCGGGCACTGCTGATATGGATGTCGCCCATCACGGCGGAGGACGTCGAGACCGAGACCGGCCGCATTGCCTTGATTTGGCGCCGCAAGGAACACGAGTCGATCGGACACTTCTTCGACGCGATGGAGGATCGGATGCGCTCCTTGTTGCGTCGGCGTCTGGACGGCATGGTCGCGACCGACATGCTCGAAGAGGCCGTCGGATACCTGCGCGCGGTTACCAACGGGCTGACGCTTTCGGCCGTCGAGCATCCCGATCTGTGGCCGCGCGAGCGGATCGAGTGGGTCATCGATCGTGCGCTCGAGGGGATCAGGCTGAAACCGGCCTCGCGCCGACGCGTTCGCCGCGGCACTGCCTAGCGTGGCGATCACTCGCCGACCGCGCGTCATGTGCCGGATCCGTTGTGCGCCAGCCCTCGTCCGGGTTTCCATCCGGGGCGGGGGACGGCGTCAAGGAGGCGCTTGGTGTACTCCTCCTGCGGATCGGTCAGAACCTCTGCGGTCGTTCCCTGCTCGACGATGCGTCCCGCCTGCATCACGATGCAGCGATCGCTGATCTGGCGGATGACTGCAAGGTCGTGCGACACGAACAGATACGTGATCTCGGTATCTCGGCGAATGTCCGCCAGCAGATTGAGCACCTGCGCCTGGACGCTGACGTCGAGCGCGGACACGGCCTCGTCCAAGATCAGGATCCGCGGCCGCAGGGCCAATGCGCGAGCAATCGCGGCGCGCTGACGTTGGCCACCGGAGAGGTTCCTCGGCAGCTCCTCGGCGTGGGAGGCGTTCAGTCCCACCTGTTCGAGCAGATCGGCGACGCGGGCCCGCCGCGCGGTGCGGTCGAGTCGGGTGCCGATACGAAGAAGTTCGTCGATGGCGGCACCGATCCGCTGTCGTGGATCGAAGGATCCGAAGGGATCCTGGAAGACCATTTGCAAAGTCGACGGTCCTCGGTTGAATCGCCGGGACATGTCGACGCTCTCTCCGCCGATGTCGAGCGTGCCTGCCGCTGCGGTTTCGAGGCCTGCGATGATCCGAGCCGTCGTCTTCTTTCCCGAACCGGACTCACCGACGATTCCCAGCGACGACCCGCGAACGACGTCGAAGGACACATCGTCGACTGCCACGATGCCCGCGCTCATTCCGGCCGAACGCGCCGCAAATACCTTGCGCAAGTTGCGCAGTTCAAGGATGTTCTCGCTCATGCTGGCCGCCTCGTCGGCAACTCGACGTTCTGCGGGTGATGGCACGCGACCTCGCGACCGTCGACCTCGCGCATCACGGGACGCTCGTCGAGGCAGCGCTGCGACGCCAGCGGACAGCGAGACGCGAAGGCGCATCCGCCTGCGACCTCGAACGCCGACAGCGGCCTTCCCGGAATCGCCTGCAGACGCTTGACCTCGTGCAAGCTGGGACGCGATGCCAAGAGTCCGGCGGTGTAGGGGTGTCGGGGGCTGTCGTAGATGGCTTTTACCGAACCATTTTCGACGATCGCGCCGGCGTACATCACCGCCAGCGAGTCGCTGATCGCGGCGGCGAGGTCCAGGTCGTGGGTGATGAACAACATTCCCAACGACCTGTCGCGGATCTGTTCTGCCAAGATCGCCACCACCTCGGACTGCACCGTGACGTCCAGCGCAGTCGTCGGCTCGTCGGCGAGAATCAATGACGGAGAGGACATCAACGCCATCACGATCATTACGCGTTGGAGCAACCCGCCGGAAAGTTCGTGCGGGTACTGGACCATTCGCCGTCCCGCATCGGTTATTCCGACACTTTGCAACAAGTCATGCGCGCGCTCGCGCGCGTCGGCGCGCGACATCAGCTTGGCGGCCACGACACCCTCGATCAAGAAGTCACCGATCTTGACGAGGGGGTTCGTGTGGGCCCGAGGGTCTTGGTAGATCATCGCGATCTGCTTGGCCCGGTAGGCGCTGAGTTCCTTGCGGTTGTAACCCGAGATGTCCTGCCCGTGGTAACGCAGCGCCCCATTCGCTCGGGCTCCGCGCGGAAGCAGCCCCATTACCGCCTTGGTCGTCATGGACTTCCCCGAGCCGGATTCGCCGACGAGTCCAACCGATTCCCCGCTCGCGACGGTCAGCGACACGTCGTGAATGACGCGCCGCAAACCGTCGCCGCGCTGACGGCCAAGCAAATCTACGCTGAGACCATCGATTTCGAGCAACGCGTGCTTCATCGGCCGGCCCCCGTTCTGTCGCTGAGACGTTCGCCGAGCACGTTGAACGCGACGACCGAGAGGACGATGAGAGCTCCCGCCGACAGACTCTGTTGAAGCGCACCATTGAGGAGCTCGGTACGGCCATCACTGACCATCAAGCCCCACTCCGCCTGCGGCGGTTGCACACCGATGCCGAGAAACGATGCGGCCCCGAAATCCATGAGCGCTGAGCCGAATCCGACCGTCGCCTGGGCCACCACGACCGGTTGCACGTTGCCGAAGACGTGCCGCGAACAGATCCGTAGGCCGGACATACCGGCCAGCTGACACGCCTCGACATATGGCCTGCGTCGTTCCTGCAGCGCGGCGCTGCGGATGACCCGGGCAACATAGGGGACGTAGACCAGGGAGAGCGACAACACCGCAGCCCAGAAGCCGGCCCCGAACACGGCCGCCGCAACCAGCGCCATGAGGATGCCAGGAATGGCGAACAGTACGTTGAACGCCTTGGTCAGCATCGAGTCGACGAACCCACCCCACCACGCGCAGGCAATGCCGAAGAGCGTTCCGAGTGTGGTGCTCAACACGACGATGATTCCCGGGCCGAGAAAGCTCAATCGGGCGCCGGCCAAGAGGCGGGACAGGATGTCACGTCCGATGGAGTCGGTGCCGAGGAGGTGTGTGGCACTTGGGCCTTGGCTGGCGGCCAGGACATCGGTCTGGTTGGGCGGGAACGGTGCGATCCAGGGACCCGCGATCGCCAACAAGACGAGCAAGGCGCAGACGACGCCGGCCGTTGCCAAGATCGGGTCGATGCGGCGTGCCGCGGTGCTGATTCTGGCCAGCCGAACGCCGCTGACGGGGACGGCGGTCACCTTCTGCCGCCTGCTGCCCGAGCACGCGGATCCAACACCATCTGTGCGAGGTCGAGCAGTGCTGCCACCGTCACGAAGATCACCACGATCAACATCGATATGGCCATGACGACGGGATAGTCCTTGTTGGGAACGCTCTTGACCAGAAGCGAACCGATCCCGTCGACACCGAAGGCCGTCTCGACCACCACGGCTCCGGCGACCAGCCCTGCCACCGTCAGACCCGAGGCCGTCAGTACCGGCAACGACGCGTTGCGCAGCACGTGTCGGCGAAACACCAAGCTGGGTTTGAGTCCCCGGCCCACTGCGGTCTCGACGTGTTCCCTTCCTGCCTCCTCGCGCACGGACGCCATGGTGATTTGGGCAACGTAGGCGGTCCATGCCAAGGAAAGTGCGATGGACGGCAACGTCAGGTGATGGATGCGGTCCAAGAATCCTTGTCCTGCACCATATGTCGGGAACCATCCCAGTTCGACTGCGAAGGTGCCGATCAGCACGCTTGCCGCAACGAAGGAAGGGATCGAGATTCCCACCCCGATCATCGCACTGATGATCGGCCGCCACCTGCCGTGCCACCCACCGAACGCTCCGAGCGCCACGCCGACCACGACGATGATGACGGCGGCCATGACGACGAGGAACAGCGTCGTCGAGATCCTCGGCGCGATCAACGAACTCACGTCCTGCCGGTAGGTGATCGACCGCCCGAAGTCTCCGTGCAACGCATTGCCCAACCAACGGAGGAACCTGATCGGGATGGGCTGGTCCAGGCCCAACGCATGCCGGGCCGCGGCACGCTGTTCATCGGTGGCACGTTCACCGACCACACGCGACACCGGATCCCCCGGCGTGAATGCCAGGGCTGCGAAGGTCACGAACGAGGTGACCAACGCCGTCCCCCCTGCACCGGAGATGATTCGCACAATCGGCCAACCCACGCGCACCGCCCGAGCGAACACCGTGTTCTGCGACGTTGTCGCAGAATCCATCGAGATAGTCACGATGGATTGGCGGCGCCGACGAATGCCATCTGGGGCATGTCCCAGTAGGCGAACGACGTTACTGCGCCCGAGAGTCGATTGTTCAAGAAGGTCACCGTGTGGGTGGCGATCAACGGAACGACCTGGTTTTCCTTTTCCCACCGTTGCTGGGCCTTGATGATCAGATCTGCTCGAGCGGCGCCGTCGAAGGTGCCAAGCGCCTCGTTCAGCAACTTCGTGGTCTCGGCGTCGTCGTACCCGGTGTAGTTGTACGGAGCTCCCGGCACGAAGTCGAACATTGCCGGTTCGAGCGGGTCGGTGACGGCGTTGAAGGTCGATCCCAACAGGAAGTCGATTCCTTGGCGCTTGGTGGCGTCGTACCCGGCCTGCTCATAGGCCAGTGCCTCCATGGTCTGCAGCTTGAACTTGATGCCGACCGTCTGAGCTTGCTGTTGAAGAAGCTGTGCCACCTGATTCATCGTGGGATCGCCCGCCTGGTAGGCGATCACCAGTTCGCGCCCGTCGTACTTGGAGTCCTTGACGAGCGCCTTGGCGGCGTCGAGATCGAATGCCCGTGCCTTCTCGTACTCGGCGTAGGCCGTCTTGTACGTGGCCGTCTGATCGTTGGGCCACGTGCGGGGTGTGACCGCCGTGTACAACGGCTCACCGGAACCGTGGAACACCGCTTTTGCGAGTTCTTCACGGTTGATCAGCTTCTGAAGTCCTTCACCGAATTTGGGGTCTGAGGTGGGCCCACCTGCATTCGCTGCGCTCAGCGCGATACTCGACGTGGATGGACCGAAGAACACCCTTCCGACGCTGGAGTTCTGCATGTTCGGAATCGCGGCGGCGGGAACCTCGTACGCCCCGTCGATCTCGCCGGCGTTGAGCGCCTGGCTCAATGCCGTGGTGTCGTTGATGAACGTGAACTTGACCTGCTTGGCCAGCGGCAGGCGATCACGGTCCCAGTACCCATCGTTGCGCGACATCGTGATCGAGTCACCGGGACGCCATTGGTCGAATCGGAAAGGTCCGCTGCACATCAGCCCGCCGGCCGCGGTGCCGAAGTCCTTGCCAGCCTTCTCCGCGAATGCCTTCTCGACGATCGCCCCCGCGATGGTGGTCATCTCGTTGTTGAATCTCTCGTCGGGCGCACTGAAGTCGACCGTCACCTCGTTCGCGCCAGTCACCTTGATCGAGGCCACATTCGAGAAGAACGTGCTGACGATCGTGTCGCCCTTGGCGCGCTGCAGACTGTAGGCCACGTCCTCGGCAGTGACAGGCGTCCCGTCCCAGAACTTCGCATCGCCCCGCAGGGTGTACACCAATCGGGTCGGGGATATCTGCTTGTAGTCCGCCAGACCTGGCGACATGTTGTAGTCGGCGTCGAAGCGCAGCAGCGTGTCACAGAGGTTCATCACGACCTGACCGCCGCCATAGGTAGCGGCGTTCGGCGGGTCGAGTGTGTCGGGTTCGCCCGTGGTGAGGTTCCACGTTATGAGATCGACTGGACCCTTGGCCGCTCCCGCCGTGGATACCAGGGTCGGCGCACCCGGTGCGCTGGAGTTCGACGTCTCCGACCCTCCACACGCCGCCGCGGACGCTGCCACCAGGCCAGATACGGTGACGACGAGGCCTGATCGGCACCAACTGCGAAATGCGTGGACAACAGACATCGGCGATCTCCTCGACGTAGAGCGGAGTGGGCCCGCACGCCTACGCTCGCGAGTGAGACGCAGGTTACGTAGCGATCAATGTATAACCTCCGCTACATATACGCAATGGATGGTGCCGCCAAACGCATCGCCGACGCTTGCTCCCCCATCCGCTCGGACGTTCTCCATCTCCGGGGTCACCCGGGAGTTCGCCACTCCGCGTGGCGATTTCGTCACCGCGGTATCAGATCGCAGCGCCCGCCTGCACGGAATCTCACGTCGTAATGCGCAGCTCGGCGCCCGGGTGCGAACTGAGCGTGACGACCACCGTGCCGCCGCCAGTCGCGAAGGTGGTGTTGCCGTAGCCGATGAACCCGTAGTGCCCGTCGATCGTCGATATCGCGGTGACGTCGCCACTGCCGGAGGCACCGGTGTCGAGATTGGTCCAATCGGCGGTGACGGTCAGCGCGCAGGAACCGTCGTAGATGCCGGCGTCGTAGTGAATCGCCACGCGCACAACGTTCTCCACGCGACGGTCGATCTGCACCGGCGTCACCTGAGCCTCGGCGTGGGCCGGTGCTACCCACGACCACGGTGTGGCCAACGCGACGGCGACCGATCCGGCCACACGGAATGGGGTCATGCCTGAAGTTATCGACGGCGGCTCCCGCGGTGTTTCCCCGCCTTGTTTCGATGCCTCACAGGTGCTTGCGCGCCTCCCGCTTCGAAAGCCCACTGAGTTGGTCCTCCCGAGCGTCGACGAACGCGTGCACCCACGCCGGATCGGTGCGCGCGTACTGCCGCAGCGCCCAGCCGATGGTCTTGCGAATGAAGAAGTCGGTGTCGCCGGCATTCGCCTCGATGGCTTGGGTGAGCAGTGTCGGGTCCGTCCGCTGTTTCGCGCTCAGCTGCGCGATGATCGCGGTTCTGCGCAGCCACGGATTCCCATCGGTCGCCCAGCCAAGCACGATCGGCCGAACTTCGGTGTGATGGGCCAGCAAGATCGGGCCGATCAGGTTGCCTGCGATGTCGTCGACGGTGTCCCACCAACCGCCGCCGATGATCATTCGGCGGTACAGCGGAAGTCTGTCCGGCGTCTGGAACGAGCGGTACAGCCGATGTTTCGCGAGTTCGAGTGCGGCATAGCGCTCTTCGCGGTGCGTTGCGCCGACGAAGAGGCGCTCGACGGTGTCGTCGAAGGCACCTGCCGACTCGATGGGGTGTGCGGCGAAGATCGGCCGACAGATCCGACGAACGTCGGGAAGGCGAACGCCGTAGTAGGGCATCTCCGACTTCATGTACGCCTGCATCGCGGGAGCGCGGTCGGGGTCACCAGCGACGGCCAATTCCCGACGGACGTCGTCGATCATCTGGGCTGCGGACACGCCAATGATTCTCCGTTGTCGAGGGACGGCTCGATTCACCAAACATGACGAAAACGGCCTCCCACCAGTAGTGATCGAGGTCTTCATTTCGTCCGTGTTAAGAGTTCGCGGTCCTGGAAGCCCCCTCTTGCGCCTCGATGGTTCTGGTCATAACGTTCGACAGTAAGCGATCCGTTAAGTACGCCTTAGCGAAATGGGGCAAGTGTTTTCTGAATCCACCGCTGCCGTCACCGATGTCGACGCGGCGGCCCGCACCAGGCTCGGCACCCGGCTGCGTCAGGCCCGCGAACGCGCACGACTGTCTACCCGGGACGTCGCAGCCCGGGCAGGGGTGAGCGCGGGCTTCATCAGCCAGCTGGAGAACGGCAAGTGCGGAGTCTCCGTGGGAGCGCTGAAGCGCATCTCGGCGGCCGTCGGCATCTCGGCGGCCGACCTGCTCTCCGACGAAGCACCCGTTGCCCGGCCCGTGTTGCGCGCACACGAGAGACCCGTCTTCTCCACCGACGTCGGGCTGCACAAGCTGCTGCTCTCGCGACCGCCGATCCAGCAGCTCGAGGTGTACGAGGGAACGTTCGACGTCGGCGGCTCGACCGGACCCGAGGCGTATGCGCACGACAACGCGCAGGAATTGTTCTACGTGCTCACTGGCCACATCGAGATCTCGATCGCCTCCGAGACGCTCATTCTCGGGCCCCGCGACAGCGTCGAGTACCTGTCGTCGGTCCCCCATCGCGCCGTCAACATCGGTGCTACGGAAGCCCAAGTCATGTGGATCACTTCACATTTCACCCCACCGATCGATACAGACCCCCTGAACGCCCCCCCACACCAGACGAAGGGATGACACCCATGGCCACTCGCGACCGCCTCCTGATCACCGGAGGCCACGTCTTCACACCTGCCGGAATCGTCGAACAGCCCGTCCTGATCGAGGACGGCATCATCACCGCGATCGGTGCCGACGCGCTCACCGCCACCGATGTCGTCGAGATCGACGCGGCAGGCGGCCTCGTCTCCCCCGGCTTCCAGGACAGCCACATCCACCCGTATCACGCCGGTCTCGACATGATTGCCTGCGATCTGTCTCCGTACGACACCGCTGACGGCTACCTCACGCGCATCGCCGAATACGCGGAAGCCAATCCCGAGCTGCCGTGGATCAGCGGCGGCGGCTGGTCGATGGACTCATTCCCGGGCGGGCTGCCCACCGCGACAGCACTCGACGCGATCGTTCCCGACCGGCCGGCGTTCTTCCCCAACCGCGACGGTCACGGTGCATGGGTCAACACGAAGGCGCTCGAGATCGCCGGCATCGACGACGCGACGCCCGACCCGTTCGATGGTCGCATCGAACGTGACGCCGACGGCCACGCGATCGGGACACTGCAGGAAGGGGCCATGGGCCTCGTCGCACGGCACATGCCACAGCCGACCCAGGACGACATGGACGAAGCGCTGAAGATTGCGCAGGAGCAGCTGTTCGCCTGGGGTGTCACCGGATGGCAGGACGCGATCGTCGGCGCCACCAACGACACCCCCGACCCCCTCGACTCGTACCTACGCGGCACCGCATCTGGCGTGCTGAAGGCACACGTCGTCGGCGCACTGTGGTGGGACCGCAACCGCGGACTCGAGCAGATTCCCGAGCTCGTCGAGAAGCGCGAGCGTGCTCTGGCAGCCGGATTCGCGGCCACCACGGTCAAGATCATGCAGGACGGCGTCGCCGAGAACTTCACGGCAGGGATGCTCGAACCGTATCTCGATTCGTGCGGCTGCCCCGGCGAGAACATGGGCAAGAGCTTCGTCGACCCGACCACGCTCAAGGAGATCGCCGTTCAGCTCGACGCCCTCGGCTTCCAGCTGCACTTCCACGCTCTTGGCGATCGGGCGGTTCGCGAGTCGCTCGACGCGGTCGAGGCCGCCCGAACGGCCAACGGCGACAAGGACCTCCGCCACACGCTCGCACACATTCAGGTGGTTCACCCCGACGACGTCCCCCGGTTCGCCGAACTCAAGGTCGTTGCCAACATGCAGCCGCTCTGGGCGAGGCACGAGGATCAGATGGACGTCCTGACGATCCCGTTCCTCGGCACCCGCCGAGCCGCGTGGCAGTACCCATTCGGTTCACTGCAGAGGGCAGGGGCACCATTGGCCTCGGGAAGCGACTGGCCGGTGAGCACGGCGAATCCGCTGGAGATCATCCACACCACCGTCAACCGGGCCCACGTGGGAGCGACCGGCGTTGCCGCTGCGCCCTTCCTCGGCGAGCAGGCACTCTCCCTCGCCGACGCGCTGATCGCACACAGCCTCGGCACGGCCTACCTCAACCACGACGAACAGCGGTCGGGAACCATCGAAGTCGGCAAGGCCGCGGACATCGTGATCCTCGACCGCGACATCTTCGCCGCTCCGGTCGCCGAAATCGGTTCGGCCACCGTCGCTTACACGATCATCGGTGGCGAGATCGTCTACGACGCGACTTCGACCCTGGTCTCGGCATGAGCGTCATGGACGTGACCGCCGAAGCTCCCGCGCAGGTGACCTCCGCGAATGGCTCCGTCGAACTGCGTTCGCTGACCAAGCGCTACGGGGACGCCGTTGCCGTGGACGACATCAGCCTCACCGTGCAGCCCGGCGAGTTCCTCAGCCTGCTGGGGCCCAGCGGGTGCGGCAAGACGACGACGCTTCGGTTGATCGGTGGATTCGAGTTCCCCGACGACGGTTCCATCCAGATCTCCGGCACGAACGTCGAGAACCTCCCGCCGCACAAGCGCCCGGTCAACACCGTGTTCCAGGCCTATGCGCTGTTCCCGCACATGAAGGTCGCCGACAACGTCGCCTACGGGCTGCGGCTGTCGGGTGTGCCGAAGGCGCAGATCGGCGAGCGGGTGAGCCGCGCCCTCGACATGGTGAGAATGACCGCCTTCGCCAGCCGCAAGCCGGCGCAGCTCTCGGGTGGTCAGCAGCAACGCGTCGCTCTGGCAAGGGCTTTGGTGAATCGGCCGGCAGTTCTGCTACTTGACGAGCCGATGAGCGCCCTGGACCGCAAACTGCGCGAGGAGATGCAGGTCGAGCTCAAGCTGCTGCAGCAGGAGCTGGGCACGACGTTCATCTTCGTCACGCACGACCAGGAGGAAGCGCTCTCGATGAGCGACCGGGTCGCGGTGATGAAGGACGGCCGGATCGAGCAGATCGGCACGGCTTCAAGCGTTTACGACTCGCCGGAGTCGTCCTTCGTGGCGGGGTTCATCGGCAGGCAGAACTCCTTCGCCGGGACGATCTCCTCCTTCGACGGTGCGGGGGTACGCGTGCAGACCGCAGGCCTCTCGCTGTACTCCTCACGCCCGACCAAGGGCGGTGTGCCGGCCTCGAGTGGCGCTGAGGTCAGCGCGGCGATCAGGCCAGAGTCGGTGACGGTCTCCGATGCATCGCTGTCTGGGGCCCCGACCGCCACGTCGGACGGCTCGGTCAACTCAGTCACCGGCACGTTGCTCGGCGTCTCGGAGCTCGGCCACAGCCTGCAGTTGGTCATCCATACGCCAAGCGACGACCAGATTCTGGCCCGTCTTCCCCGCGCAGCCAACCCACCAACCGAACTCGGCTCGCCCGTGACGTGTTCGTGGTCGGCCGACGCCGTGCGGATCTTCACGTCGTAGCCGCTCAACCCTTTGCACCGCCGTCTCTCCTCCCCGACTCGACCTGGAAGGTACGCCATGAATCAGCCACAGAACGTTCGCATTCTCATCCCCGAGGCAATGAAGAAGTCGGTCAGCCGACGAATGTTCCTCGGCGGTAGCGCGGCGCTCGGGGTCACGGCGTTTCTCGCCGCATGCTCCAGTGGATCGGGCGGCGGCGGCTCGTCATCCGGCGGCCTGAACATCTACACGTGGGGTGAGTACGACGACCCGGCCGTGCTGACCGACTACACGTCGGCCAAGGGCCCCAAGATCACGCTCGACTCCTATGGCTCGAACCCCGAGATGATCGCCAAACTCAGTGCGGCGAAGGGCACGACGGGCTACGACATCTGCGTGCCAACACACTCGAACATTCAACAGATGGCGACCGCCGGGCTGCTCACCGAGCTCGACCACTCCAGGCTGCCGAACATGAAGAACCTCGTCGCGAAGGTCGTCAACACGCCGTTCGATCCCGGCAACAAGTACAGCGTCTGCAAGGACTGGGGCTCAACGGGTTACGTCTACGACACCACCATCATCAAGCGCGACCTCAAGTCGTGGGCCGACTTCCTCGACGCCGCACAGAAGGAGGCGTCCGGGAGCATGTCGCTGCTCGAAGATCAGAGCGAAGTGGCGTACACCTACTTCTACGCCAACGGAATCGACGAGAACACAACGGATCCCGCCCACATCGCGGCCTATCGCTCCTTCATCATCGACAAGATCGCGCCGCACGTGCAGGCGTTCGAGTCCTCGACCAACGCCTCCATCTCGTCCTCGGCCCGTGCCCTGATTCACTGCTGGAACGGTGACGGCCGGCTTGGCATCCTCGCGAACGCCGAGCCCGACAGGTACAAGTGGGTCTGGCCGACGGAGGGCGCAAACCTCTGGCAGGACAACTGGGCCATCGTCAAGGGCGCACCCCACGAAGACGCCGCGTACGAGTTCATCAACTACGTCCTCGACCCGGTCGTCTCGCTCAAGGAGCTGCTCTACATCGGCTACAACACGGGTATCGAGGGAATCGAGGAGGCGGCCAAGAAGGCCGACATCAAGCGGCCGGACATGGTCTTCATCAGCGACGACATCATGAAGAAGCTGGTCTACAGCCAGATGACGTCGGCGGAGGGCACGATCATCGGCATCTACGACGAGCTCAAGGCCGCGGCGGGCAAGTGACCGCCGTCGAGGAACGATCGGCGCCGACGCAGACCGCGGCGGACACCCCGCCCGGGCGGCGACGGCTGCGGCTGCCCGGCGGACTCGGCGCCGTGCCGATCAGCTTGTGGATACTGCTGTTCTTCATCCTGCCGTTCGGCCTCGTGGTCTGGTACAGCTTCGGCTACAAACCGGGGATCTACGAAACCCACGCCAACGACATCCTCTCGTTGGACCGATACGGCGAGGCGGCCTCGCCCGCGTTCTTCGCAATCTTCCTTCGCACGTTGAAGATTGCCGTGACGGGAACCGTGCTGTGCCTGTTGATCGCCTTCCCGATGGCGTACTGGATGGCCGTCAAGCTGGCCCCGAAATGGCGCGGCATCGTGCTGGCGCTGGTGCTCATCCCGTACTGGACCAACTTCCTCGTCCGCACCATAGGCTGGCAGATCTCGCTGAGCCCAACCGGTTTCGTGTCGAAGCTACTGCAGTGGGCCAACTTGACCGACGGGCCAATGCACGTGCTGTACACCTCGGCCGCGGTTCAGCTCGGCGTGGTCTACAACTATCTGCCGCTGATGATCCTTCCGTTGTACGTGGCGCTGGAGCGTCTGGACCCCAAGCTCCTCGAGGCCAGCCGCGATCTCGGTGGAACGGCCTGGGACACGCTGTGGCGCATCACCGCTCCACTCTCGGCACCGGGCGTGACCGCCGGAATGCTGTTGGTCTTCGTCCCGCTGATGGGTGACTACATCACGCCCACCGTTCTGGGTGGGGCCAGTGGCAGCATGGTCGGTCAGATGGTGGCCGCCCAATTCCAGAGCGCACAGAACTGGGCACTCGGCGCCGCCATGGCCGTATTGCTCATGCTGGCCATCTTCGGTACCAGCGCCGTGGTCGGCGGCATCCTCAAGGTGGCCGGTCGCATCACCACCGCCATGACATCCCTGAAACTCCCATCCAAGGAGCCCTCATGACCGTCGCAGGTGGCGCCTCTCCCCGGCTGCCCAGTCGACGCAGGATCCGTCCCGCCGACACCTTCCTGAACGTCTGGGGTGTCCTCGGTTTGGTGTTCCTCTTCTTCCCGATCGTCGTCATCGTGGTGTTCTCGTTCAACTCAGGACGCACTCTGCAGACGTTCGACGGAATCGGCATGGAAGCCTACGTCGCGGCCTTGAGCAACCCGGCGATCGTCAACTCGATCACCGTTTCGTTGATCACCGCCACTGGGACGGCGGTGGTGGCCACACTGCTCGGCACCTTCGCCGGCATCGCACTGACCCGTCAGCCCGGCTGGTGGGCACCTGGGCTGCTAATCCTGCTGGGCCTGGTGATGGTGACGCCGGAGATCGTCAGCGCCATCTCGTTGCTCCCCTGGTTCGTCACCCTTGGCGTCGACAACGGGCTCGCCGCCTTCAACATCGGTCAGGTGCGCCTCATCATCGCCAACTCCCTCTTCGCAAGCGCTGTCGTGACTTTCATCGTGCGCGCCCGCATGACCGGGATGAACCAGAGCCTCGAAGAGGCTGCCGCCGACCTCTACGCCCCGCCGTTCCGACGGTTCACCGACATCACGCTGCCCCTCATTCGTCCGGCCGTCATCTCGGGTGCACTGCTCGCCTTCACCCTCAGCCTCGACAACACGGTCGTCTCGTCGTTCGTCTCGGTCGCCGGCTCGACACCATGGCCGGTGTACATCTTCGCGTCGCTGAAGGCGTCACTGCGGCCGGAGATCGCTGCGATGTCCACGCTGATGCTGGTTCTCACGTTGATCGTGCTCGCCATCGCGGCGCTGATCCTGCGCCGCGATCCTTCGGGTTCGGGCGGTGGGGCCGCCGGCCTCACGAGCGCGATGGTCGGGCGATGACCATGGCACTGATCAACGGCGATGTGTCATTCTGGTGGAACAGCATTGGGCGAGAGGCCGCGCGCCCCGCACTGCCGGGTTCCACCCATGCCGACGTCTGCATCATCGGCGCGGGCTATACCGGGCTCTGGACGGCGTACTACCTCAAGAAGGCGGCGCCCCAGTTGCGGATCGTCGTGCTGGAGCAGCGCTTCGCGGGCTTCGGCGCGTCGGGCCGCAACGGTGGCTGGCTGACCAACGACATCACCGGCGGCCGCGGCTCGTACGTGAAGTCGCACGGACGAGAGGCCGTGGGGCGCTGGCAGACTGCGATGAACGAGTCCGTCGACGAAGTCATCCGGGTGACTGGCGTGGAGAACATCGACTGCGACCTTGTCAAGGGCGGCGAGTTCACCGTTGCCACGAACGCCGCTCAGCAGACCCGCTTGCTGAGCGCCGCAGCCGAGGCCCAGACGTGGTCGATGACCGACGTCGAGCTCTTGAGCGCGGCGGAGGCAAGGGCACGCATCAACGTGCACGGGACGACGGGAGCGATGTGGCACCCGCACTGCGCACGGCTGCACCCGGCCAAACTGGCCTCGGGGCTCGCCAGGGTCGTCGAATCACTGGGTGTCGAGATCTTCGAAGGAACACGGGTCACCGAGATCCGTCCGCACCAGGCCGTGACGACGTTCGGCACGGTCTCGGCAGACACGATCGTCAGAGCGACAGAGGGTTTCACCGCCCGGATCGACGGACTTCGGCGGGAGTGGCTGCCGATGAACTCGTCGCTCATCGTGACCGAGCCGCTGCCCCCCGAAACCTGGGCGGAGATCGGGTGGAACGGCTACGAGACGCTCGGTGACCAGGCCCATGCCTACATGTACGCGCAGCGCACGGCTGACGACCGCATCGCCATCGGCGGCAGAGGCGCTCCGTACCGGTATGGCTCGGGCACCGACGTCGACGGGGCGACCGACCCGGACACCGTCGAACTCTTGCGCGCCATCCTGACGCGGTTCTTCCCGTCGACTGCTTCGGCGGCGGTGGAGCACGTGTGGTCGGGAGTTCTTGGGGTTCCCCGTGATTGGTCGGCGACGGTGGGACTCGATCCCGCGACCGGGCTCGGATGGGCGGGCGGTTACGTGGGCACCGGCGTGACGTCGACCAACCTCGCAGGACGTACCCTGCGCGACCTCATACTGAAGACCCCGTCGCCGATCACCGAGCTGCCGTGGGTCAACCATCGGGTGCGCAAGTGGGAGCCGGAGCCGTTGCGGTACATCGCCGTTCAAGCCATGTATGCGGCTTACTACGCCGCCGACCGGGCGGAGATGCGCGGTAGGACCACTACCTCGCCGATCGCGACGATGGCCGACATCGTCTCGGGTCGCGGGCACTGAGGCCTGCTCGCCTGCCGACCGGATGAGGGACGCCATCCCGTCGGAGGAGGTTTCCGGTCGCATGGCCGATGGCGTGTGACGCCGTTGTGGTGCAGCGTTGTGGTGCGTGCATGACATTCACTTCACGCGACGCTCGGTGTTCAAGATGGCGACCGCGGGACTCCTTGTCCCCTCGGCCTTGTCGGCATGTGCGACCGGCGGGTCGAACAACGCGCTCGACGACTGGCGCCGCGACTTCGAGGCCGGCGTGCCGTCGCGCATGAAGACGTCGGGCGTGGCGGGCCTAGCGGTCGCGATCGTGCCAAGGGACTCGGCGAACCGCTACACGGCGGCGTTCGGCCTCGCCGATGTCAAGAGCGGGCGGCCGATGACCACCGACACCCCCGTGCACCTCGCCTCGATCAGCAAGTTGTTCACGGCAGCCGCCCTGGTGCAGTTGTTCGACGAGCGCGGGCACGATCTGGACGGCAACGTCAACGACTTCATCGACTTCGTAGTGCAGAATCCCCGGCATCCACGGGATCCGATCACCCCGCGCCAACTACTCACCCACACGTCGAGCATCTCCGACGACGGCTACGAGAACCAGTACGAGACGGCCGGGGCAGGGGATCCCACCGAGGGCCTGTCGAGCTTCTTACGCGAGGTTCTCTCGGAAGGTGGGGCCACCTATTCGCCAACGGATACCTACCTTCGCGCAAAACCGGGCAGCAAGTGGTCCTATAGCAACGTCGCCGTCGCGTTGGCGGGCTACGTCGTCGAACGCGTCAGCGGGCAGCCCTTCGCCTCCTACGTCGGCGAGCGGGTGCTCGGACCGCTCGGGATCCGCAATGCGCATTGGTACCTGGGGGAATTCGCGCCGAATGTGCTCGCCACGCCGTACGGCTACGACGAGGGCGAGTTCGTCGAGCTGCCGCAGGAGGGATACCGAGACGTGCCTGCTGGAATGCTGCGCTGCTCGGTTGCCGACCTTGCGACGTCACTGCGCGCCATGCAGGGCGGCGGCGAACGGGCGATCTTGTCGCCGCGCGCCGTCAGTGCGATGCTGAGCCGGCAGGTCGACCCGTCCATCGTGCACTACCAGGGCCTTGGCTGGACTGAGGAGACCATCGAAGGTGCTGCGCTCGTTGGGCATTCGGGCGTCGACGTCGGCGCCACCAACATGGTGGTGCTGACAGAAGATCGGCGTCACGCCGTGGTCGTGCTGATGAACACCGACGCAACGCCCGAGGTCGACGCGTTCAGGAGTTCGATCACCGCCGATCTCATCAAGGGTGCACGGCGCGGCCGGACCTAACGACGTCTACTGCATGTTCCACGGATCGCCGTAAGTGGTGACGCTGTCGCCATCCTTGGAGATGAGTCGGGCGAACGGGCGCAGCATCACCCCACCCGCCGCACCGGTGACGGTGCCGTGCGCGTTGGAGACGGCGACGCTGCCCGACGAGCCTGCGACGTCGACGCTGAACGTGGCGACCTCTTGGATGCCGGGTCCGTTGCCCAGGTTGGCCGTGATCGACACGCCAGGAAGGAGGTTCGGTGTGATGACCTTGCCAAGCGGGTTGAATCCGCGGCTCAACGGATTGATGTTCGTATCGTCGAGCCGGATGTTCGGAGTGGTGTAACTGAAGTTGATGCCGACGCCCAGCGACCAGGGAAAGCCAACCTGATAGCCGAGTTCCAATGTGCCGGCGAAGCCTTCGGCTCCTTGCCCCGTGACGACGTACTTGGCTCGGCCGGAGTGGAACCACTCTCGGGTCAAGCGGTTGCGGTCCAAGGGTGCGACACCGTTGAGGAAGGTGTCCCAC
>Ga0105237_10000990_pt1 | contig 38185 bp, 25 predicted proteins | sample KBSC24metaG_FD_81520 | JGI IMG/M metagenome (GOLD analysis project Ga0105237, IMG submission 81520) | Corn rhizosphere microbial communities from Kellogg Biological Station, Michigan, USA - KBS C2-4 metaG | ecosystem: Host-associated > Plants > Roots > Rhizosphere > Soil | place: Michigan, USA...
GTTTCCACCACGCTCGCCGAGAATCAGCCGCTCACCTGCAAGCGTGTACGCGCTGACCGTGCGTTGCTTCGCGAGCTTGTGTCGCGGTGAAGCAATCGCCACCAGTTGATCCTCGCTCAACCTCTCAGTCTTGATCCCACGCACGTCCACCGGGAGCGAAACGAAAGCGATATCCACTTCTCCGGCCAGGATCTGGTCCACCAGCACCTCGCTCGTTCCGGACGTCACCGCAATGTCCGCTGCGGGATGTTGCTTGCGCAGCTCCTTCAGGATCGACGGTAGTTGTTCGGTCAGGACCATCGCCGACGCGCTGCCGATTCTGAGCCGGCCTCGTTCGGCGCCCGCGAGTTCGGCGATTTCGTCCAGCGCGGCATCGTGTTCGCGGAGGATGTGCCTGGCGCGTCGTAAGAGCTGTTCACCTGCTTCGGTCAAAATCACGTGACGTGGCGCGCGCACAAACACTTTCGCCCCGATCTCGGTCTCCAATTGCCGGATCTGCATGCTGATCGCCGCTTGCGTGACGTGCACGCGCAAAGCCCCGGCGGTGAATGTTCCGGACTCCGCAATGGCCACGAAGGCCCGTAATTGTCGAATTTCCACAACAAGCTCCAGATATCAAGATGGGTTATCGTAATAATAAAATCTTTTAGTTTCCATTATAAATCAGCGGCACCTAGAATAATCAATAATGTTCCAGCATTCAGTGGTGGGTGTGGATGGCGGCGGGACCAAGACCGAAGCCGTCATCATGGACGCCAATCAGCAGGTGATTGGCGAGGGTCTAGCTGGTCCATCCAACCCACTGCGAGTAGGAATTGCCGGAGCCGCTGCGGCCGTGCGCGAAGCCATCGACAGCGCCTGCGCCTCGGCGAAGCTCCGGCGGGGGGATCTGATCGCCGCGCAAATCGGTCTCGCGGGCGCGCGCCGGCGCGAGTTGCGCGAGCGCATGCGAGAAACACTCACGCCACTCGACATCGGCGAAATTGAAGTCGTTACTGACGCCAGCATTGCTTTGTACGGCGCGACTGGCGGCGCACCGGGATTGGTCGTGATTGCCGGAACCGGATCGATATGTTGTGGCATCAACGCGCGTGGCAAACGTTTTTGCGCAGGAGGATGGGGGCCGATTGCGGGCGATGAGGGTGGTGGTGCATGGCTCGCACGCCGCGCGTTGCGTGCAGTTGCGTATGCGTTCGATGGTCGTGGTCCACAAACAGCGCTTACCGATCTCGCGTGTTCGTACTTTCACGTGACCAGTCCGGACGATCTGACCACGGCGATTTATGCACCGACGATTACCAACGAACGTTTAGCAGGGTTTGGCCGCGACGTTGTGAACGCCGCGAAGGACCGTGACAGAGTCGCGCTACAGATTGTCGCGGATGGAGGCACCGAGCTTGGCTACGCGGCAGTCGCCGTAATTCGCCACCTGGGGATGGAGCGCGAGCGTTTTCAGATCGCGTATGTTGGCGGTGTGTTCCGCGCTGCGGGCGATTTGATGCTCGCCACGCTTCGCGAAGAGGTCAGGAAAGTCGCGCCGCGGGCATTTTTCGAGCCGCCTCACTTCGCTCCAGCCGTCGCTGCCGCTAGAATGGCGCGTGAACGTATCAGTCACATCGCTCTGGCGGTTTGATGCTTCCAATCACCGAACAAGACAATCCCCGTTCACAGAATCTGAGCTCGTTGCCGGCGGCGGAAATCGTCGCGCTGATGAACGACGAGGACGCGCACGTCGCGGCGGCAGTGAAGCTGGTTCTGGGGGATGTTGCTAAAGCCGTCGACGAAACTGTCGCGCGGCTCGCGAAGGGCGGAAGGCTTTTTTACACCGGCACGGGGACTTCTGGACGTTTAGGCGTGCTCGACGCTTCTGAATGTCCGCCGACGTTTGGCGTGTCGCCGGAGTTGGTCCAGGGCGTGATCGCCGGTGGTTACGATGCGTGTTACAGGGCTGTCGAAGCCTCGGAGGACGACGCGAGCGCCGGTGGTGCAGACTTAAAGCAACGCGGATTCGCCGCTGGAGACGTGCTGGTTGGGATCGCAGCGTCGGGTAAGACTCCGTACACCGTGGGCGCCGTGACTTATGCGCGATCGATTGGCGCGTTTACGATTGCTTTGACGTGCGTTCCGGGATCGCCGATCACTGAAGCCGCCGAGCTGAGCATCGTTCCCGTTGTTGGACCAGAAGTCGTCACCGGCTCGAGTAGGCTCAAGGCGGGCACGGCGCAAAAGATGGTTCTGAACATGATCTCGACGGCAACCATGGTCCGACTCGGCTACGTGCGCGGCAATCGCATGTCGAACCTGCAACCCCGAAACATCAAGCTGCGCGACCGCGCCGTTCGCATCGTCAGCGCCGAAACAGGCCTGGACCACGACGCAGCTAAGAAAGCCTTGGACGCAAACAACTGGTCCGTCAGTAAAACTATTCAGCACCTTTTGAATAAATGATTTTTGTGCCTTTTTGTGGCTGCTGCTGCTTATGAAAGCTCTCGATCTCATCATCATCTTCGGCTACCTGATCGGCATCGTTCTCTTCGGCGCTTGGTTCGGCCGTAAGCAAAAGACCACGCGCGACTATTTTCTCGGCGGCCGCTCTGTCCCGTGGTGGGCAGTCGCATTTTCGATTGTCGCCACCGAAACATCGACCATCACATTCATCTCGGTTCCCGGAATTGCTTTTGCACGCGGCGGAAACTTCCAGTTCCTGCAACTCGTCTTCGGTTACCTGCTCGGGCGCGTCGTCATCTCGATTCTCTTCATTCCCGCTTATTTCCGCGGCGAGCTGTTGACCGTCTATCAGCTTCTCGATCAGCGTTTCGGCGGAAAGATCAAGATGATCGCCGCCTCGCTGTTCGTCGTCATGCGCAACATTGCCGATGGCATTCGATTGCTGCTCACGGCCATTGTCCTTGCGGCGGTGTACGCCTCTTTTCAGCCTGCCGCGAATGCAGAAACGATAATCATCGCCTCGGTAATCCTGCTCGGCGTAGCGATGATGATCTTCACGTACTTTGGCGGGATGGAGGCGGTAATCTGGGTCGAGGTGGTCCAACTCGGAATCTACATTGCCGGCGCGATTGCCGCGGCTGTCGTTCTCATAAACTCGATCAACGGAGGACTGGCGACGGCGAGCTCGTTAGCAACTCAGTTCGGCAAATATTCGTTGTTTGATTTCTCTCTCGATCAAACGCGGGTTTACACCTTCTGGGCAGGACTGATCGGCGGCTGCTTCCTCACGATGAGCACACACGGTACCGATCAGTATCTCGTGCAGCGCTTTCTCTGCACGGATCGCGCGCGGAATGCGGTTGTTGCGCTGATGACGAGCGGCGCGATCGTGTTGGCCCAGTTCATCGGGTTTCTTTTCATCGGGGTTTTGCTGTTCGCGTTCTACCAGCCGTTTGCAGATCCGGGTTATGCGACTGCCGCGTCCACGGCGTTTCCGTTTACGGGCGGCGATCGTGTGTTTCCAGACTTCATCACGAAACATATGCCGACCGGACTTTCGGGTTTGGTGGTTGCGGCGATCTTTGCCGCGGCGATGTCGTCGTCGCTGAATGCAATCGCGGCGACTGCCGTCAACGATCTCTACAAGCCATTCCGGCCGGCCCGAAGTGACAAGCACTATTTGAAAGTCTCACACGTGCTGACGTTGATCTGGGGAGTCGTGCAGATCGGCGTTGCACTCGTGGTTCGCAATCAACCGGGATCGGCGTTGAGCATGGCACTCTCGATCGCTTCGCTGATCAATGGTCCGATCCTGGGCGTGTTTTTGGTCGGCACTTTGATGAAGCGCGTCAGTCAACCGCCCGCGTTGATCGGCATGCTCGTGAGTTTGGGTTCGATGATTTACGTCTTCCTGGCGACGAAGATCGCCTGGACGTGGTACGCGTTTCTGGGAAGTGCGATAACGGTTGTAGTTGCGTGGGTGGCGAGTTTTGCTTTCTCTGCGTCGTCTGCGGAAATCTCTGCGTCCTCTGCGTTAGACGGATCTTAACGCAGAGATAGGCAGAGATGCGCAGAGGTACGCAGAGAAAACTATTAGAGAGAAAGATCTGGATGATGCCTAAGCCTAAGTGTCTGATGCTAATTTTGATTCTGCTGGCGCTGTTCGTATGGCCGGTGAGAGCGCAGGCTCCGATCAAAGTCAGTCCGTACAAACGCGAGCCTTCGGCGAAGGCGTTGAAATGGGCCAACGACGAGCTTCGCAAGATGTCGCTCGAAGAGAAGATCGGTCAACTGATCTCGGTCGGCGTCAACGCGACTTTTCTGAACCAGGACTCTGAACCGTACCGCACGCTCAAGCATCACATCGAAGACAACAAGGTCGGCGGCATCATTCTGTTTCGTGGTTCAGTTTACGAGTCGGTGATTCTCGTCAATCGAATGCAGCAGTTGGCCCATTACCCGCTGCTGATCTCAGCCGATCTCGAAGCTGGCTCGGGAATGAGGTTTGACGACACCGTCAACTTCCCGTGGAACATGGCTGTCGGGGCGACCGGCAACCCCGACTACGCACGGCGCCAGGGTGAAGTGACAGCGAGAGAGTCGCGCGCGCTCGGCGTGCAACAGATATTCGCGCCCGTGGTCGACATCAACAACAACGCCGCCAACCCAGTCATCAACGTGCGCTCGTATGGAGAAGATCCGGCTGAGGTCGCGCGTTTCGCTGCGGCATTCACCGAGGGCGCACAGTCAGCAGGCGTGATCGCAACCGCGAAACATTTTCCCGGCCACGGCGACACCGCGGTCGACTCACATCGCGGACTCCCGGAGATCAACGTCAGCCGCGATCGTTTGAACACGGTCGAGTTCGTTCCGTTTCAGGCTTCGGTGAATGCCGGAGTCGGTGCGGTAATGACCGGCCACATCGCGCTGCCGCAGATCGATCCGACGCCGGTGAAACCGCTTCCCAAATCTGTTAGAGGCAAGCCGACCGACACGGACGATGCGGGAGAGATTGTCGACGAAAACGCGGATATGCCCGCGACGATGTCGCCGGTGATCGGTCGCATTCTGCGAAATGATCTGAAATTCCAGGGAATGATCGTCACCGACGCGCTGAGCATGAGTGGTTTGACGATCTATTTCACGCAGGAGGAGGCGGCTGTTCGTGCGTTGGAAGCCGGCGCCGATATGCTGCTCAAACCGGCAGACGTCGATGCCTCATTTCGCGGTGTGCGCGACGCGGTGAAGAGTGAACGCATTACAGAACAGCGCGTCGAGGAATCAGCGCGCAAGATCCTGGCGGCGAAATACGATCTCGGACTGGTCGAACAACGAATTACGCCGGTTGATGCTATCGATCGCATCGTCGCAAACAAAGATGCGCGCGAGTTGGCCATGGAGATTGCAGAACATGCTGTCACGCTTGTTCGCGATGAAGACAAGCTCGTGCCGTTGAAAAACCTCAAACCCGGTTCGAAGGTTTTTAATCTCGCGATAACTAATGGTGACGATCGTACCTGGATCGCAAATCCGTTCGTTACAAGGCTCGAAGAAAGTGGATTGAAGGTTGAGACGATCGTGCTTGACGAACGATCGCCGGAGCAGGATGTGCAGAAAGCGATCGACAGGGCGAAGACGGCGGACCTGGTGTTTGCGTCGTTGTATGGGCGCGTGCGTTCGGGCCGGGCATTGAGCGTGGGAGTACCTGACGCCGGCGCGCGTGCGTTGTCAGCGGTGATTGCGGCGAAGACGCCGATCGTCGCGATCAGTTTTGGCAATCCGTACTTGTTGCAGAACTTTCCCGGTTTGCGGACTTACATCGTGGCGTACGGCGACATGCCGAGTTTGCAGCAAGCCGTTGCGCGAGCGTTGCTCGGCGAGATCGACATCGCCGGCAGGCTCCCCATCTCCTTGCCTGGCTTGTATCCACGCGGCACGGGGATCCAATCAAAGGCCACAAAGTAAAGCATGAAAACTCGCTTCTTTTGTGCAGTTTTGATTCTGCTTGTGCTGTTTGTGCCCACAGCGGTGGCACAGCGCCTGGCGCAAATGGACAGTGTTATCGCTGACGAGATCTCGAAAAAACGATTGCCGGGTGCAGTCGTCCTCGTTAGTCGCAACGGTCATATCACCTGGCGCAAAGCTTACGGCGATCGTGCAGTCGAACCTACGCGCGAACCGATGACCGTCGACACCATCTTCGATCTCGCAAGCCTCACGAAAGTCGTCGCCACCGCGACCAGCATCATGATTCTCGTCGAACGCGGAAAGCTGCGCTTGAGCGATCCCGTTTCACTTCACATCCCCGAACTGAAAGGCGAGGGAAGAGATCGGATCACCATCGAACACCTGCTGACGCACGTCTCGGGCTACGCACCTGACTTCGATCTACGAGAACGCTGGACCGGCCACGACGAAGCCATCAAACACTTGATCGCCGAACCTTTGCGCAACACGCCGGGCACTCGCTTCACCTACAGCGACATCGGCTTCATCGCGTTAGGCGAAGTTGTCGCTCGCGTCAGCGGCATGCCGCTCGACCAGTTTGCGCAGAAGAACATTTTTGGACCATTGAAAATGGTCAATACCGGTTTTCGCCCGGCGGCGTCATTGCTCTCCAGAATCGCGCCGACCGAAAAGCGCAGCGCTCAGATGAGTTATCTCGGCGACACGGGCGCGAACGCCGGCGCGGAAGGTGAAGTATGGTTGCGTGGTCACGTCCACGATCCGACTGCGTATCGTATGAACGGAGTTGCAGGTCACGCGGGACTCTTCTCCACCGCAGACGATCTCGCGATCTACTGCCAGATGATTCTCAACCACGGATCGTACGGCGGCATCCGTATTCTCGCGCCGTTGACCGTTGCCGAAATGACGCGGCCGCGAATCATCTCGACTGCCGGCGGCACGCGCGGGCTCGGTTGGGACATGAACACGACTTACTCGACGAATCGCGGCGACCTGTTTCCGCTCGGTTCGTTCGGCCACACTGGTTTCACCGGCACCTCGATCTGGATCGATCCGGCGAGCCAGATGTTTGTCGTGTTTCTGAGTAATCGCGTTCATCCGGACGGGAAAGGCGATGTTGGACCATTACGCGGGCGCGTTGCGTCGATCGCGGCCGGAGCGGTTACGGACACTGCTGTGGTCGAGCGCGCGCGCGCGCAGTTGGCGAACTACTACTCGGAGACCGTCAAGAGTCTCCAGCAACTTGCTTCTCGCAACGACAGTCTCGGAAATTCGACCAGGGTACTGACTGGTATCGACGTCCTCGAGCGCGACAACTTCAAGCCACTCGCGGGCATGCGAATCGGACTCGTGACGAATCACACAGGTCGCGATCGCGAAGGGCGGCAAACGATCGACGTGCTCTTCAGAGCGTCCGCAGTAAAGCTCGTCGCGCTCTTTTCTCCCGAACACGGAATCCGTGGATTGGCCGACGAGAACGTCTCAGATTCGAAAGACGAGAGCACCGGCTTGCCGATTTATTCGCTTTACGGCGAAACGCGACGACCAAAGCCGGAGCAGCTCAAAGGTCTCGACGCAATCGTATTTGATATACAGGATGTCGGCGCGCGCTTCTACACATACACTTCGACGCTCGGCTACTTGATGGAAGAAGCCGCGAAGGCGAAGCTCCCGGTGTTTGTGCTCGATCGTCCTAATCCGATCGGCGGAGTCGACGTCGAAGGGCCGATTGCAGACAGCGACAAACTCTCGTTCACCTCCTATGACACGATTCCAACGCGACACGGACTGACAATCGGCGAGTTGGCCCAGCTCTTCAACAAGCAACGCAACATCGGCGCGGACGTGCGCGTGATAAAGATGGATGGTTGGCGGCGCTCGATGTGGTTTGACGAAACCAACCTCACGTGGATCAATCCTTCGCCAAACATGCGCAGCCTGACTCAGGCCACGCTGTATCCAGGTGTGGGTTTACTCGAGACGACGAATGTTTCGGTTGGTCGTGGCACAGACACGCCGTTCGAGATCGTCGGCGCGCCGTGGATTCAGGGCGATAAGCTCGCGGAGTATTTGAATCAACGCAGCGTTCCGGGTGTTAGGTTTGTGCCGCTGCGTTTCACCCCCACAGCTTCGGTGTTCAAAGACCAGGAGTGTGGCGGTGTGAATATCGTCATCACCGATCGCGGCGCGTTTCGGCCATTGCTGACGGGGATCGAAATGGCGGTCGCGTTGCGAAAGCTCTATCCGGGCGACTGGCAGATAGACAAGTATCTGCGACTGCTCGTGAATGCCGATACGCTCGACCGCTTGAAGCGCGGTGACAACGCGAGAGATATCGTGGCTTCATGGAATGCGGGATTGACAGAGTTCCGACGCGCCCGAGCCGCGGTACTGCTTTATAACTAACGCCCCGCTGGACGTAAATCCTGAAAAATCTTGTAAATCATGTCCAACTTACCTTCATCCATTTGCGAACTGAGTTGATTAGAAAGAACTCTTTCGCTTCTTGCAGTTCATCAATCGTGATCACGCGCTCTTTGATCTTTCCTTCCGCCAACAACTGATTTCGAAACGTTCCCGCCAACAAGCCGCACTCAACCGCCGGCGTGTACAGCTCACCATCGATCGACACTACAACATTCGCGATATTTGATTCTGTAATCTCGCCTCTCTCGTTCCAAAAGATCGTGTTCTCTGCCTGTGCCCTTTGTGTCGTTTTATGAAACAGGAACCGATCCGAAGAGTCGACAGCTTCCGTCGCAAGCGCAACACGCCGTGCCTCCACAGGCCCGACGACCGAAACATCCGTCTCCACCCGCCCATTCTTCCATAACATCAACCGCACCTTCCACGCCCCCAACGGCCGATCCGCGGCAATCCGTTCCAGATCCGTGCGGATCCGTGCTTCGCGGAAGCTAAACCCAAAGTACTCCGCAGAATCTCGCAGCCGTTGCACATGCCGGTCGAGCAGAAAGTATTCGCCATCTTCCAGCAGGATCGACTCAAACAACTGAAACTCCACCGGCGCCACACGCAAAAACCTACTCTTCACCAGGCACTCTTCGTACTCACGTTCCGCAGTCGAATCGATAACCACCCCACCTCCAACTCCGCACGTCGCGACGTTAGTTTCAGTATCGACAACCACCGTGCGGATGGCGACGTTAAAGACGCAATCCCCGCCCGGTCGTAAAAATCCGATCGCGCCGGTGTAAGCGCCGCGTGGAAACCGTTCGAGCTCACGAATGATCTGCATCGTGCGAATCTTGGGCGCGCCGGTCACAGACCCACACGGAAACAAAGCAGTCATCAACTCAACCAGGCTCGTCCCATCTCTCAACGTCGACTCGACCGTCGACGTCATCTGCCACACAGTCTCGAAGCGCTCAACATCGAACAACGACGACACGCGCACACTCCCCGGCACCGAAACCTTCCCGAGGTCGTTGCGCAGCAGATCGACGATCATCACATTCTCCGCACGGTCTTTGGTCGATTGCTGAAGCGCATCAGCAAACTCACGATCTTCCTGAAGCCAGCGCCCGCGGCGAATTGTTCCTTTCATGGGCCTGGCGACAGCATGATTTCCTCGTCGTTCAAAAAACAGTTCCGGCGACAACGAGAGAACTTTGAAACGTCCGAGGTCGAGGTAGACCGAATACGGCGCACCTTGTGCCAGACACAAACTGCGATACCACGCGTATGGATCGCCACTGAACGACGACGTCAAAGGAAAGGAGTAGTTGACCTGGTAAGTATCACCCGCCGCGATGTGATCGTGAATTCTCGCAACTGCTGCTTCGTATTCATCGCGACTCACACGCGGCGTCCACGTATTTAAAGCAACACGCGAGCTCTCCTGCGCAAACTCGAAGGGCTCTTCGAAGACGGCGGCCCATGCGAGAGGAAACTCAGTTGGTTCGTGTGTGATTAAGGCTGAGTCAAACGCAGGCGCCGCCTCATAACTGAGCATGACGGCGACGTTTGAGCCCGAGCGCGCCTCGCTTTCGGCAAATTCCAGAACATCAAAGACCTCGTCCAGTCGCTCGGCAATCAACATTTATAGTTAGACAGGATGTACAAGATTTTTACAGGATGAAGATGATAGCATCCGCCCGGAACTGACATCAGCCCTCCTTATCAAAAGGATAAAAATCTTTAGCTACCATTATTCCACGAGAAATATATAATCCCGTCCGAAATTTCGTAGCTCAACCCTTACTTCTAACCATTTCGACCAGACGAGAGGATGAAATGAGAAAACCAATTTTCGCGTTTTTGCTCTTGACGTGCTGCCTGATTGCGCTCGTGAACGGGCAAGGTACGGCATCGCGCGTAACCGGAACCGTCATCGACGAAAAGGGCTCGGTTGTTCCGGGCGCCTCCGTCACGCTCACTAATGAAGCTACCCAAGCCTCTCTAACAACCGAAACCGGCAGTGGTGGAACCTACGTGTTCGATTCAATCCAGGTCGGCACGTACACGGTTACCGTGGAGAAGCAGGGGTTCAAGAAAGCAGTCTCAGCCGGCAACACCGCAAACATCAACCAGCCTCTGACCCTGGATATCACTCTCGAGATCGGTGGTTTGAGTGAAACGGTCCAGATTCTTAGTAGCGCCGAACAAGTCCAGACCTCGAGCTCCGGAAACATCGGCAACACCGTCGAGCAGCGCACGCTTGTCACTCTGCCAATCGTCGGTAACCGTGGCCGCAATCCGCTCGAGTTCATTAACTTTCAGCCAGGAGTGGTCACCGGTTCGAACACCGGTGGTGGCATTCACGTGCATGGCGCGCGTGACCGTGCTTTCAATTTCACGCTCGACGGAATCGATATCAACGAGACCAGCGCCGGCGGTTCGAACTTCACGCCGATCAGAACGAACCCCGATTCGTTGACGGAATTTCAGGTTGTTACCAGCAACTTCACTGCGGATCTCGGTCGCAGCAGCGGCGCTCAAGTCACGCTGGTTACAAAATCAGGCACCAATGATTTCCACGGATCGATATTCGAGTTCTATCAAACGCCACGCTTCCACGCGAACGAGTACAACAACATCATCAATCGCGCGCAGCGGCCGCAGTTTGTGCAACACATCTTCGGCGGTTCGTTTGGCGGCCCGGTTTTCCTGCCGCGCTTCGGCGAAGGTGGTCCAACTCATTACAACGGCAAAAACAAAACTTTCTTTTTCACCAACCTGCAACTCCTGCGCACGTCGCAGAGCTTCTTCGTCAATCGCACCGTTTATACACAGCAGGCACGCAACGGCATCTATCGCTACGTGCAAGGCGGTGTCAATCGCAACGCGTCTCAGACGAACCCGTCGGTTGACGCGAACGGCAACCCGCTGCCCGGACTGACGATTCGCTCTTACAACGTTTATGGGAATCCGCAGGGACTTGGCCCGGATCCCACGACGCAATTCATCATCGGCGTCACGCCGTTGCCGAATAACTTCAACGTAGGCGACGGGCTGAACGTAGGCGGATTCGGTTTTGTCGCTCCGCAAACTGAACGCCAGTATGATTTCACCACCAAGATCGATCATTACTTCAACGAGCGAAACTCGATCTACGTCCGCTGGGCACACGGTTCGCAAAGCACGCTCGGCGACAATGCGAATGGCGGGTTGCAGAAGTTTCCAGGCATTCCAAACTTCGTCGACACCTATCGCACGCCGCGCAATCTCGCGGTGAACTATCGTGCGACGCTTACGCCGACAGTCGTGAACGAGTTTGTGGCCGGCTTCAACCGTTTCACTTTCAGTTTCAACAATCCCGATCCGAGGGAGAACGCAGCGGTGATTCTGAACGTGCCCAATGACCCGCTCAATTGGGAAGAGCCGGTGAACAACCTGCGCACGATCACGACCTGGCAGTTTGTCGACAATCTCTCTTACATTCACAACGAGCACGCATTTAAGTTTGGCACCAACCTTCGTTTCCAAAAGCACGTGGACGATCGCAGCGCCGTCGCCGGCGTGCTGACGAGAGCCAGAATCACTTTGAGCACCACGCAGAATCCGGTGCCCGCGTCGTTCGGAACAGGTACGACAAACACTCTCGTTCCAGGTATCAACGGTGCGGATCGCACGCGACTCGACAATGTCGTCAACGATCTTTTAGGTCGTGTGGGACAAATCAATCAGGCCTTCGTCGCCATCGACGACAACACTTTTGGACCAGGTCGAACGCGCTTCAACTACGAGGCGCACTATCCCGAATACGATTTCTTTGGTCAGGATACCTGGAAGATAACTCGCAACCTGACGCTCGATTTAGGTCTGCGCTGGGAAATGAGGTTATCGCCGCGTGCGCCAGACAACATCGTCCTCCGGCCCGAGCAGCGAATCGCTTTAGGTGAGACTCCGACAAACAGTTTTAAGTTTGGCGAAGGAAAGTTGTACGACGATTCGTTATTCCAGTTTGCTCCTTCAGTTGGCTTCGCATGGGATCCGACTGGCAACGGCAAGACGTCGATTCGCGGAAACTATCGTTTGGCCTACGACCGGACGAATACCTTTCTCTTTTCGTCGTTCATCTTTCAGAGTGCACCCGGTCTGACACGAGCCGTCTTAAACAACAGCTTCGGACAAGGCGGCGGTCTACTGCGGCAAGGTGTGCCGCAGCTCAACTCCAACGACGTGACGCCATTGCAATTCCGGCAGCCGGCGGCGTTCGGCGTAGGTACACTCAACGTGGTCGATCCAGACCTCGTGTATCCGAGAACGCACCAATATGCGATTAGTTTTCAGCACGAGATTGGCTGGAAAAATGTTTTGGAGATCAATTACATCGGCCGCCAGGGACACCACCTCTTCAGTGGTTACGACGTCAATCAGGTGGACATTAACAAGAACGGATTTCTCGCGGACTTCGAACAGTTAAGGACGACGGGAAATAGCCCGCGCATCAATCAACTACTCGCCGGTCACTCGGGTCTGGCATTGAACAGCGGTGTTCGTGAAACTGGTTCGCAGTTCTTACTGCGGCAGACACTTGCAGGACCAGTAAGACTGCCGGACGGAACCACCACCAGCAATCTCGTCGCTGCCGGAGGAGTGGCCCAGGCGGCCTTCATCATTGCGCAGAGCGTACAGGGAACGTTTCAGCCCGTGGCGATACGAGGTCTCCCCACTCTAACCACGAACGGATTCAGTCCGTTCTACTTCCAGCCGTATCCGCAGTTCACCGGCGCAGTAAACGTGATCGACAGTAACGATCGTTCACGTTACAACGCGCTCGAGATTCAGGTCAGCCGGCGTGCTTCGAAGGGACTGGCGTTCCAGGCGAGTTACACGCTTGCGAAATCTGAAGACACACGCTCTTTCGATCCGGCTCTCACGCTGTTGACGAGAGGTGGCGCTACCGGACAGTCCGCGGCGAACACACCATTCGATATCAACAACCGCGATCTGAATTACGCGCGGTCTGACTTCGATCGACGCCACGCGCTGCAAGGCTACGTGCTTTACGAACTTCCGATCGGGAAGGGAAGGCGCTGGGGTTCGAGCTGGAGTCGCACGACCGACTTCCTTCTCGGTGGCTTCAACGTTGCCGGTGTGATGCGCATGTATTCGGGAAGACCTTTCACGGTCTTCTCCGGGTCCAACACGCTTTCGCAAGTGGTCTTTACTCCGGCGAGCTGTAACGACTGTTCACCTAATTTAGGGCATACGACAGTCGAGAACGGTCAGAACGTTTTCTTCACGGCCGAACAGCGTGCGAAGTTCTTTGCTCCTGCGGCTGGAGAACCGAGCAACGTCGGCCGGAATTTCTTCACTGGCCCATCGTTCTTCAATTTGGATATGACGGTAGGCAAGCACTTCAGGTTTGATGAATCGCGAGACCTGGAAATCCGCGTTGAAGCGCAAAACGTAACCAACACCCCATCGTTCCTGGTGCCGGACGCAAACTTAATCCTGACCACTGGCTCGTTTGGTCAGATTCTTGGAAACACAGCCAGCACCTCGCGCAAGGTACAGTTCGTAGCGAAGTTCAACTTCTAAGCGAACCAGCGCGCAAAGAGAATAGGTCGTATAGGTCCAACAGGACTTGTACGACCTATTCAGCTTTTGCCATTCTTTTCTCATTCTCCCCAAGCTTTAGCTTGGGGATCCGTGTATCAGAAATTCTTATCAAACAGATAAGAACATTTAGCTATTATTATTCCAGCCGGCGGCTTATAATTCGCGGTCTTCGATCCAGGCAATCTTTACTTAGCGCTTCTTTCGCACAAGAGGCACAACAAAAGCACACAATAAGTCTGTCTTAGGAGGAGCCCCATGTTTGACCCGACTGCGTATCGCCGCTTGTTGTTTCCTGCTTTAGTGTTCGCGCTACTGTTTGCACCCTCAACTTTTGCTCAAACAGTTACCGGAACCATCCAGGGCACCGTCAGTGATTCTCGCGGCGCCATTGTGCCCGGCGCGAACGTTGTGATCCGCAATCTCGACACAGGTCAGGAGCGCAATTTAAAAACAGGAGGCGAAGGAACATACGTCGCGCCGTTTCTGCCGCTCGGCAAGTACACGGTCACCGTGACAACCGCGGGTTTCAATAAGGTCGCTCAGGAAAACATCGAGGTCACGCTGAATCAAACGCGCGTGATCAACTTCACGTTGCAGCCAAGCTCACTAACCGAAGCTGTGGTGGTTACTCCGGACGCAGCGCCTATCAACACGACGAACGCCGAGATCAAAGGCACATTGAATGCGCAGGAGATCATCGACAAGCCGACCTTCAACCAGGGAAGCTTTTTGACGCTCGCCGAAACGTTCACCGGATTTCAGGAGAACCCAACCTCCGGCCAAAACAATCCCACGGCGTCTTCAGGATCTTCGATCAACTTCAACGGCACCGGCACGCGCGGCGCGACGTTCCAAATCAACGGCGTCAATAACGACGACTCCTCCGAGAACCAAAACCGCCAGGGCGCATCGCTGTCGACCATTAAAGAATTTCAGGTCATCACCAACCCCAGTGCGGAATTTGGTCGGGGTTACGGCGCGGTGGTCCTGGTCCAGACACAGTCGGGCACCAATCACATCCATGGCGATGCCTACATCTATCACAACGACAGCGCCTTAAACGCTACGAACAACGTCTTCAGCCCCGGCGCAAGAAAAGGTGTCGCTCGCCGCAATCAGTTTGGGTTTACCTCCGGATTCCCGATTTTCAAGGACCGGCTCTTCAACTTCTTGAGCCTGGACCACGTCGAGAACACAGGAGCCAACAACTTCAATCGCGACGTTTTCACTGCGGCCGAACGCAATCCAGCCAACTGGTTTAAGACAACGCCTGCCAATGACACACCTGCGAATCGAGCTTTCATACAGAGCGTTATGGATCGTTTCGCGAACGCTGTTCCCAACGATCCTGCTGCTGGTCCAAGAGTGTTTCGTGGGCAACAGGGATTTGATTTTCCCGCGCGAGACTACTCCGAGCGACTGGATTGGAACCCCTGGGAGAAAGATACTTTCAGCGCTCGCTGGCAGTACACGCGACAGCGATTCGTTGCCGACGACATCATCGTCGGTGAGCGCGCGGATCAGAATCACAAACAGCAGAACTTTGGTCTGACGTGGACACACCTGTATTCCGCCAACTCCGTCGGAGAGTTTCGTTACGGTCTCGGTTTGAGGACCACGCTGGTCAACATCGCGGACGGAAACGACACGCCGATCATTCGCTTCTTCAATCCGACTCCGATCACGACGCAGTCGAGCATCGGCAGCGCGGGCAACTTCCCGATTCAGCGTTATCAAACCGATAACCAGTTTGTTTACAACTTCTGGACCCTCCAGGGCAGTCATTACTTCAAGATGGGGACAGACATACGTCGCCAACGTCTCGACGATCTGGCTGACAACTTTTCGCGTGGCTTCTACAGCAGTACAGTCGCCACTTGCAACGGCATCAATTACGGCAACGGCTTCAATCAGTTCATTAACGGTTGCACTCCCAACTTCCAAAAAGGCTATGGTCCATTCTTCCTCGAGAATCGTATTCGCGAAGCAAACTTTTACGGACTCGACGATTGGAAGATTCGCGACAATCTCACGCTCAATCTTGGGCTGAGGTATGAATACGTTTCAGCTCCCGAAGAAGCAGCGGATCGCATCAACTACGGGATTCAGGCGGACAAGGACAACTGGGAACCACGATTCGGTTTCGCGTGGAGTCCGCGATTTGAGTCAGGCTTCATGCACCGCTTGGTGGGTAGCGTAGGCGACACTTCACTCCGCGGCGGCTACGGTATTTATCATGGCCGCATCTTCCAGTCGGTCTTTTCACAGGGCGGTGCAACTGTAAGATTCAATCCTCCGAATGCGTTCTTCTACAATCAGTCAGGCGTGGCGACGCCGACCTTCAATCCTGTCAACCTTGCCGATCCGACCAATGGCTTTGTCTTCGTTCCTGGACCACAAACAGCGCGCCATACGATCACGGAAATCGATCCGGGACTGGAGATGCCTTACACGCAGCAATGGAATCTCACGCTCGAACGTCAGATGCCGTTTGCTTCAGCGTTCCGCATAAGCTACACGGGCAATCGAGGGATCGGTCTGTTGAAGTATGCGCTCGACAATCTGCCGGTACACGATCCGGTCAATGGCGTGCTGGTGGCGAACCATCCGAACAATCCGGCGAACCTGCGCGGTCAGATCATCAGACCGGCGGCCGATATTCAGTGCGCCGGCACCACCGGAACCACCGCGGCGCCGTTCACAGCACTGTGTCCCGTCGTCGTTCCGATCGGAGCGTTTGAATACAGCTTCCGTGTGCCGCGTACAAACGAGCGCAGGCCAAACGGTCTTTATGGGACGAACGTCGCCGTCGCCAACGCCGCGTGGAGCTACTACCACGGAATGCAAGCCGAGTGGACCAAGCGTCTGAGCAGAAACCTGAACTTCCAGGCTGCCTACACGTGGAGCAAGGCGATAGACACGACTTCGGAAGCTACGTTCGTGGGCGCCGGCGACAGCAACCAAAACGGGAATAGCGCGAGGGCCGCGCGCGCTCTTTCGCGCTTCCATACGCCGCATCGATTCACGGTGTACGGCACTTACCGTTTGCCGTTCTTCATGGGCGAGAAAGGCTTCATGGGCCAGGCATTTGGCGGTTGGCAGTTTTCAGGCGTCGTGAAACTGGCGCGGGGTACTCCGTTCACCGTCACGACGACAGCTTTGGATCTGAACTTCGACGGCTTCAGTGAGAGCCGGCCTGTTCTGCTCGATCCGACTGTGTTGGGTCGCAGTGTTACTCACCCGTTGACGTCACGTATATCGCTGCCGGCTGCTGCATTTCGCGCGCTAACGAGTGCCGACACGAACGCGACGCTGCTCGGACGCAACACGTTCTTCCTTGACGGTACCAGGACCGTCGACTTCGGTATCGCGAAGATCTTTTCGATGCCCTGGGAAGGACACAAAGTCACGTTGCGCGCTGACATGTTCAATGCTTTCAACCACGTGCAGTACGGTTTCCCGAGCGCGTCGATCGCCAACACGAACTTCGGCGCCATCACGAGCTCCGCGACACTCTACTCGCCGCGAAGCGTGCAGGTTTCGCTGCGCTATCAGTATTGAGTTCTTTGTGATCTTCTGTGTTTTTTGTGTACACAAAATTGGCAGTTCGTATTTTGCAGTTCGCAATTTTCCTCGCACTCGTTTGCCCGCTCGCGGCGGCGCAGGAAGTCCGCGCGCTCTGGGTTGTACGGACCACCCTCACCTCGCCGGAGAAAATTCATCAACTCGTAAGCTCCGCTGCCGACAATGGCTTCAACACTTTGATCGTGCAGATTCGCGGTCGCGGAGACGCGTACTACAAATCGAGAGTTGAACCACGCGCGATCGAACTTAAAGACCAACCCGTGACCTTCGATCCACTCGCGCTAACCCTCGAAGAAGCTCACAAACGCGGCTTGAAAGTTCACGGCTGGCTGAATACAAGCCTGCTCGCCAATCTCGACGCGCTGCCAACTCATCCCGCTCACGTCTACAACATACCCCGAGTGGCTCGCCGTACCAAAACCCGTTGCCGCTGAGCTATACAACATGTCTCCGCGCGATCCCGCGTATCGCCAGAAGATCGTGGAATGGTCAAAGGCGAATCGCGGCGAGTTGGAAGGTGTTTACACCGGACCCGCGAATCCGAAAGTGCGCGATCACATCTACAACATCTGGATGGACGTGCTGAAGCATTACCCAGTCGATGGCCTGCATTTCGATTACGTACGTTTTGCCAGTCCCGATTTTGACTACAGCCGCACATCGCTCGAAAATTTTCGCAAGTGGTTGGAACCACAGCTCACATCCGACCAGCGTCGCGAACTCAAGAACACTTTGAAGACGAATGTACTCGCGGCGCCGGAGATGTTTCCCGCCAAGTTTGCCGACTTCCAACGCGCGCAGGTGACCACACTCGTCCAACGAATCTATCGCGACGTCAAGAAGCGACGTCCCAACGCGCTCGTGTCTGCAGCAGTCTTCGCGAACGACGAGAATGCTTACACACGTCGCTTCCAGGATTGGCGACGCTGGTTGGAGATGGGAATACTCGACGTCGCGTGTCCGATGGCTTACTCGACCGACACAGCAGTGTTTCAGAAGCAGATCGAAGTGGCGACGACGACGGCGCATGGCGCGAATCGACGCGTCTGGGCGGGCATCGGTGCGTACCGCATTCCGTCGGAGTCAGCAGTGGAAAAGATCAACGTGGCGCGAGCGCTCAACGCTGAAGGCTTCATTCTGTTCTCGTACGATTTCACAGCCCGGCCCAGCGAGCTGAATCCGGACGGTGCGTACCTGGAACGCATCCGGCGCGCCGCCTTTTGAGGCTCTTGTTTATAAGTCGCGGCGGGTGTATAAGTGAATGGAAGTTCCTGCAATCCGTTTTGCCAATTCAAATTATCAAGGTGGGTTAACTAACCATTCCGTGTTCGTCTCTCCGATCTATATAAACACGCGCGAGGAGCATATGAATAGACATCTACTTTGCATCGTGACGCTACTCTTGCTGGGATTCGCCAGCACTACTTTTGCCCAGGACGTTACGGCGCGCATCGATGGCGTGGTCAGCGATCCGGCGGGAGCCGTCGTGACCCAAGCCACTGTGACTTTGACCAACACCAACACGGGCGAAGTCCGCACAGTTCAATCCGACGACAACGGCAGCTACACCTTCACCCTTATTCAGCCCGGCACGTACGACTTGTCCGTGAAGGCTGGAGGGTTCAAGGAGTATCTGAGCAAGGGTTTGCAATTGAGCGTCAACGATCGCAAGACGATCAATGTCCCGCTCGAAACCGGCGCGGTCACTGAGTCGGTCACCGTCACGACGGAAGCACCTTTGATTCAGACGACACCCACGGTCGGAGACGTAGTAGAGAATCGCAGAGTTGTAGAGTTGCCGCTCAACAATCGCAACTTCATGCAATTGCTTACGCTCGTGCCGGGTGTCACCAGCTCCGGTACCTCGGAGATCGGAATCGGCTTGACGAACGTCGTCGATTTTTCGGTCAACGGTACACGGCGTAACGCGATCAACTTTTTAGTCGATGGCGTGAGTAATACCGACGTCGGTTCAGGTATCACTTTGCTGACGATTCCGACAGTCGACTCGATTCAGGAGTTCCGCGTTATCACCTCGATTCCGGGCGCCGAGTTTGGTAAGTCGGGTGGAGGCGTCGTGAATCTCGTCACGCGCGGCGGTGGTCAGGATTTCCACGGCACCTTTTACGAGTTTTTGCGGAATGACAAGCTGAATGCCAACAGCTTCTTCAACAATACCAGCGGCACTTTTGGTCCGAACGATCAGCAAGTCAAATTGGGTTTGAATGCCGTAGGCGACGAGCGCGTACCACGGCCGAAGCTGCGCTACAACAATTTTGGTTATCTGGTGAGCGGTCCGGTAACGATTCCCGGCCTCTTCAACGAAAACCGGCAAAAGACATTCTTCCTGTTTTCGCAGGAGTTCAGGCGTATCATTCGCGCTCCCAGCAATATCTCGCCGGTCACTGTGCCGAGTCTACTCGAGCGCAGTGGGAACTTTTCAGAAGCAGGTAACGCGCAGATCATCGATCCCACAACAGGACTACAATTTCCGGGCAACATCATTCCTCCGGGGCGAATCAATGCGATCTCGCAGAGTCTGTTAGACCTGATTCCGTTGCCGAACGTCCCTTCGACAAATTTGGCCCGCGCGGCAAATCGCTTTGCGGCTACAACGCCTAACATTCAAAACACGCGCCAGGAGACCGTTCGCATCGACCACAATTTCACGTCGATGCACCGGCTGACTGGACGCTACACTCGCGACTTGTCTGATACTCGTGAGCTCGGTGGACTGTTCTTCAATGAGGCGTTTCCTGACGTCGCAACAACCGACACGACTGTGCCGGGCGACGTGCTCGCGATCAGCTTGACGAGTAGTTTTGGCGCCAGGGTTGTAAATGAATTCGTGTTCACGTTCTCGGGTAACAAGATTACGACCGATCTCGTGGGACGTTACAACAAGGACTTCAGCGTTCCCAATGCCGAGCTGTTTCCGGAGAACAACTCCGGCTTGCCACCTGTAATCGACATTACGGGCGTCGCCCTCTCCACTCAACCGACGATCGGTTCGGGACAGTTGTTTGACGTGAAGTATCGCAACTGGAATCCGAAAGACAACGTGACCATGATCCACGGCAACCACACCATCAAGACCGGCTTCGACGTAAGCTGGGAATCGAAGGATGAGAATGCCGCCAGCCTCACGCAGGGTCGCTACGGATTCACCGGCTTACAGACGCGCACCAGTGGTGTTACGTCAGGTATCGGATTCGCCGACTTTCTGCTTGGTAGAGCGTCGTCCTACTCCGAACCCGAACGCGATGTAACCGAGCACTTGAGATTCGGACGCACCGAATTTTACGTTCAGGACACATGGAAGGTGAAACCAAACCTCCAACTCGATTACGGTATTCGCTACTATCGCTTCCGACAGCCGATCGATGAGAACGACGTTTTAGCGACGTTCTTACCTGAACTCTACAATCCAACACACGCTCCTACGTGTTCAACGCCAACGTGTCAGAATTTCGTTACCTCGACGTTCGACGTAACGAATGGCTTTGCCTATGCGGCAGTGAATTCGCCGTTCGGTCGTCGAGTTCAGCAGAAAGACACAAACGACTGGGGACCACGCATCGGCTTCGCGTGGGATCCGTGGAACAATGCGAAGACAGTATTTAGAGGCGGCTATGGTATCTACTACGATCAGGCACTGATCGGAATCGTAGAGCAGAACTCATTTACCACTCCGCCGTTCAATAACTCCAATAGTCCGACCGGAACCGTAGCAGCGCCGATTCCGTTTGGAAATCCAGCACCTGCTAACCCGCTGACTCGCGGCAATCTGGGGACTGTGAATGCGACCACGGATCCGTGGGTTACACCGATCATTCAACAATGGTCGTTCGGAGTTCAACATGAAGTTTTCCGAAACGGACTGGTTGAAGTCTCGTATGCGGGGTCGGCTGGCAATCACCTGATTCGGCCTGTGGATATCAATGCTCCAACGCCGGCTGAAATCGTCGCCGCTTCGGTTGGAATCGCGGGTTGCGACACCACTTTGAGCGCGAGTAACAATCCGGCGAACTGTACGAATCGCGCCAGACCGTTTCGTGGTTTCGGTTCGATCGTCGATCGCCAGACGAGCGCAACGTCCCGTTATCACGGTCTGTTGAGTTCGTTCCGACTGCGGCCCACGCGAGGTATCACGGCGCAGCTCTCTTACACATTCTCGAAGAACCTGACTGACGCGACGAACGATAGAGACGCGGTCGACGTTCCACAGATTCGCACGAATCTGCAACTCGAGCGTGCGGTCTCCCGTTTGGACCGTCCACACGTGTTCGTCGCCAGTTATGTTTACGAAGTGCCGACGTTCCATTCAGGCTTTGCGGCGAGCGGTGTTGGTAAAGCGCTCTTGAGTGGTTGGGAGATCGCAGGTATCACGACGGCTCAAAGCGGCCTGGCACTGAACCGTGTTGTTCAGGGAGCTGTGACGGTTCCGGCGCGCGGCACTCGACCGAATATCGTGAGCGATCCGTCGGAGAATATTCCGGATAATCCAACCGGCGGCATTCCCTACGGATTCAATCCGTTTGCGTTCCAGACGACGCTGACCGGGCAGATCGGAAACTCTCCAAGATCGCCGTTCCGCTTCCCAAATCAGTTCTTTACGGATCTCAATTTCACGAAGAACTTCCGCTTCACGGAACGATATCGACTTCAGTTCCGTGCGGAGTTCTTCAACATCTTCAACAAGACGATCTTCAACGACGTGTTTCAGACGATTCCCGATCGGGCGCCGACAGACCCGGCCTTTAACAGCATCCAGAATCTGGCGAACGTCAGTCAGTTCGGACAGTTCTTCGCAACACGCGATCCGCGACAGATTCAGTTTGGATTGAAGTTCAGTTTCTAGATAGAAAACCAGCCGCAGATTACGCAGATGAACGCAGATCTTATCTGCGTTCATCTGCGTGATCTGCGGCTGGCTTATTTAGGTTTGGTGACGGCGTTTTCGAGTCGTTTGCGTTCTTCAGCGCTTAGTCTCTGTGCGGTCGCGAAGGCTTTCTTTGCGTCCTCACGCCGGCCGGCGCGGGTGTAGGCGCGGCCCAACAATGCAAACGCCTGTGGCCAGCCTGGATCGAGGGCGACCGCGCGTTCCAACAACGTAATCGCCTCGTTGTTCGACCCTTGTTTGAGTCGCGCCTGGGCCAATGTCTCCAGAGCAGGTCTGAAAGTCGGGTCCGCCTCGACCACCTTACTGAGTTCGCTGACAGCTTCGTCCAGCTTGTCTCGTTGAAAATAGATCTTGCCGGCCTGATACCTCGCGAGCACCATCTCCGGATTCAGTTGTAGCTCTTTCTGAAATTCCGCCAGCGCTTCGTCGAGATTGCCTCGTTTGAGAAATACGTGGCCCAGCGCGTAGTGCGCTTCGAGTAGAGAAGGATCCAACTGTATCGCGCGCTGAAACGCGCCCGCTGCCTTGTCGGCCTGTCCCGCGTTGTCGAGCGCTTCGCCGAGCAGCAAGTGCGTCTTTGCATCGGGCTCGAATTTCAAAGCACTTGTGAAAGTCGCGACAGCTTCCGGATATCGCTTGAGTCGCAAATACATTTTCCCGAGCGCGACCAGGGTGCCCGCATCGGGAGGAGCGAGCTTGAGCAATTGTTCCAGCTCATCCGCGGCTTCCTTGAATTCTTCACGCGCGATCAACGACAACGCCAACAACTGCCTTGCTTGCGTGTGTCCGGGATCGAGCTTCAAAGCAGTGCGGAGCGACTCGATCGCCAGATCGTAACGGTTGGTCCGAAAGTATGTGATGCCCAGGTTGAGGTGGGCCGGAAACAATTGAGGGTTTCGGGCGAGGGCGTCTTTGAAAGTCTTGATCGCTTCTTCTGGCTGGTTGAGCCGGTTATAAACAACGCCGAGATTGACGATTGCTTCAACACACGAAGGCGCGACTTGCACCGCCTCGCGATAATGATTTGACGCCGCTAGCCAATCATTTTGGCTCCCGGCGATCTGGGCTGCATTCAATTGTTCCTGAGCGGGCGCACATTCGGCAGGGATTACTTGAGCGCTCGCGGGCACTCCGCAAAGTAAAATCGCAACGAGAAGTGACCCTGTTTTCATGAGAAAGCAAATTCTATCGTAAACTATAGCCGCCACATGAACCAACGCACCGGAAAACTGCTCCTTCGCGACGCCACAGTCGTTTTACCAAACAGGACCATTAACCGCGGAACGATTCTCATCGAAGGCGAATACATTTCGTCAATCGGTGCGGGAGGAATTTCCGGTGTCGAGACTATCGATCTCGGCGGGATGACTCTTCTTCCGGGTTTTATCGACGTACACATTCACGGCGCTGTCGGCGTGGACGTGATGGCTGCGACGCCCGCGGCGCTGCAGGAAGTTTCAAACCACCTGGCTTCGCAGGGCGTAACTGCGTGGCTGCCGACGTTTGTGCCGGCGAGTGACGAGAATTACGAGCACGCAGTGGATGCGATCTCGGAGTTGATGGGAAACGCTGGAGCGCGTGTGTTGGGCGTGCACTACGAAGGTCCGTTTGTTAACTCTGCGCAGTGTGGAGCGTTGCACACCGAGTATTTCAAGACGTATTCCGCGCCTGACGATCTCGCCTTTCTTCGTGTGCCGCAGAACGCGGTGCAGATGATCACGCTGGCGCCGGAAGTGACTGGCGGCGTCGCGCTGGTGCGAGAGTTGAAAGCGCGCGGCTGGGTCATCTCCATCGGCCACACGCGTGCGGACTTGAAGGTGCTTGACGAAGCGTGTGATGCCGGAGCTCGCCACATGACGCACTTCATGAATGCGATGGCGCCGTTGCATCATCGCAATCCTGGACCGATAGCGTGGGGATTGTCGCGCGACGACGTGACGTTCGACGTCATTGCGGACGGCATTCATCTCGATCCTTTCATGCTGCGAGTGTTGCTAAAGATAAAAGGTGCGCGCGGCATCAGTTTGATCAGCGATGCGATTGCGGCGGCGGGTAAAGGCGATGGTGATTACCGAATCTGGGGTGAAACGATAACCGTCAGGAACGGTCGCACTGCAAATGGCGCGGGAAGCATCGCCGGCTCAGTGATCAACATGCTCGATGCCGTGAAACTGATGCATTCGCTCGGCGTTTCGTGGGTGGATCTGGCGCAGATGGCGTCGTCAAATCCGGCGCGATTGCTGGGCGTCGATAAGGTTTGTGGTTCGATCGAGGTTGGGAAGCGCGCAGATTTGGTCGCTCTGGATCAGGACGGAAACGTGAAGCTAACGCTGATCGGGGGCCTTCCATTTTCTTAAACCGTAAGCTCCGATAAGCACCAGCGCGAACCCGATCACGACGTGGGCCACGTCGTCAGCGTACGTCCAAAAGAAATACTGGATCGGGGTTAGACCAAAGACACTCGCCACCACCTGGTAAAGATCGATCAAGCCGAAACCGAAATTGAACACGCTGGCCCAGAGATCTTCCTTCGTCGCCGTCACCAGGAACAACCCAATCGCGCCAAAGACCAGGTGAAATAAGTTGTACGGCGTCTCTCCGCTCATCAGGCGGTACTGCGGTGGGATGAGGAAGCCCGCGATGCCGGTCAGCATCAGAAGCGGCGCAAAAATCGCGAGCGTCATTCGGTTAAGAGTCTTGTTTTCCATCGGCGAGATTGTAGAAGCCGGCGCGTTCGTACGCCTGGTCCACGAGTTCGATGGGATGGCAAACTCGCAGCTTCATTCCCGCAAGACCGGCGCCGGCGCCGATGTGCATCTGGCAACCGGGATTGCCGGTCGCCAGTATAGCAGCGTCCGTTTCCTTCACGTGGGCCAACTTCTCGTTCAGGACGCGTTGCGACATGTCGGGCTGGAGCAGGTTGTAAATGCCTGCGGCGCCGCAGCACCTTTCGCTTCCATTGAGCGCGACGAAATTCTTTGCGGCAACAGTTCGTAACATGCGCTCGGATGCCTCGCCTGTGCGCTGCCCGTACAAAAGGTGACAGGAAGTGTCGTAGGTGACAAGACTTTCAACGGCGCTCGGCGCCGTCAGCATGCCTGCAGCGTCGAGTTGTTGGCTGACGTCGCGCACTCTGTCGCTGAAGTTCGCGGCCGCCTCGGCGAGCGTTTCATCGTTCGCGAAGAGGTGTTTGTAACTCACGAGCATCGCGCCACAGCCGCCGGCATTCGTCACGATTGGTGCATCGGAATTGAATGCGGCAATGTTTTTTCGTGCAAGTTCGCGCGCGCCTTCGAGGTCTCCGGCGTGTGCGTGCAGAGCGCCACAGCAAACCTGGTCCTTCGGCGTGCTGACCTGGACGTTGTTGGCGCCCAGCACTCGCGCAGTCGCTCGATTCACTCTTGCAAACAGTCCTTCACCCACGCAGCCTGTAAACAACAATACGTTCTCGCCGCGCGCGCCGGATTTTGTCGACGCTCGCGGACTCGGAAATATCGGACGCGAACTTTCCAACAGCGCGACTCCGAATTCAGCGCGCGGGGAAATACGGCGCGCCAATCCTGATTTCAAGAACAACCGCGCCAGACCGAGATCGCGAAACAACCTCGACGCCGCGAAGAAGATGCGCAAACGCAGTGGCGACAGCCAAATGCGTCGCAACGCGAAACGCAGAATCTTGTTCGCAAAGTCAGGCTTCGGTTGTGATTCAAGCAGTACCTCGCGGCTCGCTTCGAGCAGTTGGCCGTACTCGACTCCCGCCGGGCAGACCTGCTCACACGCGCGGCAACCCAGACACCGATCGATGTGCGTCTGAAACGCCGTCGACGTATTCTCGAGCCGTCCCTCCGCGACCGCCCTCATGAGATAGAGCCGCCCGCGTGGTCCATCATTCTCATTGCCGGTGATCACATACGTCGGGCACGCCTCGAGACACAGCCCGCAATGAATGCACGCCAGCAGCTTGTCTTCTTCACCCCGCAGAGCTGTTGTCAGTGATGTCGGCAAAGGTTAATAGTTCACGCCAGGAGAGTACCTTGCAAGAAAAGGTAATTTTGCTATCATTCGCTCATGGATTATAGCAAGATCATCAGGATCGAGCCTGGCAAGCGTAGCGGAAAGCCTACCATTCGTGGGACTCGCATGACTGTTACTGATGTGCTCGAATATCTCGCCGGTGGAATGAGCGAAGAACAGATTCTCGACGAATTCCCCGACCTCACATCTGAAGATATAAAGGCTTGCTTAGCTTTCGCCGCCGACAGGGAGCGTAAGCTTGCAATGCTACCCGAGCATGAAACTGCTATTTGATCAAAATCTCTCACCGCGCTTACCTCGACTTCTTGCAGATATCTACTCTGAGAGTGTGCACGTGCGGGAAGTAGGTTTGCGCGATGCCGACGACTTCGAGATTTGGGAGTACGCAAGAGTTAACGGATACGCCATAGTTTCGAAAGACTCTGATTTTCAGCAACGCAGTTTGTTGAATGGCGCGCCGCCTAAATTCATCTGGTTGAGAGTTGGTAATTGTACCGTTGCCAGAACGGAACGTCTGTTGCGAACTTATTCCGCCGCCATACACACTTTCGACCTGGACGAATCGAAGTCTCACCTGATGTTGAGTTGAGGTTAATACCCAATCGCTTGTCCATCACTTCGCCTTGGATCGGTGGCGCCGAGGCGCATGCCGGTTTTCTCTTCGATCATGATGCCTTCGGCGTCGCCGAGATAGCGTGGTTTTTCCGCGAGCTTGTGACCGCGCGCGATTAAAGCGCGTTGCGTGTCGCCGGACAGACCGAACGGCTCGCCCACGAGTTCATCAGGTAACCACTGGTGATGAATGCGGGGCGCGTCGATCGCCTGTTGAATATTCATCTCGTAGTCGATCACGTTCGTGATGATGCAAAGCACCGTGTTGATGATCGTTGGCCCACCCGGGCTGCCGACGGTGAACCATAAACTGCCGTCCTTGCGAAGAACGATCGTCGGCGTCATCGCAGACAACGGGCGCTTCTTCGGTGCGACCGCATTGCGCTCGCCCTGGATCAGGCCATACATGTTTGGCGTTCCGGGCTTGACAGCGAAGTCGTCCATCTCGTCGTTGAGGAGCATGCCCGTGCCTTTTACGACCGCGGCAGACCCGTACGAATCGTTGAGCGTGTAGGTGTTTGAGACCGCGTTGCCCTCGGCGTCGACGACAGTGAAGTGCGTCGTGTCGTCCGACTCATATCCCGCGGGCCGCCCGGCACGAACTTCGGCGCTCGTCGAAGCGCGATCGGTGTTGATGGTCGCTCGTAACGTCGCTGCGTACGATTTATCGATCAACCCCGGCACCGGAACCTTTACGAAATCGGTGTCGCCCATGTACTCCGCACGGTCCGCAAACGCGCGCCGCATTGCCTCCGTCATGAGGTGATAACGATCAGACGAACTCGCCTCGAGTTTTTGCAGATCGAAACCCTCGAGAATGTTGAGCATCTCGATCAGAACCGCGCCGCCGGACGATGGTGGCGGCATCGAAATGATCTCGTGACCGCGATACGTTCCACGGACCGGCGTGCGTTCCTTCGCGACGTAGCCACGCAGATCTTCCATCGTCATCAAACCGTTGTTGCGCTTCATGTCGGCGACGATGAGGCGCGCTGTTTGACCTTCGTAAAACTCATTCGGACCAATTCGTTGCAGCCGCGCGAATGTGGCTGCGAGTTCGGGTTGGCGGAAGATCTCGCCCTCCTGATAAAAGTTGCCGCCTCTCAAGTAGATTCTTTTGGTCTCTGCGTAGGTGGAAAGGTATTCACGAGTCGAATGAAGCGAATGCGCCAACGAGTAGGTAACGGTAAACCCGTTTGCAGCGAGGCGGCGGGCTGGTTCGACGAGCTGCGCCCAATTGAGTTTGCCCGAGCCATACTTCTTTAGTGCCAACTCCATTCCACGGACAGTGCCGGGAACACCCGCGGCACGATAGCCGACCAGCGACCCGCCTTCGCCCTTGATTGGATTGCCTTCCTTGTCGAGGTAGACGTTTCGGTGAGCCGCAAGCGGCGCCATCTCTCGATAGTCGATCGCCGTCGTCCGGCCGTCCTTGAGACGAATCAACATGAAACCGCCGCCGCCGAGATTGCCTGCAGCCGGATGTGTGACCGCGAGCGCAAACGCGACCGCGATTGCCGCGTCGACGGCGTTACCCCCACGTCTCATGATGTCGACACCCACGCGCGACGCGACCTCGTTTGTCGACGCCACCATCCCGTGCTTCGCACGCACAGGCTCGCGAGCAGCCGCAAGCGGGGCATTCGCTAAAACAAGCGCCACAATCAAAGCAATCGGTCTAATCGTTCGAATAGTTTTCATATTTGCCTTTGTGCTTCTTGTGTACCAAACACACCGACTGGATCGAGTTGCTGCTTCACGCGGCGCATCAATTCCGTTGGTTCAGCCACTATTACGGGTCTATCGAGAGCTCCGATTCGCCAGATCGATTCATCAAACTCGACCGTCGCAACATCGCGCCAGAGTTTAGCGTCTTCAGACAAACACTCTGCGTCGTGCAGTTGCGCCAGAGCCTGCTTGACTTGATAACTGACGCCCTTCTCGTTTCCAGCAAAGCGAATCAACAACACAGGAGAATTCTGCTCCGCCATAATCCCAAGCCGCTCGGCAAATGCCGGCGACACAATCTCCGCCGCGACAGGAAACAGCCGCGCATCCAGGATGGTTCGCGCCTTTGAAATCAGGTCCGAAAGTTCCCCCGTCGTGATGACAGTTGCTTCACGTTCAGGCCGCGGCCGTAGTTTAAAGTTTACTTGCGTGATTATCCCCAACGTACCAAAGCTACCGGTGAACAACTTACAAAGATCGTAACCTGCAACGTTTTTCACGACGCGCCCACCCGGATTTATCACACTCCCATCGGCGAGCACGACTCGCATCCCGATCACAGTTCCACGTGGACGCCCGTAGCCGAGTTGTTGTGGACCACCAAGGCCGGTGGCGACCACTCCTCCGATCGTAGCCTGACCGTCATCGGGCGGATCCAATGGTAACCACTGCCCGTTCTCCTCGAGTTTTGCGTTGAAGTCGCGTAGCTTCACGCCGGCTTGCGCGATGGCGATCAAGTCCGCGGGTTCGTGTTCGACGATCTGATCGAGAAGACCGGTGTTGACGATCACGTTCGCCGCTGCGCTCATTTCCGGATCGAGCCACGTCGCTCCGCCGGTGGGTAGAACGCGCCACTGTTCGCGAAACGCGAGTTTCAAAATCTCAGAGATTTGTTCGGTGGACGTCGGGAAGACTGTCAGCGATGTTGGATGCGAGGAGATGTTCGATGGTCCAACAATCCGTGCGAGCAACGGCGCCGCACTCGCCGGATGAAACTCGGTCTTTAGAAACGCCGGTTGCGAGCGCACTGTGTGTGCCCCGACCGTTTCAACCGATCTCGATCGACTTTCCACTGCGGCGCCGGCGGCTTTAGCCTCGCCACAGCCACGGAGCAGTGGAACAATCTTTCCCGGATTGCAAAGACCCAGCGGATCAAACGCAGCGCGAACACTCAACATCGCATTCATGTCGGCGTCAGAAAAAACCAGCGGCAGCAACTCGCGCTTGTCCAAACCCACGCCGTGTTCGCCGGTTATCGTGCCGCCGGCTTTGACGCAAACTTCCATTAACTCGCGGCCCGCCTCTCGCACGCGTCTCACTTCTTCCGGAAAACGGGAGTCAAAACAGATCAGCGGATGCAGATTGCCGTCGCCCGCGTGAAAGACATTTGCAATGCGCAGTTGATATCGCGCGGCGATGTCGTAAGCAGCCCCGAGCACTTCTGGCAGACGCGAACGCGGAACGACTGCGTCCTGGATCATCGAGTCGGGCGTGATGCGCCCGATCGCGCCGAACGCGCCTTTGCGCGCGGCCCAGAGCTTCTTTCGCTCGGCCTCGTCGCGCGCGTAGCGGCAATTGCGCGCGCCAAATTCAATGCAGATGCTCGTTACCTTCTCGGCTTCGTCGTCGAGACCTGCTTCAATGCCGTCCAGTTCGATCAGCAGAGCGGCGCCTGCGTCGGGTGGTAGACCAGCCGCGAAGACACTTGCCTCAACAGCGCGAATGATCTCGCGGTCCATCATCTCGAGTGCTGCGGGCATCACGCCCGCGGCGATGATCGCGGACACGGCGTGGCTGGCATCGTTTACTTCGCCGAACTCTGCGAGGAGTGTGCGCACGGCGGGCGGCGACTGCGTCAACTTCAATGTGGCCTCGGTAGCGATACCGAAAGTTCCTTCGGAGCCGACGAACGTTCCGAGCAGGTCGTACCCATGCGCACCGCCGAGATCGACGATCTCTCCGCCTGCGAGCACGACGCGACAACCAAGGACGTGGTCCGTCGTGGTGCCGTACTTCAGGCAGTGAATGCCGCCCGCGCTCTCGGCGATGTTTCCGCCGATGGTGCAGCTCGGCTGGCTCGACGGATCGGGAACGTAGTACAGGCCGTACGGCGCAACAGCGAGTGATACGTGCAGGTTGACGACGCCGGGTTGGACCACGGCGAGACGGTTCTCGACGTCGATGCGAAGAATTTTTCGCATCCGTGCCATTTCGATCACGACGCCGGAGTTAAGAGCCAGAGCGCCGCCGGAGAGTCCTGTGCCCGCGCCGCGCGGCGTGAACGGGACGCTCGCGCGTGCGAGTTCGCGCATGATGGCGGCCGTTTCTTCGGTCGAGGAAGGGAAGACGACTGCGCGCGGCCGGTGTTTGTGCTGCGGCAGGCCGTCGCACTCGTACACGAGCAGTTCGTCAGGCGTTGAGAGAACATACTCGCGGCCCACGATCGCGCTCAGGTTGTCGATTAGATTATGCACGCCGAAACTGGCGATATTTTACTACAGGAGGCGCGAGCGTAGTCATTGGACAAATGATATATGACCCATGATTAGGACTTCGAGTAGAGTTTGTAGGCAAAGTAGATTACCAGGCCGGCGGCGGCGGCGAGCGCGGCCGCTTTCGCTTCAGCCCAGGTGCTGTTCAGCAGTAACCACACGATCAACAACAACGCAAGAATCGCGATGACCGTCCCACCCGGCAGTCGAAACGCGGGTGCGGGCGCTTCAGGTCTAGCGCGGAAGACCGGCAACGCGATACACGTCGCCGCGTAAGTTCCCAGGCGTGCGATCGCACTGATCGTCAGTGCCGCTACAAACGAACTCTTCAGCGTCAGAAACATCATCAACACCGCAGTGATCGCGATCGCCACGTGCGGTGTAAAAAACTTCGTGTGAATCCGCCCCATAACCGCCGGCAACTGCTTTTGCTCCGCCATCGCAAACGGCAGCCGCGACGCCGATAACAACAGTATGTTCAAGTTCCCCGTGATCGAGATGATCGCGCCTGCGGAAATGATCGCGCCGCCGGCTGTTCCCAAAAAGCGCGAACCCGCATCAGCCAGAGGCTTCTGCGACTGGGCCAGCTCCGGCAGCGTCCCCACACAAACGATCTGGATAGTGATGTAAAGCGCCGCTACAACAAACAAAGCAATCAACAGCGCGCGCGGTAAGTTCCTTTGCGGATCCCTGACTTCACCCGCCGGCACGGTCGCCATCTCGAAGCCGGTGAATGCGAAAACGAGCAGCAACACTGACTTCGAGAAGTCACCTGTTGTTGGAGCAGGACCAAACTCGTACGCTTGCGTGTTGACGAAGAAGAGACCGGCAGCCACGAAGAGTATCATCGGCACCAGCTTCCCGATCGTGAACGCGTTGCTGACAATCGCTGCTTCTCTGATACCCAGCAAGTTGATCATCGCGAGCACGGCGACAACAAAAACGATGATCGACGCTCGCCAAACAGGGCTCGTCGCTGACAGCCAAAAATAACTCACATAACTGACCAGGAGATTACAGTTGGCGGCGAAGGCAGTGACGCGCGCGAGCCAAAACAGCCAACCGATTTCGAACGCCACAGCAGGCTGGAACGCCTCGCGCGCATACAGGTATGGCCCACCCGTCTCGTCGAAGCGGCTGCTCACCTCGGCAAAGCAAAGTATGATTAGGGCCACGACCAGCGCGCAGGCGACGAAGGCGACGAGGCTGTAAGTACCGATTAAAGCGTAAACTCTCGCAGGAAGACCAAAGATGCCGGCGCCGATGATGCCGTTGATCGTAATCGCGACGAGATCCCAGCGCCGTATGCCACGGACCAGGTCCGCGTCGGATTTTTTCTGCACGGATCGGTTATAACAGAATCTGTGCAATCTGTGTAAGATTATGTCCGGAGACACAATGATCAAAAGTTTACTCTCGGTTTGCCTACTCTTATCACTTTCGATTTCGACTGCCGCGCAACAGGGAACGTCTTTACAGGACCTCGTGAATCGCACTGCGAAGACCACTCTCGATCGCTTTGCCCAGAAGAAGCTCGCGGAGGACCAGCTTTCAATCACGCTGATAAATCTACGCGATCCGCAGCGTCCAGAGACGGCGAGCTTTCGCGGAAACGAACGCGTTTATCCCGCGAGCGTAGTCAAGCTTTTCTACCTCGTCGCCGCTCAACGCTGGCTCGAAGACAAGAAGATCGAACCAACTTCGGAACTCACTCGCGCGCTGCGCGACATGATCGTCGACTCGTCGAATGAAGCGACGCAGTACGTCGTCGACGTGCTCACGCAGACGACCTCCGGCTACGAGCTGCCGCCAAAAGAGATGGAGGAGTGGCAGTACAAACGTAACGCCGTCAATCGCTATTTTGCGTCGCTTGGTTACACGAACATCAACGTGAACCAGAAGACGTTTTGCGAGGATGCTTACGGCCGTGAGAGCGTCTCGCGTGGTCCAAAAGGCGAGAACCGGAACAAGCTGACAACCGATGCCACTGCGCGTTTGCTGATGGAGATCGTCACCGGCAAAGTGGCCACACCCGCACGGACGGCGGTCATGATGGACCTGCTGAAGCGCGACTACACAAAACAGACCACGGACACTGACGACCAGGCAACCGGCTTCACCGGCATCGCGCTGAAAGGACGAGAGGGATTTCGCCTGTGGTCCAAGGCTGGTTGGACCAGCACGACGCGTCACGACGTCGCCTACATCGAAACACCCGATGGCGGGAAGTTTGTGTTGGCGACGTTCACCACCAATCATGCGAACGATCGTGAAATCATTCCGGCGGTTGCGGCCCTCGTGATCGATGGACTCAAGAAAATAGAACCGACCGCGGGTAAGTGATGAAGAACAAAGAACTGGAAAGACAAGTCGAAGAGGTTAAGAAGGACGCCGACGTCCAGCGAGCGTTGAAGGAAGCTACGTCCGCGGAGGCAATTGAGACTCCGGTGACGCGCACGCGTGACAAATTATTGATCGGCACGCACATCGTGTTGCTGATCGCATTGGGGGCTGTTTACCAGTTTCTCAATTCTCGCTTTCCTGATTTCGTCAAAAAATATCCGCTCTTACTCAAGCTCATTCTCGCGTTCGCAGTCGTCGTCGTTTCGCTGATAGTTCTTCGGTTCCTGGACGTTTATTTTGTCACGCGGGTTAAAAACGCGGTCTATCAATTCAACTTGAAACGCGTGTCGCGGCTGATTCTGTCGCTGGCGGTCGCGTTTTTTGTGTTGACCATCTTCTTTCAGAACTGGTACACGGCGGTCGTTTCGTTTGGTTTGATCTCGCTGATACTCGGGTTTGCGTTGCAAACTCCGATCACGAGTTTTATCGGTTGGATCTACATCCTTGTGCGCGAGCCGTATCGCGTTGGCGACCGGATCAAGATCGGCGCCGTCACGGGCGACGTGATCGACGTGAGTTATCTCGATACGACGCTGTGGGAATTCGGCGGCGACTATCTTTCCACTGAACATCCGAGCGGCAGGATCATCAAGTTTCCGAACTCAAACGTTCTCGACGCGCCGGTCTACAATTACACGTGGCCCTTGTTTCCGTACATCTGGAACGAGATCAAGTTTCAAATTGCCTATGACGCGGATCTCGAATTCGTGTCGTCGACGATGAGGCGGGTGGCGGAGAAGGAGGTTGGCGAGGCGATGATGAAGCACGTGGAAGTTTTTCGTCAGCTCCTCGCGCAGACGCCGGTCAGCCAACTCGAGGTCCAGCAGCGCCCGGCAGTTATGTTTCGCGTGAGCGAGCTCGGGTGGCTCGAAGCGATCGTGCGTTACCTGGTTCCTCCGAAAGAGGCCGGGCGAGTGAAATCGAGGCTGATCCAGGAGCTGGTGAAAGAATTAAACACTGAGCCGGATCGCGTGATGTTTCCCAAGGGCAACACGAGGTAAACCGCCCGCCGGTCGGATGCCGGGAACCTTTTCACTATCGGCGTGTCTAAGACATGCCATGAGTGAAATCAAACGTCTGATTCCCGCGCCGTTCATCAACGTAACTCCACTAATCGATGTCCTCCTCGTGTTGCTCATCATCTTCATGGTGGCGGCGCCGCTGAAGCCACACCGGTTTCTCGCGAAGCTACCCGCTGAACCCGATAACAATCCCGACATACCACCCAACATTCATACACTGGTCGTCACGATCGAACCCAATCGAACGTTGAAGCTGAACCAACTGGCGGAGGACATGGGTACGGTCGACGACCCCTCAAAGCTCAACGTAAAACTGATTTCGCTGTTTCAAGAACGACTGCGAAACCGCGCTTACCGGGCAGACATGGCGACGCGTGTCGACCTGCCGGACTCCGCGCGGATTGAGAAGACCGTCTTCATCAAAGCCCCACACAACATTCCTTACGGTGAAGTCGCACGAGTTATGGACGGTCTAAAAGGCTCCGGCGCCGACCCCATCGGCCTGCAACTCGACGGCCTAAACTAACAACTAAGCCAAATCTGTGGTTTAATCTCCCGTTTGAGGAGAAGGATTTGGCATGAGAAATCGGCTTTTCTGGCTGTGTTGTTTGATTGTGAGCGCCGGCGTCGCCGTCGTGGCCCAGGACATAACGGGCGGCGGCAGCCTGCTTCGGGACATCACCGGAGGCGCGGCCTTAATCTTTCGTGCCCCATCAAACCCGACAGTGCAGTTCAGTGGCGCGACTGGTGGCGGCAAAGTAAAGATTAAAAACAAGCCGCCGCTTCACAAGCAGGATCCCATTCTCGCGAAAGCCAACGCCGCACGGAGCGCTGCTAATCCACGATACGACGAAGCCGAGCAGCAGTATCGACTCGCCGCTCAGATCGCTCCCGACGATGCGCGCGCATTTGCGGGCCTCGGAAACATCTACGTGGACCAGGGCCGCTTTGCCGACGCCGTCGACTCCTACCAGAAAGCACTAAAAATCAAACCGGATTACAACGGAGCTTACCTGCCGCTCGCATTTTCGCTCGCGCGCCTGAACCGGTATCCCGAGGCGATCGACGTTTACAAGGAAACGCTAAAGCGCGATCCATCAGTTCCGGAGGTCTATAACAATCTGAGTTTTGCTTACAACCATACGGACCGCTACCAGGACGCAGTCGAAGCGAGCCTCGAGGCGATCAAGTTGTCAGGCGACACGGGTGGAGCTTACAAGCAGGGATTCCAGGAACGAAACGAGGTCCGTTCCTATGCTTACAAAAATCTCGGAAATGCCTACAACGGCCTGAAGCGTTACGACGAGGCTGCGACCGCGCTCAAGAAGGCATCAGAAATCGAACCGAAAAACGCCTCCGCACATTTCAATCTCGGCCTGACTCTCTACAATGCTGGTCGCTACTCGGAGGCAATCGAGTCGTACAAAGAGGTCATCAAACTGCGACCGAATTTGCCGCAAGCTTACTTCAATCTCGGACTCACCTATTACGCGATAAACGATAAGACTGCCGCGATGGCGCAATACGAGGCTCTCAAGCCCCTCGACGCTGAAATGGCGCGGCAACTCTACGACGCGATCAAACGATAACGTTCGTTCAGCCAGTTGGCGTATACTTTCTGCCCTCCCAACTGGACCATGCTCAATTCGCGGCAAAAGTGGACGCTGACGCAGGACGCGTTCGATCAGTTGCTGATTGTTTTCGGCGGCGGCGATCGCGAGAGCGGAAGCAAAAAGTACCTGGAGATTCGCGGCAATCTCACGCGCTTCTTCGAGTGGCGGGGTTGTCCGTTTCCGGAAGATCATGCCGACGAGACGATGAATCGCGTGGCGAAGAAAGTCGCCGAAGGAGAGGAGATCCTGAATCCTGCGGGTTACGCGATGGGAGTGTCGCGTCTGCTTTTGCTGGAGATCGTCAAAGGTCGCCAGCGGGAGCAGTCAGCGCTGACGGAGATCGGCAGGGAGAGTGAGGCTTACGAAGCGGAGGACGATGGCGAGGGTCGTCTCACGTGTTTGAGAAACTGTCTTCAGACGCTCTCGGCCGACAACCGCGACCTGATTCTCCAGTACTACCAGGGTGAAAAAAGTGAAAAGATTCAGAACCGGAAGAAGCTGATGGAGAGGCTTGGTGTTCCCGTAAATACGTTGAGAATGAGGGCTTTGCGTGTGCGGGAGCGACTCCAGGGCTGCGTCGAAGAGTGCATGAGCAGGGCGTAAGAAAAAATAGTGTGATGAAAACTCTTAATTCGCCACTCTAGATTGGAAGTTCCCGCGTTGGTTTTGCTTCTGATTAAAAAAACGCAACTGTGGTGAATAAAAACACCTCTTCCGCGGCAGGAAGGGAGTGCTAAGAGAGAGAATGACATGGCGGCTAACCTGAACAACGAGAAACTCATTGCGCAGTATCTACTCGGCGAACTGCCCGAAGCGCAGCAGGTAGAGATTGAGGACCGCGCGTTTGAAGACCAGGAATACCTCGCGAGTATAACGGCGGTCGAGAACGACCTCATCGACGAATACGTTCGCAATGAAATGTCTGAAACTGAGCGGCGCCGGTTTGAGGGCCGGTTTTTGATGTCGGCTGAGCGGCGGAAGCGGGTTGCGTTTGCGAAGGCGCTTGCAGGTTTGGCGTCTGAAGCGCCCGTCGTAGCGCAGAGGCCGGTGGTTGCGTCGAGAGCGGTTTCGTGGCGCGAGTCGCTTGAAGCGTTTATTCGTGGCTTGGTTCCAGTACCGAGACTTGCGATGGGGATAGCGATGGTGGTGGTGCTCGGCGGCAGTTTGTCGTTGGTAGGTGAGATGCTGCGTTTGCGTAGTCAGATGAGTCATCTGCAGGCGGAAAACCAGTCGCGACAGAGTCAGTTGCAGCAGCAGGTTGAGGCGGAGCACCGGCGAAGCGAGGAGTTGGTTGCAAGACTGAACCAGGAGAAACAACAGCGCGAGCAGACCGATGAATCGTTGCGTCAGTTGAGTGAGACAGCGGAGACTCCGGCGCCGAAGCCTGTGATTGCCTCGTTGACGCTGCTGCCTGGGATCTCACGCGGTGGTGGCGAGAAACCGCGTTTAGTTTTACCTGAAAACGCGCGTCTCGTCCGGCTTCACATCGGCATCGATCCGGAAGAGCCGTACAAGACTTATGCGGTAGAGCTGCGGACGGTCAGCGGCAAGTCTGTCTGGAACCGCGAAAATCTCACCGTACGCGAACGACGTGGAGCACGTGCAATCGGACTCACCCTACCGGCAACGGCAGTTCGGCCCGGCGAGTACGAGCTCAGGTTGAAGGGTTTTGCTGACGGTAATAGTGAAGATGTTGGGTTTTACTATTTCACAGTCATTACTAGACAGGATTAATCCTGTCAAACAGAGTCAAAGCTAATAGTCATCTGTTGCCATTTTTGCGGTGCGTTCCCTGGTCTAATCGAAAGTAACGTTCGCATCCCGCTTTCCTGCGCCGCCTCGAGTTCA
>Ga0105237_10000993_pt1 | contig 38153 bp, 22 predicted proteins | sample KBSC24metaG_FD_81520 | JGI IMG/M metagenome (GOLD analysis project Ga0105237, IMG submission 81520) | Corn rhizosphere microbial communities from Kellogg Biological Station, Michigan, USA - KBS C2-4 metaG | ecosystem: Host-associated > Plants > Roots > Rhizosphere > Soil | place: Michigan, USA...
TGCTATGCTCATTTCAAATAATTATAAATACAAATATAGAAGTGCTGGCTTACCTGCAAAATCTCCCATCAGGTTTCGACGTTTAGTTTTTCATTCCGGGACTGATCTGTCCCATGATGTTTATAGCCGCTTTCCGGTTCAACAACTTGAATCCAAACAACATGAACCTGTTTTTCCAGCCCTGTACAACTCTTGGCTTCCGCCTCTTTTCCAGGGCATTAACTAATTCTTCGGCAACATCCTCAACCGAAGACATAACAAATTTGGGGAAATCGCTGACATGTCCGCCGGCGTTTGAATGAAAGTCTGAAGCTGCGGCACCGGGGTTAAAACCCATCACAAAAACACCTTTTTTCTTAAACTCATACCACAGTGATTCCGAGAAATTGGCGACAAAGCTTTTGGTAGCTGCATAAACTGAACCGCCCGGCAAGGAAGAATGTGCAAGCACAGAGCCAACATTTACCAGAGCATCTCCCGGCTCGGCATTTTGCAAAAACGCATAAGACAGGGTTACCAGGGCATTCATATTAAGCTGCATAGTTGCCAGCTGCTCATCCAATGGGATCTCAATAAATTTTCCGTAAATACCGGCACCCGCATTGTTGATCAGAGCGCCGTATTTTTCCGTCTTCAAATGGTTTGCCACTTTTTGCAGGTCTTCCTTATTTGTCAGATCGGCTGCAAAAACAGTGTGACCGACACCGGACAAACTTTTTGCAGCCTTATTTAATTTGTCCTCATTCCGTGCTACCAGTGTTAAGCGATAGCCATGGGCGGCCAAACGTTTGGCCGTTTCCAGCCCTATGCCGCCGCTTGCTCCAGTTACTAATACTTTTTTCATGATTTTGTTCATTAATTTAAACACTGCAAATTTATTGAACACTGTTTAATAAAAGCAAATTATTTGATACTTTATTTTTTATCTGACATCAAAATGATAATCGCTCCCGCTTCAAATCAAGTTATATTGGGGTCTGACATGCTCGCTCCCATTCAAGAAAGGTAGTGTGAAGGACGAAAAACCAACTGAATTGTGGAAAACGGTTGAAAAATAGTCCTTGTTCCCTGCTAAACGATTTAGTAATTTTAGTGTCTAAGCTACTATGAAAACCTTCATTTATCTCTTTCTTGCTTGTTTGGTCTCAGCTTTAGCTTTTTATGGTGCGTTAAATCTGCAAAACCCATTTCCGCTTTTTGGGCTAGCGTTCGGCGTCTGGGCGTTATTTCTTTGGGGCGTTAATAAAAGAATGAAGAAGGGCGCCGTAAGGCGCTTCCAGCAACGGATGTTTGAGCAGCATATGCGTTCAAATTATCATCACAGGCAACGGTATTAGTCATTAAAATTCAGTAATTTTGAAACTCAAAGCAGGCTCTCTGCCTGCTATGTGATAAGGTTTAGGTAAAAATCCCCGACGGCGAGCGTTTGGGGATTTTATTTTACTGAAGGTAACTACTGATTGTGCCCGAAATATCAATGTTATCCAAATCTTTATTTATATCCATCAAAGGTCGAGTTGAAACTCGATTTTGAAAAAATGGGAAAGCTAATGTTATTGGCTGTCTTCTTAAATCAATGCCAAAATTCAGGGGTACGCCGGAAGTAATCTTAGCTGCAGTAATGAAGATGCAATTTCAAACAAATTTAGAGTTGTCGGAAAATTAAAAAAATTAACCTGATGCGAATCGAACAACCTGTTAAAACTCGATTAATTTGTTGTAATATCATCCGATATATTTTCCATAGAAACTCCCTAATTCTGCTGTGGCACCAGGTTTAGTCCAACCAGGAACTGATCTTCTCTGGAAAGATCGCCTATCAGTATACGGACAGGGGTAGGCAGTTTTTTCACTAGTGTAGGCGTAGCAATAATTTGTTCCCCTTCAGCCAGATGCGGATTTTCAAGCAGGTCTATCACCTCGATTGAATAGGTGTTGTTCAAATGCACTTCGCAATATTTTTTCAGGTTTTCAATGGCTGTTGCAGACTTGCGACTCTTTCCGGCGATATATAAGCATAGCTTAAATTGTTTTTCTTTCATAAGGGCACCTCCTTTTTTGAAGAAAGCAATTGGTAAACTAGTTCAGAAAGTTCGGGCAAATCAAACGGTTTGTATAAGTAACCTTCACAATCAACCGGCAGTTTTTCACCGGGGCTGAAATAAGCCGAGAAAATGATTATCGGGATATGCCGGTAGGCTTCCATCGATTTGAGCTGCCGGCAGAGATCGCCGCCATTCAAATCTGCGAGGCGGTAATCCAATAAAATAAGATCAGGCATGAAATCCGCTACGGTTGACAATAACTTTTTGCCCTCTCGGATACCTAAGACTTCAAATTGCTCATACAAGAGCGCTTCAGTTACAGTCTCTAAAATGGCCTCATGGTCGTCAAGTACCAGGACACGTTGCTGGGTCATAATAAAAAAGTTTAAACCTAAAAAACGGGTACCGGGTAAGTGGGATGAAAGCTTAAACGAAACAGCTAGATAGGATATGAATATAGATAAAACCCATCAAAGTGTAAATTGTTTGATACGGCTTAGTGTCAAAATAGCCATGACCGTTGGTTGTACTATTAGTTCCTGATAGCTTTCGTAATATGCGGGATAACGTGCATCGCCTTCTCCATTGTTTTTCATCTTGAACAACCGACAAGATGTAAATACGTAAGATACCGATGACTTTAACATTTATAGCTACAATCCTAAACATTTAACGCTTCGTTGTTACCATTATAACTATAGTTTTGCAGTGATCAAACAGACCGGCAATCTAACAGATTTGCTCAGTGCGGAAAGGTCGCTTAAAGAAGTTGTCGGCGAGAACAATAATTAAATTAAAAAATGAAAGGCTATACTAAAGCGTCTGTTAACTTAAAGAATTTCTTTTGCTTGTTTGCAATTTACCTGTCCATGGTTCATCCTTTATTTGCTCAGACCAAGGCCCCTGCGCCGTTTGGCCCGGTTCCGACCGAAAATCAGCTCAGGTGGCAGCAAATGGAATATTATGCCTTTGTTCATTTTTCCTTAAATACTTATACAGATCAGTCCTGGGGATTCGGTAACGAAGCCATCAACCTATTTAACCCTAAAGATTTAGATTGCCGGCAATGGGCACGCATTTGCAAAGAAGCTGGTATGAAGGGAATTATCATTACCGCTAAACATCACTGTGGCTTTTGTCTCTGGCCATCCAAATACACCGACTATTCAGTGAAAAATGCACCGTGGAAAAATGGCAAAGGCGATGTAGTGCGCGAACTAGCTGAGGCATGTAAAGAATATGGATTGAAGTTAGGTATTTATTTATCCCCATGGGACAGGAACAGTGCCGATTATGGGAAACCGGAATACATCACCTATTTCAGGAATCAACTCAAGGAACTTCTTACCATCTATGGCGATATTTTTGAAGTATGGTTCGATGGGGCCAATGGCGGTTCCGGGTATTACGGCGGCGCAAATGAGACCCGTAAAATAGACCCCAAGACGTATTATGACTGGAAAAATACCTATAATCTTGTGCGCCAGCTTCAACCCAAAATGGTGATCTGGAATGATGGTGGAGACCGGGCTGACTTGCGTTGGGTAGGGACGGAAGGCGGTTCTGTAGGTGAAACTAACTGGAGCTTGCTGAATGATACTGGCGATGTTCCATATGATATGTTACATTTTGGCCTGGAAAATGGCAATGCTTGGGTTCCCGCAGAAGTGAACACCTCTATTCGACCGGAGTGGTTTTATCATCCCAGTGAGGACGGTAAAGTTAAAACTGTGCCTCAGCTAATGAATATATATTATAATTCTATTGGTCATAACGCCACTTTATTACTCAATTTTCCGATAATGCCTAACGGGCTGATCAATAAGAGAGACGAAGCAGTGGCTTTGGAATTTGGAAAAGCTGTAAAAGAAGCATTTGCTCTAAATCTTGCCAAAGGAAAAAAAGTAACCGCTTCCAATATTCGGGGTAATAGTAAAGATTTTAATCCACTGAATGCCGTCGATAACAACGAGAACACCTATTGGGCGACAGATGATGCTGTGAGATCGGCCTCTGTTACCATTGACTTAGGTAAACCAACTAAACTTAACCGTTTCATGGTGCAGGAGTATATTCGGTTGGGCCAACGTGTAAAATCATTTACTGTGGAAGCTCTGGTCAACGACAAGTGGCTGGTAGTTGCAAATGCAACAACCATCGGGTATAAGCGCGTATTATCTTTTCCAACAGTAACAGCAGATAAAATCAGGCTTAATATTACGGATTCAAAAAGTTGCCCTTTAATATCGAATATCGGCATTTACGATGCACCACAAATTTTGGCCGCACCGTCTATTGTCAGGAGGCAATCAGGGCAAATAACTATTACACCGGCAGATCAGGAATCGACGATCTATTATACATTAGATGGCAGCTTGCCAACGCCCCGGTCAAAAAAATATAAGGAACCTTTTTTGATCATGGGTAAACCAGAAATAAGGGCGATTTCCTATGATCCTGCTTCAGCTAAAAGCAGTCCGGTGACTGTCGAGAAGTTTGGTGTTCCGAGAAAAAATTGGAAGATACTAGGGATTGATGACAAAAAGGCATCTGCAATTTTAGACGGCGACCCTGCAACGGCATGGCATCAAGGTAATGACAAAAAGATGCCGGCTGAGTTGGTAATTGATTTGGGAAAAGAAGAAAATTTAATCGGTTTCAGATATTTGCCGGACCAGACCATATGGAACCCGGGCATCATATCCACATACCAGTTTTATGTGTCTCAGGATAATTTGACTTGGCGACTGGTTAATGAGGGTGAATTTTCCAACATCAAAAATAATCCTTTGTTACAAACGAAACGATTTGCACCTCAAAAAGCTCGTTTTATCAAATTTAGCGCCTTAAAGAATACAGGTGGAGGCAACGAAGTTGGCTATGCCGAAATAGACGTAATTACAAAGTGATTTAAGGACCTCTTCGATAATATTGCCATCGATTCAGAGAAATAATAAACCATCTCAGTAACAGACACCCATCTGGCGTTTGCCGGGGAATTTAAAGTCTAATAATAAATAAGGACCTAAACAACCGATTTAACATTCGTTACTATAATCTTAAACAATTGATAGAGTCAATTTAAGGACACACATGTAATTTCGCAGTAATCAATAAAGTAACACTTTCTAGTGTGTATAATATAAACCTGAATTTCAAAAGCTTTTATTGTATTTGATGTTTCCTGTGTTTCTAAGTCAGGTTCGAATGACAATGAAAGATTAGCGAAAGCGCTTGTGGTATTACCATATTTATTTCGTTTAGATAATTGATACATTATGGTGCTGTCGATAGGAGTGATGTTTAAGAGATTTTTATTACTTGCTACAGTTTGCATACTTGGTGCTGTCAGTCTGAATGCACAGGATAAACATTATCAGTTTTCAAGACTGGACATTGGAGATGGTCTGTCTCACAATCTAATTCGTTGTTTCTATAAAGACCGTAATGGGTTTATGTGGATTGCCACCGGTTCGGGGTTGAATCGTTATGACGGTTACACTTTTAAGGTATACAAGCATTCAGGCGATACCGCAGCGCTCACAGACAACGATATAACGGGGATATATGAAGGTCCTTTTGGTAAAATATGGGTCGCAACGATGGGCGGATTTAATATTTACAATACGTCGACAGACAAGTTTGAACACGATCCGGATAAACAGCTAAGTGCCATGCATGTCCCGGATATCAATATCCAGGAAATAAAAAAAGACCGTTCGGGAAATTTTTGGTTTATTCATAACTCCTATGGCATCTATAAATATCAGCCCCGTGATGGTAAGACTATCCACCTGCAACACCTTACAAAAGATAAAGGATCCTTGTATTCGAATAACATAAAAGGTATTACCGAAGCACCGGATGGAAGCCTATGGGTGGTCTACCAAAATGGGGTATTCGATAAAATTGATGAAACCACCGGTGCTGTGATCAAACGTATTTATGCACTAAATAAAATATCCGGGCAGGATGAGGGTAACTACCGCGTTTTTGCTGACCGGGACGGTGATCTGTGGCTATTTACAATCGGTAGCCCGAGAGGAGTGTTTTTCTATGATGTTAAGAAAGGCATTTTGAAAAATATAACCAGCAAATCCCGCAATGGCGGCCTAAGCTCGGACATCGTTACTGATATTTTGCAAGATGATAAAAACATCATTTGGGTGGCAACTGATCCCGGAGGAATAAATCTCATCAACAAAAATGACTTTAAAATTCAAAGCCTGATGACGCGTGAAGGGGATTCCAAAAGCCTGCCGCAGAACAGTATCACTTGCCTTTACAAAGCTAATGACGGGATCGTTTGGATAGGTACTTTCAAAAAGGGAGTAAGTTATTATCACCCTGATATCATAAAATTTCCCGTCATCAAACATTTTGCATCGGATGCCGCCAGCCTTCCTTATGATGATGTAAACCGTTTTGTGGAAGACGACCAGGGTAACTTATGGATAGGCACCAATGGCGGCGGATTGATCTATTATAACCGTAAGGCAGGTACTTATAAACGCTATGTGAATGACCCGGCTAATTCTAATAGTTTATCAAATAACGTTATTGTTAGTCTTTGCATAGACCATAAAAAAAGATTGTGGATAGGCACCTATTTCGGCGGCTTGGACCTTTTCGATGGTAAGACATTTAAACACTACAAACATAATAACTCATCAGAATCAATTTCGGATAATCGAATATCTGACATGATAGAAGATTCTTCTCAACATTTGTGGATCGGGACCATAGGCGGCGGACTCAATTTATTTGACCCTGACGCCGGAACATTCAAGCACTATACGAAAGACAGTGGCCTCAACTCCGCATTTATTTCACAGGTATGTGAAGATGAAGTTGGCAACATCTGGATAGGTACCGCTAGTGGCCTAAATGTTTTAACGCACCAATCTAAGTTTGTATCTTACTTTCACACGGACGAGAGCAATAGCCTTGTGAACAATAATATCAGTGGATTACTGGAAGACTCCCGTCATTTATTTTGGATTGCAACACACGACGGTATCAGCATTTTTAATCCAAAGACAAGGAAATTCAGGAACCTGCATAAGGCAGATGGCCTGCCCGATAACAATATTCAAGATGTTTTGGAGGATAACAGTCACAATATGTGGCTTAGCACCGCCAACGGCCTCTGTAACATCATGGTGGCTGGTGAGGGTGATCATCTTATGCTGCAGTTTAAGAATTTCGATGTGAGTGACGGCTTGCAGGGACGTGAATTTAACCGCTATGCTTCGCTCAAAACAAGCAAGGGGGAATTGATTTTTGGTGGGGCGAACGGATTTAACTTATTTGATCCGTCCGCTATCAGGTCAAATCCTCAACAACAGAAGATGATGCTGACCAACTTTTTGGTTTTCAATAGACCAATCCTGCCAAAACAGGAGATCAATGGTCATATTATCTTAGACAAGTCTATACTGGAAACGAAGTCACTGACGCTGCAGCATGCAGAAAACATGTTTACCATTGAATTTGCCGACTTGAATTTTTTAAACACTGACAAAGAAAGTTATCAATATATGCTACAAGGTTTCGATAAGCAATGGGTCGTGACCGATGATAACTCGCGCAAGGCCACTTATACAAATCTGGACGCAGGTGACTATGTTTTTAAGGTTAGGGTATTAAGACCGTCAGGCGCACAAACAGGCTCTGAGGCAACGCTGAATATAAAAGTGCTGCCGCCGTTTTATAAATCATCAATCGCTTATATCATTTATATACTCGCTATTTTGGGTCTGCTGTATTTCATTAGGCGTAAGGGGATCGAGAAACTTAGAATGAAGTTTGCCATTGAAGACGAAAGGAAAGAAGCCAGGCGAATACAGGAGCTGGATATGATGAAAATTAAATTTCTTACAAATGTGAGTCATGAATTCCGCACGCCGTTGTCATTAATTATGGCCCCTGTTGATAAGATTATTAGTCGGGCTGCAGACAACGATCAGAAGACACAGGCGGAAATGATTAAACGGAATGCAAGGCGCCTTCTCAATCTGGTCAATCAACTGCTGGATTTTCGAAAGATGGAGGTCGAGCAATTAAAACTTTGCCCGCAAGAAGGGGACATTATTCAGTTTATTAAAGATGCATCGTATTCATTTGCCGACCTGGCAGAAAAGAAAAACATTAGTTTTGTCTTTGACACCGATACAGATAGTCTCATCACTTGCTTTGATTACGATAAAATCGAACGAATAATATTCAATTTATTATCAAATGCCTTCAAATTTACTCCTTACGGCGGTCATGTCAGCGTGTTTGTGGCTGTCGTTTCTGACAAGGATAATCTGGGAAATAGGTGGCTGGAAACTAAGGTCATAGATACGGGAATTGGGATAGAAAAAGAAAAGCAAGCCAAAATATTTGACTGCTTTTTTCAAAATGAACTTCCTCATTCATTCGTTAATCAGGGCAGTGGCATCGGTCTATCAATTACCAAAGAATTCGTTCACATGCATCAGGGGGAAATCGACGTTGAAAGTGAACCCGAAAATGGTAGTTGCTTTATTTTTACTATACCCATAAAAGCGCACGACCAATGTGTGCCAATTCTGGAACGCCCCGAACCTGCTTTAAAGGAGCCTGCATCCACTGAATTAAAAAATGGTGTCGAAGCTCCGCTGGAAAAAAATAGAAAACCTGTGATTCTGCTTGTTGAAGACAACGAAGATTTTAGATTTTATTTGAAAGATAATCTCAGGGAACATTTCCACGTCGTGGAAGCTGCTAACGGAAGAGAGGGGTGGCAAAAGGCATTGGCATTACATCCCGGTTTGATTATAAGTGACATCAGTATGCCCGAAATGGACGGCATTCAACTTTGCAAAAAGTTAAAAAATGATGATAGAACCTTACACATCCCGGTGATTTTACTTACAGCCTTAAGCGGGGAGGAAGGGCAGGTGAAGGGCCTGGCATTTGGTGCAACTGACTATATGACCAAACCTTTCAATTTTGAGATATTACTCTCTAAAGTCAAAAACCTTTTGACCTTGCAGGATACTTTTAAACGTACATATAAAAAGCAACTGGATATTCAGCTAGAGGACGTGCAGGTTGTGTCTGAAGATGAGAAACTACTGAGAAATGCGGTTGACTACATTGAGAAAAATATAAGTAATGACCGCTTGTCAGTGGAACAATTGGCACGTGAAATGGCTATGAGCCGCGTGTCTTTGTACAAAAAGATACTGATGCTTACCGGTAAATCCCCTTTGGAATTCATTAGAACCGTTAAATTGAAGAGGGCAGCCCAATTGCTTGCCAGCGGACAAATGACCATTTCCATGGTTGCATTTGAAGTCGGTTTTAATTCCCCCACCTATTTTACAAGAATTTTCAAGGACGAATTTAATTTACTGCCATCCGAGTATCTGGCCGAACTTAGGAAAAAGCCGCCACCAGTTGACGAGTTAATGCCTTGAGCCTTAACGGGGGAACATTTTCCGTAGCACCTTACTATCCTGAAAAGTAGCATTTAATTCAGGCATATCATCATTTTTACCATGAAAATGTGCTGACTTGATATAAAAATTCAAGATTTTATATTTGTAATATATTGATAATCAAATAGGTAGATGTTGATTAACATATGAGATATATCATTTATCAACTCCGCGATTTGTTGTCAGTATACATCAATATTTTCAACTTTCGGAATTAGGTTTAAAACTTTGCTGTAAAGCAGGTTTGGGAAAGACCCTTTTCGATATAAACCAACAGTTACAAACCAATTTCTACCGCTTTTCTAATTAGCTCGGCATGAGATAATCAGTACAAGAATTTGGGCTATACCCTAAAAATATCCGCACGAAGTTGAGAGATCGAGCGGTTTAGTTGATTAATGTGCCCGCGACGGGATGAGATACGGAGCGGGCTTTTTTGTCCATAATCGAGAAAAAATATGAAAATAATAAAATAATAGGTTCGATCCAATTCTTTAAGTAACTACTAAAATGAGAAATAAAATACAAAAGGTAATTGCGTTCTGTCTGATCCTATCGGCGAACTCATTAATGCTGCATGGACAAGATCTGCCCATTTCAGCCGGTCGCTTTAAACCGGCGGATTCTTCTTTTAAACAATATCAATACCCTGCCTGGTTCAGGGATGCCAAGTTTGGTATCTGGGCGCATTGGGGCCCGCAGGCGGTACCGCGCCAGGGAGATTGGTATGCCCGGAATATCTACATTGAAGGCAGCGACCAGTACAAATATCATGTTGCGCATTACGGACATCCCTCTCAATTTGGCTACAAAGATATTATTCCATTGTGGAAGGCAGAAAAATGGGATCCTGAAAAACTAATGACGCTGTATAAAAAGGCAGGCGCGAAATATTTTGTAAGCATGGGTACGCACCACGATAATTTCTTTTTGTGGAACTCTAGTCTTCATAGATGGAATGCGGTACAAATGGGGCCTCATAAAGATGTAGTGGGCATTTGGCAAAAAGCCGCCAAAAAGAATGGTTTGAAATTCGGGGTTTCTGAGCATTTAGGGGCAAGCTATACCTGGTACCAGCCGGCCCATGGCTCTGATACGACCCGGCCATTCAAAGGAGTACCATACGATGGCAACGATCCGCGATATGCTGATTTGTATCATCCAAAAGCAGATGCAAATGACCGGGGTTGGTTAAGCAATAACCCGAAATGGCAGATGGAATGGTACAAGTATATTAAAGAACTGGTAGATAATTACCATCCTGACCTGCTTTACTCGGACAGCGGATTTCCGTTTGGAGATGTTGGCAGGGCGATGGTAGCTAATTTTTATAATGGGAACATAGCGTTTAACAATGGCCAAATGACGGCTATATATAACTGCAAGCAACCTTCGCAGGGTATGTGGGTGCAAGATTTAGAGCGAGGTGTGCAAGATTCGATAAGTGCCTATCCATGGCAAACCGATACCTCTATTGGTGACTGGTTCTACAAAACCGGCCAGACCTATAAAAGCGCAACAGATATCATCCAAATGCTGGTCGATATAGTCAGCAAAAACGGTAACCTCCTGATCAATATTGTGCAAACGCCTGAAGGAGATCTGGAGCCTGATATGCTGAAAACTCTGGACGAGATAGGAAAGTGGACGGCTGCCAACGGTGAAGGTATATACGGATCCCGTCCATGGAAGATATTTGGAGAACGTCCGAGGAGTGCAACCGAAGTTAAAGCCGGTAACTTCAATGAAGACCGGATAAAATACACTGCAGAAGATATCCGCTTTACCTGCAATGGCAAAAAGTTATATGCATTTCTGCTTGACAGGGCTGCCGGAGATATTCGGATAAAATCGTTGGGTAAATCCTCGGGCGTAAACACCCAAAAGATATTGTCAGTAAAGCTTTTGGGCAGCAAGGAAAAGATACAATGGCAGCAGGAAGCAGATGCGTTGGTAATCAAAGGGCCTGTGAACTTACCTGACTGGAAAGTATCGGGCTTTAGGATCGATCTTGGTGATTAAATGAAATCCCCAGGCGGTTAATAAATTACATATCAAAGAAATGAATTAAGAAAAAGGCCCTCACGGTTCGAAACGAGGGCCTTCGCTATTGTGGGGACTGTGGTGAGGGATTATTATTTTTTGTTGCCAAAAAGAATTGGGATATAGATGTCGATCAGTTTTGCAGCCGCATAAGAGGGATAGGCTTCCAATAACGCCTCTTTGTACTCTTCAGGACCGTTCGTCTTGGCTAGAATCTTCCCGCACTTATCCAGGTATATCAGGGCATTGTCAATAGCTGACTTGTCGGCCGGCTTCCCATGGCCAGGTAGGATGATATCATAATCTTCATCGTCCCGGACTTGCGTCAAAGCCGCCTTCCAGCCGTCAACCGGACCTGTGATAAAAGAGTGGGCATTGTGATAAAGGATGTCCTGCACAATAGCAATGCCTAGTTCAGGAAGTTTAATTACCAGCGCGCTGGGCGACTCGGTATTCAAAACGCGTTCGAAGATAAATTTAACGCCTCCGATCGTTTCTTCGCCGGGTTCAACAGTTTCTGTCGGAAGCGCCAGTTTGCTGGCAATCAGCGCGCCCATATGTTGTTGTTTTTCCTGCAATTCATGAGGGCCTACTTTTGAAAGGGATTCTTTAATTTCAGGTAGGGCATAAACCTTTACATCTGCAAAAGCGTCACCCATGCCCAGGAAGTGGTCAGGATGGTCATGCGTTACATAAAAACGGGCAATAGGTTTCTGAAGACTGTCAGCCAGCGCACGAAATTCCTGTCCATACTGAGCGAAGAATTGTCCGTCAATCAGGATTAATTCTTCTGCCAGTTCAACAATATGTGTTGCATTGGCGAACATTGGCGCCGGAGATACCAGCGAATGAACCTTTACCTTTACATTGTCCCTGACCAGGTAGATGGAGGCATTTGGGAGTTGATTTGTCATCGTGTTATTCATTTAAATATTACAATGCAAAACTACCTTCGGGAAAATCGGCAATACTATCAGTATGCTTTAGTTATTATCAATTTGCATATTCCTGGCGATAATTGGCTGGTGATAACTTTGTTAGCGACTTAAAGAACCGGACAAAATTGGATGGAGCGGAAAAATTGTGCTCGTAGCTGATCTCTGAAATTGTCTTACCTGTGCCTAGCAACTCTGCTTTACAGGATTTCAAAAGCTCATTGTGAATGATGGCTAGCGCGGTATTGCCTAAAGCTTCCTTACATAAATTGTTCAGGCGGTTCCGGTTCATGTTCAGCAGATCAGCATATTGCTTGACAGTTTGCTTGTCACGAACATGCTGTCGCAGCAGATACTTGAATTTTAAAACCTCGCTGTTTCTATAGAGGTTACCTTTTAGTTGATGATAATCACTGTAACTTCGATTGACAAGGATCAGCAACTGATAGAGGTAAGCGCGCAATAAATGATAGCTGTCGGACGCAAGGGAATGGATTTCATGTTTGATACTTTCTGACAAACTGAGTAATTCCTGGATTACCTCTATGCTGAGCGGCAATATAGGTGAAGCCTCATAATTGCCAAAATAATACAGACGATCCAAAAAAAAGTTGTCTTTCAGAAAGGTTTCCATAAATTCCCCTTCAAATATGACTACCATGCCCTCGGGTTCGTATTCCAACTGCCATTGCCTGGGCTCACCGGGCGGTAACAGTAATGCCACAGGACCCTCAAGCTTCAATTTTGTATCTTCTACTATAATAGCCCCTGCGACTTTGCTGAAGAAGAACATTTCGTAGAACGAAGTCGCATGCACTTCCGGCAATGCCAGGCTCCGGCTTGCAATGTAGCCTATATGGAAGCTGTCAATAAGTAACTCCTTCCCATACTTATGCTTATAAAAATCAAACCGGATCATCTTGAAATCATTAAGCTGGAATTTCTAAATATTAATTTCTTTAAAATTTAGAAGAATATGTTGCACTATAAAACAAAAACGGTGAGCGATGCCAAAAATATGCTGTCAATCCGGATTAAAAGCCAATTGAGTAATTATAATGCGTCAAATTGGCGCTATTTAACATCTGGACGATAATTATAATCAATTGTACACACTCTGTTTTCTTTGACCCTTTTACCTTCAATTTTTGAATGCTCCGATTACCATATAGGCCGGCGCAGGCATATTCGTCCAATTATAAGCAGTAATTAACCGACAATATTTTATACAACAGGAATGCCGGATTGTTCGAAAGACAAGATCACCCGGCGTCTTTGTCTAATATATTATTGTTTGTCGATGGATGATAATAGGTAAGTGAAGAATGACCAAGCGTACTAACTAACCAATTATACATTTTTTTAAACCAATTTTATGAACAAAACACTACTCACAAAATTCCTGCTTTTTACAGGGCTGAGCTTGTTATTTATTATAATAAGCCTGCGAGGTTTTTCACAAACCAGGACGATTACCGGAAAGGTAACAGACAAATCAGATGGTTCTCCTATTCCCGGGGCAACTGTTAAACAAAAGGCTACTACCAACGCGGTCGGGACGAGCGTGGACGGCGCATTTTCTATAAGTGCCGCTCCGGGTAGTATATTGGTTTTTTCTTCTGTTGGATATGAACAACAGGAAATACCCGTGCCAAGTTCAGGTCAACTTGATGTGGCGATGTTGAAGAGTGCCAGCAATCTTAACGAAGTTGTGGTAATAGGCTATGGTACGGCGCGTAGAAAAGACCTCGTAAGCTCGGTAGATGTGGTGGCCGCGAAGGATGCTGGAGCCAATACATCTACAAGCGCTGCACAGTTATTAATAGGTAAAGCTCCCGGTGTTCAGGTGGTGCAGGCAAATGGTGTACCTGGTTCGGGTGCTCAAATTATTGTACGTGGGACCGGTTCATTTACAGACGTTAGTCCACTTTACGTAATTGATGGCATTCAGGGTGATGCCAACTTGTTCAACACCATCAGCCCACAGGATATTGAGAATATAACCATACTAAAGGACGCTGCTTCTACAGCAATTTATGGTGTCGCTGCAGCTAACGGTGTTGTGATAATCACTACAAAAAAAGGTAAAGCAGGCACTACTCAAATAACATTTACTTCACAGGCAGGTATTTCAAACGTGACTAAAAAACTCGATCTGCTGAATGCTGCCGAATATGTAAAGCTCCTTAAGGATATTGATGCTACCAACAACAATCCGGTGCCTGCAAAACTTAACACGCCGTATGCGCTAGTTGACAGGAACAATTGGCAGAACCAAATTTTTAAAACTGCTGTATCAACTCAGAATGATCTGAGCGTAAGCGGAGGAGGCGACAAGGTTACCTATAATATGTCGGCAGGGTATGTCACGCAGCAAGCCATGGTTAAGGATTTTAATTTTAACAGGTTTAATAACCGATTCGTATTAGATGAAAAATTGGGTCGTTTCCATTTTGGCGAAACCTTAAATCTGAGGTACACGAAAACGACTGGTCAGGTAGCCGGCATAGGCAACGCGCTTCAATACGCACCTTATCAACCTATTTATGATTCTTCAATTCCGGGCGGTTATTCCATCCTTACGAATGTGGATGATAACAGCAATGCTGTAAATCCATTGGAGGATCTGGGCGTAAAAACACTAAGTAGCCACGATCTGGTATTGTTTCCGCAAGTGTTTGGTGAAGTAAGAATAATTGATGGTTTAACTATCAGGTCACAAGTATCAGGTGTATATGGCAATAGCGTAAATGATTCGTACCAGATACCTTTTGTAACAGCCAACAGCCTGGCTTTTAGCCGCCAGGCGGGACGTGCTTTTAACAGCTACTCCAATTACACTATTGAAAATTATTTATCCTATAACCACAGCTTTGGTAAACACAACATTTCGTTTACGGCAGGTACCAGTTATATAGATGCAGGCAGCAGTAAATCTCTTAATGTATTGGGTACCGGTATGCTAACCGATGCTGTAAAAGATATAGGTGTAGCCCCAACTCTTACCGTTCAGGGTAATTCATCAGGGTATTACACTCAATTTGGTGATGTAATCTCCTATTACGCACGTTTGATTTATTCATTCGATGACAAGTACATCTTTTCAGCCAGCGTTAGGCGTGATGGATCTTCAAATTTTGGCCCTTTAAGCCGCTATGGTAATTTCCCGGGTGCAGGTTTTGCATGGCGTTTTAGTCAGGAAAATTTCATAAAAACGGCCTTTCCATTTATCAGCGATGGTAAATTGCGCGTAGGATGGGGACGTACAGGCAACAACAAGTTCGGACTCACGAACACTAACGTGTTTACCTTTAACGGGTCGCCCGGTGGAAACCTGGTGTATTCTTTAGGTAGGAATGAACAGTTCGTTAACGGAACAACAATCACTACGATCGCAAATCCATTGTTACATTGGGAAACAACCGACCAAACCGATGCCGGAATTGACCTTTCATTCCTTAACAACCAAATAACTTTTACTGCAGATTACTATAACCGCAAAAGCAGTGGGTTAATAGTAGCAATACCCTTACCGCCAAGCTTAGGAGTAGGTATAAATACTTCCGGTAGCAGCGAGGTTGTTAATGCAGCAGATGCACAAAACAAAGGTTTTGAATTTCAGTTAGGCTACCGTTCAGCAACAAAAAATGGCTTCAGTTATAACATAAGTGTTAATGGTGCTTATAACAATAATAAAACAATATCATTAGGCACGCAATCGCCAACCCCAATTGTTGGGGGCGCTGCAGGGGTAGAAACATTAACTCAACCCGGCAGCCCTATCGGTGCATTTTATGGTTACAGGGTTGATCATGTAGCCAGCACCCAGGCTCAAATCGATGCCTTAAATCAGGCAGCTCAACAGAAAACCGGAAACCCCAATGCGGTTTATCAATCGGGATTGTTACCAGGCGATTTCATATTTAAAGACGTTAACGGGGATGGCATTGTTGATAGCAAAGACCAGCAAGTTTTGGGAAGTTCGATCCCTAAATTCATGTACGGTATTAACCTGGGTGCTACTTACCATAATTTCGACCTTAACGTGGTTTTATCGGGTGTGCAGGGCGTACAGATTGGGAATTCACTTTTAACCAGTACTGAGTTTGCAGCTACAGGACATAATGCGTCAACCGCCATATTAAACAGGTGGGAGCAACCCGGCGACAATGCTGCTTTGCCAAGAGCCGGCCAAAATGTTACTGCATCAGGCAATATCAGGCCATCGGATTTCTTTATACAGAATGGTGCCTATCTGCGTGCCCGCAACGTTACGCTTGGCTATACGTTTTCAAAATCTGCCTTACAGTCGTTTTCGGGTAATGTGTTGAAAAGGCTACGCTTATATGTCGCTGCGGAAAATCTGTTTACCATTACTGGCTACAAAGGCTATGATCCTGAACTGAGCACCGTTAATGGGGATAACAATACATACGATACCATTTTTAACCGCGGCATTGATAATGGACAGGTTCCACACCCTCGCACATTTTTATTCGGAATACAAGCAGGATTTTAAATGACATTTTTTAAAAATACAGATATGAAAAAATATATAAAATTCCTTATGACCGGGACGCTTTTGATTCTCGGGATAGGGTGTAAAAAAGATTTAAATTTAGTTAATAAAAGTGCTTATACTTATGATACTTATTTTACCAGCGATGCAGCAATCAATCAGGCTACAATAGCCACTTATGCCGGTTTACTGCATACTGGTTTGTGGGCGCGGGAGTATTACTTTGTTTTTGATTTCCTTGGCTATGATGCCAAAAATAATCAACCTCTTCAAGGCGACTTACTGCAAGTGGCTCAATATGCGCTTACTCCTGATCAGGTGGAAGTGAACGAATTGTGGGCGTCTTTATATCAACTAGTAGCCCGCGCCAATGTAGTTATCGATCTTGCTCAGAAGTGGAAGCCGGCTAATGCAACAGAGACAACTGATCAAACGCAATATATTGCCGAAGCCAAATTTTTACGTGCTTATGCCTATTTTCAACTCGTTAATTGTTTTGGTCGTGTGCCATTGCGCACCCAGTTCATTGCATTGCCGACACCTGCTGAGATTAACCTGGCCAGATCGCCGGTTGCCGACATATGGGCGTTTATTGAAAAGGACTTGAAAGATGCTGAAGCAGGCCTTCCAGTTTCATACGCTGATGCCAGTTATGGACGTGCTACGCAAGGTGCTGCAGTGGCGCTTTTGGGCAAATCTTATTTATACGAGAAAAAATGGAACCAAGCCCAAACCGAACTTACTAAGTTAACCCAGGCGCCTTTTACTTATTCGCTGGCGCCTGTTTATAATGATCTCTTCGATGACCCGAATCAGGATGATGCCACTGCTAATCCCGAAACCATTTTTCAGGTAATGAATCAGAAGTGGACAGATTGGGGCATAGGTAACCAATATTACGTTTTTGGCGGCCAGGAGACATGGGGTGGAAAGGCCACCCACTCGGACCGTGCGCAGGAATATGGCTTTAATGATTGGAACAACGTATATATCACAACAACTGCCGTTAAAGCTTTTACATACCCTAACCCGCAAAACCCTGCTGCCAATTACGTAGATCCGCGTGCTGCTTTCACTTTCTATGGCGATGCCGCAAGTGGAGGGCAAACACAATATTGTCAGCAATGTTCTACAGGGGCTGTAGCTTATCCTTACGCAACAAAAGGGTATGAGTTCCTCAAATACGAATATTATAATAAGGTTTCAAGTTATGGCGGTCCGCAAAGTGGTATCAACGGTCAGGTAATACGCTACGCCGATGTATTGTTGATGCTGGCTGAAAGCTATATACAACAAGGAAATACTGGTGTACAGCCATTGGCTTTGATCAACCAGGTGCGTAGCCGGCCAAGCGTTAATGCACCGCTTTACACTTCGCTGGGCAGTCAAACTGTAGCCATGGACATATTGGCTCGCGAAAGACAGTTGGAGTTAACGGGTGAGCAAAGCCGCTATTTCGACCTTATCCGCTGGGGTATTGCTAAACAGACAATAAATGCTGAAAGGCAAGTAGAAGATGGCACCCAACCTTTCCAAGATAAAAATTTGTTGTTCCCAATACCTTTAGCAGAGAAGAATGCAAATTCTGCGGTTGCTAAAGATATTGTGGGCGACTGGAATTAAATTCTTTAATTTTATAATTTGCAAGAGTCTGCGCCAGTTAATGGCGCAGATTCTTTTTAACATTAATAGGCTGCTAAAGGGCTGTAATGCTATTTTGCATTTGAAAGTAATTATTTCCAGTTTGATTTCGGGATTGGCTGTTTGCCATTCTTCGAAATATTTTTAAAGTATTTTCCCCAATATTTTACTCTCCTGTGCACCTGATACAGCCTATTTCCTGTTAAATGCAAAAATATGATATGCGGGCGTTCGCCTAATTGCGCAGCCTCATTAATATCCGCCCGTATATTATCAACAAAGGGCCCTAAATTAGATAAAGATGCCTGGCATTTGGGAGCTACTTTTATCGGGCTTAGTAATAAACAATGAACATTGAGCAGCAAATATTAGCATGTTTCGTCAGTGTAAATTGTTGTACCTCATTGAACAAATCGCATTGGTTCAGCATTGTTTTGCAGATATGCCAACAGCCGTAAATGGGTTATTGCGCCAAAGTGCATCGCATCTTCCCGGATAACTTCCTTAAGAATTTGTTCCGCCACGTCGTATTTTTTTAGCCCAAGATAGCCAAGACCAGAAATATATCTGCAGTGTATGAAGTTTCTTTTTTGCAAGTCATCATCAAAAATAAGTAAATCAGGCAGTGACACAGCGAAATAATCTATTCGGATTTCATTGTTTTGATTACGTTCGCCGTAATTCACCAGGTTTTGGAAGATACTTTCAGCATTTGCAGATTTGCCCAGTTTCTCCAAGGCGAGACCCTGGTAAAATATCTTATCTGGCTGCTGATCATTGTAAAAGACTGCTGCACTTGGCTCAGTCAACCCACAGGACGCAGCCTTCCAGTTTAATTCGGCATTAATGCTATCACCGGAATACGCATAGGCGCAGCCCAGCCAATAAAATATATCGTTTTCCTGTACACCATAAAGCTTACCTTCACCAAGGTTATGCGGAAAGTACCGTGCGTCATTTAATCGCCTAATAGCACTCTCAAACAGATTATTGGTAATATCCTGTTTAGCGAGCTCTGTCAGGCTATAAATGTACTGCGCCGATGCTTTGCCTTCGCCGCCTTCCCATGGATGGAATTTCCGTGCCATCAGGAGGTTATATGCTGATGTATGATTGCCGGAGAAATTTTCCAGCGACACCACTTCCAAATACAGGTCATCTCTTTTCCGTACAAGCGATGAATATCTTTTTAAATTCCCAAGACGCCACAAAACAGGTTTGTTCATTCTTTTATAAAGCTGGTCTAATTCCATCAGCACCCTTGCATCGGACGTATCGCACTGGAATGCCTTTTCAAATAAATCAAGTGCTGTTTCTGGCTGTTTTCGCTTATTATAAACGGCTATTGCCAAATTGCGATAAGCTGTCGGGAATGAAGGTGAGACGACTGTTGCCTTCTCCCAGCAAGTCATTGCTTCTTCATACTGTTTTTTGTCATACCAAAGATTTCCGAGGAAGTAAAGAGCTTTTGCATCTGACGGAATATTATTAATAGCGTATTGCAAAATCAAAATATCGTCAAGTCGATTTGGAAAGCAAATACCTGGTTCAGAGTCGGCTGCCTTCATCAGGTAAACATAGCTTTGGTCCACGTTCCCTGCCTTTTTCCAATAATAGGCGATATAATAATTAACCAGCAGATTTAACTCTTCCGGCGTGGTATGAAGGAGGAGCTCAATTGCCTGGGTAAAAAGACCCAGATCCGCAAACTCAATCGAAAAGTCGGTCAGCGTATGTGCATTGCCTCTGCTCAATTTTAGCATATCGTCAATGATCCCTTCAGCCCGCCTTTGGTCGCCCTGTTCCAGGTAACAAAAATACAGTTCAAATAATGTGCTCAGGTTAAAATGATCACGATTTAATGCCTGTTCAGCAACAGTTATAGCTTCCTGGGTTCTATTGAGTTTCCGCAATGCATGAACCTTTATCAGGTATGCTCTGCCGTTTCTGGCGTTTCGATCGAGCGACCAGTTGATGTGCTCTAATGCAAGCTCATAATCGCCGCGCTGAATATCGATCTTTGCTATTGCGAAATAGGCGCTATCTTGCCAGGCGCTGCTCCATGCTGCCTTAAAAAATGCGTCGTAAGCCTCGTCGGTTCTTTGCTGATAATGAAGCGACAGCCCAAGATTATAATAACACTCGCTGTCATATGGATTAGGGTTTCGCTGCGTAGCTGTTTCGATTGCTTTCCTGAAATAAGATTCGCTGATCTCAAATTTCCCTCTGCGAAGATACCAGGCCCCTAAAGCATTATTACTCCTGATATCGCCGGGCTCTCTGGAGAGCGCTTCTTCATAATAGGGTACCGGACTATAAGTTGCGTGCCGGTATTGCTCCAGGTGCTGACCGGTAAGGAAAAGCTGTTCAATACTATTGATGTTTTTAGGCGCAAGTGCAGGCGACGCCGGATCAGGAATCGCTGGCACTTCGTCGCCGTGATCAGGTTGATAGGTTAAAAGTTCCTTATTTTCGTGGTCCGACACGGAAAGCAATAAGCCTTCAGCGTCTGAACAAGTTATCTTTAGCGACTTCTCAAACAATTTTTCGGGCGAAAGGTCCACTGTCTCGTCGATCAATAGTTCTTCGCCCATTTTTAGTCTGACTATTAGCCCGCGTTGAACCGACGTAGCGAATACCCTGACTGTAACGGTATCGCCTTCTGTGTCTAATCCAAGTAATATATCTTTCGTTGCGTTTTTAACCATGCCGACTTCGCGGTAAGGGAGGAAATATTGCGTGAAAGATTTCTCCTCATTTGGCATGACCCAGGCAAAGTCTGGTTGATTGTCGGTATAAACGCCTGTCATTAATTCAATATAGGGTCCGTCTTCGTCAGTCAGATTCCTGTCCCAGGCTATTCCAAAGTCGCCATTGCCCCATGTCCACTGCTTTTTTCCGGGTGATATATGATGGTCTGCTATGTGTAACATCCCGGCCTTTTTATCATGCTCATAGCCGCCGACGAAATTATACGCTGAACCGACTGCCATGTACGATGTAGGAACAGGAATGTTTTTATAACGAGAAATGTCGGTGCCGGGTGAATAATCGACTTTATAATAAGTGCCTGTTGCGATTGGAAATGAAGAGACATCACGTTTGCCATGATCAAACACAGCATGCACGTCTGGCGGAAAGATGGATTGATAATGTTCGTTCACCTGCACCGCAGGGTTAGCCCACCATAGGAAAGTTTGGGGCAGATTGGTTCGGTTAAACAATTGCGCCTTAATTTCCAGGTAGGCCTTATCAGGATATAAAGTAAAGCCTGCCATTCCTTTGGTATGAAACATTTTTTCAACTTCGCTTACCCATACCGTTTTGCTGCCGTCGTTGTTCTCTTCAATCAAGTAGTCGATTGGTTCGAATGTACTCGGACGATGGTGTTGCGGCCAGTTGAACTCTATACCACCTGAAATCCAAGGGCCGCAAAGGCCCACAAGCGCAGGCTTGATTACCTGGTTATAATAAATGAAATGACGATTTGCTATTTTATCGAAGGCCATATGTACCCGTCCGCCTATTTCGGGCAGTATCATGATCTTCAAATATTTATTCTCAAGAAAAAGCGCCTGGTAGGGTTGGTCGGTTTTCTCGTCCTCTATAGATTCGATTACAGGATTAGGATAAACAACACCGCTGCTACCCTGATACACCCTGTTCTCAAAAAACATGGGGTTTTTATCGGGTGATCCGGTACGATAAGTAGGTAATACCACCTCTTCCTGCCAAATTGAAACTTCCATATAAAAATTTAGTTGTGATTAATGTCCTATAAAATTATTCTCTAACTCTTCAAGGGTTTGTCCTTTCGTTTCCTTTACTTTTAATCTGACGAAGAAAAAACCGCAAAGGCAAATTCCTGCGTACAGGTAAAATGGACCATAGGCGCCCAGGTGTTCTGCTAGAATGGGAAAAGTGAAAACAAGGATAAAATATGCGATCCACAAACTGACAATCGCCACCGAAGAAGCAACGCCGCGGATTTGGTTCGGAAATATCTCTGCAATGATGACCCAAGTAACAGGCGCCAGGGAGGTGGCATACAAGCCGATGGCAATCAAAACAAATATAGATACCAGTCCGGCACTTGCCTGATGGCCTAATAAAAAAGCAAGCACTACGTATACGATAGACAAGCCCAGGGAGCCTATAAGCATTAAAGGACGCCGGCCCAGCTTATCCACCTGCCGCATCGCCAGTAAGGTGAATAGTGTGTTAACTAATCCTATTGCCACTGTTTCGAACAGTTGCCGGTCAAGATTAGCTCCAACTGATTTGAAAATAGTTGATGTATAATTGAATACGACGTTGATTCCGCATAATTGCTGAAACACAGCCAATGTGATGCCCACGACAACTGCAGGCCTGACACTTTTTGCAAATACGTCACGGTAGGAGCCACCTGGAAAATGACTCCCGGTTTTGCCCATATCCCTAAGGGATGCGTCGACATAAGCAGATGAACCTATTTTAGCAAGAATTCTGGCGGCTTTTTCCTTGTGACCTGCATTTAGCAACCATCTGGGGCTTTCGGGTAGTGCCAGCAATCCAGTTAAAAAGAGTGCCGCTGGTACAATGCCGAGCCCAAACATTTCACGCCAGCTATCCGGGCCTTTGTCAGCCAACTGATAATTGACGAGGTTAGTGATCAATATGCCCAGCACGATAGTCAACTGGTTGATCGCCACATTACGGCCACGTGTGTGGGCAGGTGAAATTTCTGCAATATAGAGCGGGCTCAACATGGAGGCCATTCCAACGCCAATACCAGCCGCGAACCGCATAGCAATAAATTGCCAGAGATCCGCAGACAACCCCATCCCCATAGAGGAAACGGCGAAAATAGCTGCGGAACAAATAAGCCCTGGCCTCCGGCCATACCTGTCGGCGATTCTTCCGGCCGCAAGGCAGCCGACTATGCAGCCGAGCGCGAGGGAACCCGTCAAAAAGCCTTCCCACCAGGACGACAGATGAAATGCTGTTCTCAGAAATGGCAAAGCGCCACTGATCACCGCAAAATCGAACCCGAAAAGGTAACCTCCAAGCGCTGATATAAACGAGATTCCTATTATGTAACCGTTGTTAAATTTAATAGCTTCTTTTTTTTGCAACACTTCCATGTTTTCTAATGTTAAAATTGAACAACTGTCTTATAATCTCGGACAAATCTCACCTGGTTTACCTTTAATAATTGTTTAAGTCCTTTGAGCTCAGTCGCGACTTTATCAGAAAGATCGACCAGGTAAGGTGCGTCATGCATTAGCGGCCGCAGATAAAATGCAAACTGCTTGTCTTTACCTAAAAACTGTCTTAATCCAATACGCCAGGGATTACCATTATAAAAATGGTCACAGGCAAGTTCGCCCTGCAAAAAGCCCATTGATAGTCAATTATTTGAATTGTACAATGTTGTAATTTTACTTAATTCGACTTCCATTTTTGGATTGAATTCATCACTTTTCATATAATTTTCGATGCTGTAAGCCAATTGTTTTGCTTCGGGCCTATCCACCATATCTGTAAGAAGGTCAATGCCGGAAACCATCAGTTTACCTTTTCCGACCCTGCACTCAAACAATAGGGAAAGCGACCTCGCCTTTACCCAATCATCAATCACACGGACGATGGGATTGATGCCCTTTGCGACGCTGTCGAGCATGATCGGGCTGCTATGTGTCATAGCATCCCACCATTGGTAATCGGAATAATTACTGGTCGGGAAGTATTTAAACGCCGGATGGTGCGCATCGCACAAGATTCCGAGCGTCTCAGGTGCTTGTCCGTGCGTCCACGCTGTATTCCAAAAAATGCTGGAAAACCCGATAGCTACATTTCCGCCATATTGACCTTTTAGTGTGCCCTTTTTCAGGGTTAATAATACTTTCTCACCCTTATTCAGCGACGCAATTACCTCATCGGTCAGCTTGTCGGTTATAATAACATGAGTGTCAGCCTTCTTAATATGCTGCGGATAAACAAAGAATTGCCATTTATTAGCATAGTTGCCTACCTTAACGGTGAGTGTTAATTCCGATGGCTGGGTGATAGTCTTCAGATTGGCTTTTATAACGCCAAGAGAAATACCATTACCTTCCGGGATATTACGTTTGCCAAATGATCCTGAAAAAATGGCCTTTCCGCTTGCATCTGTGATGATCCAATTTGGAGAGACACCCTTGAGGATATGTTCAGAAAATTGCGAAATCTCTACAGGGATATTCAGACTTTCCCCGTTAAGGTAGATCATTTTCGGGAAACGGGCCAAAGGCACCACATCATTACAAAATTTGTTGTAAATAGCTGCTGTAATATAAGACTTGGGCTGATAGAAGGCATTAAGTACACCGACCAGTGCCGTTCCTTGACCCGGGAAGTCTTCCAATCCCAGCAACTGGAAGCCGCCAAATCCTTTTGTCCTGAATGCCGCTTCAATATCTGCTTTATAGCAAAGTGTTTGCAATTTGCCGGAAGCGTCGAGAAATTGATCTTCGTAACCGCTCAATCCATTGGCAGCAAGCTGGTCGCGGAATATTTCGAAATTACGGGCTTTAAAAACGCCCTTATATTTACTTATTTCTTTAAAATCGGGATACACACACCATTGGCCGATCTCATGACTAACTGTGGGGTGTTGCCATTTTGAAATAATTGCAGACCAATCATAATCCGTCGAAGGTTTTTTGCCGTTAATGATGCTTTTTATACCTTCTCCCCAATGCTGAATACGTGGGTCAGGGGTGCTGTTATAATCAGCTTCGGCAATAATTGGCCATCCCGAACCGGTTGTGTACAAACGCCTGGAGTCTTTCGCCTGCCAATATTTTACAAAGCCGGTCAGATACTCCGTCATCTGTTTACCTGCAGGCTCGTTTCCATAATCCATCAGGCAGAAGGAAGGATGATTGCCATAGGCTTCTACGATCTTTTTACTTTCCGCATAAATGTATTTATCTAACGGTTTACCGTCGCCAATTACTGCGCCCTGGTTGGCCCATGATGAACATTCGATCTGAAAATAAAAACCCAGTTTGTCGCCCGCGGTAAACGCGGCTTCAGGCGGGCACCAGGAATGAAAGCGGATATGATTTAAGCCAAAAGATTTGCAGGTTTTCAATATGCGGAGCCAGGAGGCCTCATCAGTTGGCGGGTAACCGGTTAATGGAAATGCCGCGCAGTCAAGCGTGCCGCGTAATATCGTTGGATGCCCGTTGATGCGGAACTGGGTGCCTGCAGAACTGAACTTTCGCATTCCAAAATGTATCGTGCGCATATCTTTTCCCGCAGCTGAGGCTAGGTTAACTTTCATCGCATACAGATCGGGGTGATGCTCACTCCAAAGCTCCGGATGATTGCCCATCGGATATATGATATTGATCGTGTCTGACAAAGTTCTCGAGTTGCTCAATTTGGACACAATCGGCAGAGCTGCCTTGCTTTGAACCGAAACCGCCTGAAGAGTTAGTTTCGCCTGTTTTTGGGTTAATTCGCTTTGCTCGATAACAACCCTGGCCACAACTCGCTTCCGGTCTATGTCTGGGTATAACTGGACATCTTTGATAAAGTAGATTGGTTTTGCAGTCATGTATATCCGGCCAACCATGCCATTCCAGTTACCCTGTGTATGGTCGCTGATGCTGTGTGAATTTTGCCCGACGTTAATCTCGTTAACCCTATTATCTATGCGTATGGTAAGTTTATGCTTACCTGCGGCCAACCCCTTTAACATGAGGTAGTCATGTGGTGTGCCCAGGCTGTTCTCGCTTTCGATTAACTTGTCATCAACATACACGGCGGTCGTCCAATGCGCGCGCTCGACAAAAAGTTCAACCACTTTGTGGTTCCATGACGCTGGAATAGTCAGGTCAGTTTGATACCATGCCACGCCTTTATAGTACTTTTCCGGTTGTAGCCAAAATGGTATTTTGATATGTCCGGTTTCCCGGTATTTGGCATATTCCGGTTTGTGGAACCATGATGAATCTTCAATTCCGCCGGTCCATGGTGTATTGACCGTAATTTTATCACCCAGATGATTGCTGGTCATCGACCCGGGCAATTTGATCGCCCCTTCCAACTGCTTTTTATACCAGGCTTGTTTAGCACCTATGTCATTCGGATCTGTCTCAAACCGCCATTTACCTGAAAGCCTGATCGTATCGCCAAGCGTCTTTTGCGAGCCTTGCGCAGCTTTCAGATGAGCAGAAAACAGGATGAACAGGCCCGTTGTTAAAATAAAAATGAGCTGGTCTTTGATAGTCATGGTTATTTGTTTCATCATAATTTACTGAAGTACTAATAAATTTAATATAAAGTTTTTTTTTGACCCGCATGAAAGCTTCAATTGCATCTATACGCGCCGAAAATTCTGTCATTTATAGCTCAGGCTATTAATTGAAATCGTTTGTTTTTAGATATCATCGGCGGATGCAAATTACCTCACCCGATAAAAGATACAAATGGATTTTTATTGGGAAAGGATGGATTTAATTCTCACCTGAAATTACTAAATATCAGCAAGCAACGTCGTCTGTTTTGGATTGGCTTAAGAAATGCTTAACAGATTCTTGGTTTTATTATATATAATTGAATGCCAATTAATTATACAAAAAAACCGAGCATATCCACTGTTGCAAGATTATTTAAAGTTGCTTCTGAATGGACATTTTTACCTTAATGATGGATTTTTATATCATTCCATTTTTATTAATTTTATAGCTTTTAAATTTGCCTCTGAGTTTTTTTATGGCTGTAGTAATCAAAAAAATAAAGGAAGGGTTTGTTGGCCAGCGGATGATCGTACTACCGCCGAATGTAAAAAAGCATGTGGTTAAAAATGAGCTGATCAAAAGATGCTATTTGACTGCAATTGGCTTTTATCCCAGGGCGGTCAACCATGACCGGGAGCGAAAAACCGGCAGTTCGCAATATATATTACTGTATTGCGTCGAAGGTACCGGGTATATAAACATTCAGGGAGTAGAATTCATATTGACACCAAACTCTTATTTCATTATCCCCAAAAATGTTCCGCACCATTACCGAAGCAGCACCGAAAATCCCTGGAGCATTTACTGGGTGCACTTTACAGGAGAAAGCGCGGACCTGCTTTATCAAAGGTATGCTGAACGGGATCAGCCGGGAAAAGTGATGATCCCTCATGAAGAAAAACGGATACTTGCTTTTAATGAGATTTATGACCTGGTTGAAAATAGTTTTGACACAAGAGAGATAGAAATCTCCAACATCAAATTACTGGACTTTGTCTCCTCATTTATTTTCCATAAGGAGATCAATCCATCTCTGCAGGGCACCGATGTTATAACGGCATCCATCAACTTTATGAAAAATAACCTGCACCAAAATATTTCCTTAGAAGAGTTGGCCGACCGACAGCGTTTATCCGTTTCTCACTATTGCAGGTTGTTTGCCGCTAAAACCGGGCGTTCGCCACACCAATATTTTAACCAGTTGAAAATATGGCAATCATGCCAATACTTGTACTTCAGCGACCGTAATATAAAGGAAATTTGTGCTGAACTTGGATTTGACGATCCTTACTATTTTTCCAGACTCTTTAAGAAATTGATGGGTATTTCGCCGGCAAACTATAAAAATCAACATAAAAGAGCATAAAAAAAGTGCGTCTTTCGGCGCACTTTTTTTATGCTCTTCTTAGCTTTTTACCACTTAGGGTTTTGTACCATTTTACTATTCGAATTGATCTCCGATTGTGGTATTGGGTAATAGTCATGTTTCCCGGGAACAAAATACTCTTTTCCAACCTTGTCGCTGTTAGTGATCTCCTGCTGAAGAAGCCCCCAACGTTTCAGGTCATAAAACCGCTGATTTTCCCTTGCAAATTCGATCATGCGCTGATGACGAATTTCGGTCATCAACGCATCCTGGCTGGCTGGTGCTGCAATTGCCGGCAAATTAGCACGGTCGCGTATTTGCTTTACATAAGTAAATCCTTCAGCAACTTTGCCCTGCATGGTAAGCGCTTCGCCTATCATTAACAGAACATCCGCATAACGCAAAGCTCTTTCATTGTCGCTGGAGGTGTAGTCTGAGGCACCGCTTGCTCCTGTGATCTCTCCGTTTTGATTGAAATTCTGATATTTTTTAAACATCGAGCTGTAGCCGAACAACAATTGAAAATCACTAAATGGTTTATTATAGAATGTAGCACCCGGGTAATTCCAGACTAGTGTGGCATACATTCTTGGATCAAAATCACTAGCAGTTGTCTTTTCCTTTTGGAACTCGTTGAATAACTTATCCGTCGGGCTCACTTCGAACCATCCGGCTACTTCGGCCGGGGCAAATTCTTGTGCAGTGGTTACACCGATAGCCTCATTGGCATTTTCGCCCGCCCATGGGTTGGTGCCACCAACATCAGCAAGCTGAATTTCAAAAACAGATTCTGCATTATTTTTTGTTGTGGCCAAAAAATTATCCTGATAATTTGGCATCAATGAATAGCTGAATGGCGCCGTTGTTAATTGCTTGAGCGTAGTCTCGGCCCCTGTATAGTCTTTGCTATACAGTTGAGCTTTGCCCATGTACGCTATAGCTGCGCCCTTTGTTGCACGCCCCACAAAGTTGGAAGGGTAACTTGTCGGAAGATTTGCTGCCGCATCTGTAAAATCCTGGATAACTTGTTTCCACACATCGGCCTCAGGTGATTTAGCTACAAAATAATCATCTTTGCTCACCGGAACTTTTAAATGCAACGGCACATCTCCAAAATTGATGACCAGGTTGAAATAATTTACACCGCGTAAAAATTTGGCTTCCGATACGTAGGCAGCTTTAGCGGCGTCACTCAGTCCAGGCACCTTGCCAACATTCTCTATGACTTGATTTGCACGGAATATGGCACGGTAACTGCCATTCCAGAAGTCGTTTACCGGCCCATTGTCGGGTGTATTGGTAAATGTTGACAGGCGATAGAGGTCTGCAACGTCATTACGGATGAAAAAATCGTCACCTCTGCCGTTAGTTAATTCAATTCCGCGAACTCCCCAATAACCACTGTTAACATCTCTGAACAAGGTGTAAGTGGCTGCAAGAGCCGCCTGCACGTCTGACTCTGTTTTCCAGTAGGTGGCCGATGTGATTTGGTTGGGGTTAGTCTTGTCCAACACCTCTTTTTTACAGCTGAACAAACCGAAAACTGTTAAGGTAAATATTAAAATCTTTTTCATATCTCTTCCTTTTATTTCATTTATAAACCTAATTGTAAACCGACACTGAATGTCCTTGCCAATGGGTAGGCCACGTGACCAAAGTCGACACCGCGATCGAATATGCTTCCTGTTCTGCCCAGGTCTGGGTTGAACCCGGTGTATTTAGTGATGGTAAACACATTGTCGCCGCTCACATAAATACGTAGTGAATGGACGTTTAGCTTCCGCTTCATGTTGCCATCTAAAGTATATCCTATCTGGAGTGTTTTTAACCGCATATAGCTGCCACTCTCCAGGAACCGCGACGATGTCTGATCGTTGAAATTCGGATCATTGGTCACCGCACGAGGCACAGTGGTGTTGGTGTTTTGTGGTGTCCATGCTTTCAGGGTAGGTGTTGAATAGTTAAATTCAAGGCTCATACTTTCCAGATCCTGGCGCAAACCGTTGTATATTTTATTACCATGTGTTCCTTGGAAAAAGGCATTGATATCAAAATTCTTGTAAGATGCATTGAACCCGAAACCATATTCAAAATTAGGGAAGGGGCTGCCCATATAAACTTTATCCTCGGCTGTGATCTGACCGTCGCCATTAGTATCCGAAAATTTAATGTCTCCCGGATGAGCATTTGGCTGGATTACGTTTCCATTTTTGCCCTTGTAAGCGTCTATTTCAGCCTGTGACTGGAAAATACCCAAGTCCTTGATAAGATAAAAACCTGTGATAGGACCGCCTGCTTCGGTCAGTGTGCTTGAAGCACCATGATGCGTTGGCTGGCCGCCAAAAATTTGCTGCGTACCCGTACCCAATTGAAGTACCTTGTTTTTAACAGCACTCAATGTGCCGAAAACGCTGTATTTCAGCTTTCCGATCTGGTCGGTGTAGTTCACACCGAATTCGACGCCCTTGTTACGAAGGCTGCCCGCATTAACAACCGGATTGCTCGTTGAGCCTGCTGAACCCGGGATTGGTACATTTAATAAAACATCGTCGGTGGTTTTAATAAAATAATCAGCGGTCACAAATAACTTGTCGTGGAAAAATCCTGCGTCAAAACCGGCGTTTACCGTCTTAGTGCTTTCCCATTTGATATTGGGGTCAGCAAATGATGTCTGAATGGCTCCAAACCATTTTTGTTGTGTGGTGCCGGTTACGTAATTAATATTGGATGCAACGGCCGCGCTATATTGGTAATCGCCAATTTCCTGGTTACCCAACACGCCATAACTCGCCCGAAGCTTGAAAGTGGAAAGTATATCTTTTAGAGAAGAACCATAAAACTTTTCATTTGAGGCATTCCAGCCTATCGCCAGGGACGGGAAATTGCCATACTTATTGTTTGCACCGAAGCGTGAGGAGCCATCTCTTCTGATACTCGCTGTCAGCAGGTAGCGATCGTCGTAAGCGTAAATAATACGGCCTAACGCAGATAACAAAGTGCTCTGTATGCTGTTTCCACCCGTTGTAGACGTACCCGCGCCAGCGTCGATATTCTCAAGCCCGTCAGGCAGATCGGTCCTGGCTGAAAGTAAATAGGTGTAATCATTTTTTTGGTAGGTATAACCTGCCAATGCCTGGATGCTGTGCTTCCCGATCAACTTCGTATAGTTCAGCGTGTTTTCCACCAATAACAGATCCGTTTGATCTTTACTGATACTTAAATCGTTAGTAGGATGCGAGAACAATGTGCCGACAACGTAGCGTTTATAATAATCGGTACCGGTACCAAAATTGGCGGTATAACCGAAATTGAGCTTATAAGTTAAGCCCGGCAATACAGTGAGCTGGCCGTATGCGTTAGTCAAAATACTAGATGAAACTCTGTTAATGTCTTCAAGGTTTAACTGGGCCAACGGATTAGCTACGTTAACAACGGGCCCTGTTGCTCCAGCGAAGCCACCCTGTGCTGTTGGATCGTAGATCCCAAAAACTGGTATCATCTTGGCTGCAGATCCTACAGGATCGCCGCCTTGTCCGCCCCATCCACCCGGCATCGAGATCGTTTTTTCACGGGTAAGAATAATTGTTTCACCAAACTTGAATGGGCCTTTGCTCGTTTCAGATCTTGCCCGGAGATTATAGCGATTATAACCGGTAACCTTCACAATCCCATCCTGGTCAAGAAAGCTTCCGGATACGCTGTAATTGGTGGATTGATTGCCTCCGCTTAAAAGTAAATCATATTGCTGAATTGGTGCGCTCCGGTAGATTGCGTCCTGCCAGTTGGTTCCGGCGCCGAGTGATTCTGGATTTTTAGCAATATCGAGTCTGGCGAGGCCGGCTGCATCATGCGCCTGGTTGCTCACTGTCGCCCATTGTTCTGCGTTTAATACATCAACGCGATGCGCTATCTTTTGTACGCCATAATTTGCATTGGCCTGAATCACAGTTTGACCGCTTTTTCCTGATTTGGTCGTTACTAGCACGACACCATTTGCGGCGCGTGATCCATAAATCGCGGCAGCTGACGCATCTTTTAATATATCAATGGATTGAATGTCATTTTGACTCAGGTTATTGATATTGGCAACCGGCACACCGTCTACAAGGTATAGTGGGGTTGCGTTATTTAATGAGCCTACTCCACGAATTAATATTCTTGTTCCTGAACCAGGGTTGCCGCCTGCCGCCTCGATGGTCACACCAGGCAACTTGCCCTGCAGCGACTTGGTTACATCACTAACACCTTGTGATTTGATGTCAGAGCCTTTAATATTGGCTACCGCGCCGGTAAGATCTTTCTTTTTGACAGTGCCGTAGCCGATCACTACAACCTCATTTAGACTGTTTTGCCTGGCTGAAAGGCTGACGTTCACAACCGGCCCGTTGACGGGAACTTCTGTAGGTTCGTAACCAACAAGATTGAAAACAAGGATAGCGCCTGTCGGTGCATTCAGTGAAAACTTTCCGTTAGCATCTGTGGCAACACCCTGTTGAGTGTTTTTAATGGTTACGGTTACGCCAGGAAGAGGTGTGTTGTCTTCTTTGGCGCTCACAACGCCGCTAACGGCTGTTGTTTGCGCTGCGGCTGAAAAACAAATGGCACATAATGTGACCAAAGTGAAGATCATTCGCCGCAAAAATAGTTTAGTAAATTTCTGCATAGTAAATTGGTTTTTGGTTAAAATTTCTGCCACACCCCCTTATGAATAAATATTATTGAATAATTGTCCTTGTGATATTATTCAATTGGTGCATATTGCAGGGAATAATTGGTGTGGTAAACGTAACAGAAAGGTTATTTTTTTTAAATGGACATTGTTTTTAAAAAGATGGACTTTTTAATCATAAGAAGAATTAGAAAAGACATAGACCAATTTCGTTGATATGCAGCGGTTTTTTTAATTTTCGATTTGGCGGTTTTAGAAGTTCTTTGATATTTAAATTCCATTATTGGTTAAATAAAACCGATATTGGATTGTTATAAACCTTGTACCCGGGCAACCGCTGAACATAATGAAGAAAATACCGGCAATTGTATGCTTAGCTTTATTAATATCAACCTGCAAAAAGCCCTTTGCACCTGTACTCAATCAATCGGATAAAAGATATCTTGTTATTGAAGGAATAATAAGTGGTAACGATTCAACATTTATCAAATTAAGCCGCACAAAGAAAGTAGATACATCACAAACAATTTTTGCTGAAACCAGTGCACAGGTAATTATTGAAAATAATGCCGGTGCAAACTTTCCGCTAACCGAAATCCGAAATGGAACATATGCTATCGGAGTTTTAAACCTGGACGCTTCTCATCAATACAGGCTTAGAGTGAAAACATCCGACGGTAAAGAGTATTTGTCAGATCTTGTGCCACTAAAAAGTGCTCCTGCAATAGATAGTGTTGGCTTTATTGCCCAAAGCACAGGGGTGAAAATTTATGTTAACACACATGATGATGCTAATGCGACCCGTTACTATCGCTGGGACTTTACCGAAACATGGCAATTCCACTCGAAATATATCTCTGGTTACTATAGTAACGGAATAGACAGTATTAAAGCCAGGCCAGTTGCTCAGCAAGTATACACTTGTTTCGCAACTGACACCTCAAGTAGTGTAATTATCGCATCAACACATAAACTTACAAAGGATATTGTTAACCAGGCCCCAATAACGGTTGTGCCGGGCACGTCAGAGAAAATCGAAACTAAATACACGATACTAGTCAAACAGTACGCATTAACCAGCGATGCCTATGAGTTTTGGTCGGTGCTGCAAAGAAATACCCAAAATCTGGGTAGTATATTTGATGTGCTGCCGTCAGAAACGCAAAGCAACTTTCATTGCCTGTCAGATCCCAATGAACTGGTTGTCGGATATCTTAGCGTAGGCAACGCGAGTACTAAACGCATATTCATCACAGCCAACCAATTGCCTCAGTATAAAACTCAATATCCGTATGATTGCGAATTGGATACCGCTTTTTTGAATCCCCCGCATGGCGGAACATTGCCAATCGGAGATCTTGTTCCCCCTAATTCACCTTATATGCCAGTAAATGGTTTGTATCTTCTTCCGGCTAATCCGTTTGGCGGACCTACCGCCTACACTTATTCAACAAAACTTTGTGTTGATTGCACTTTGCGCGGGAAACGTACACCTCCTTCTTACTGGAGATAAACTAATTTTTTAATTATTGCTGATCAGTATTGAAAATAATAAGCGATATTAGATAATTATAAATCTTATAGGTTCGCAACAAGTATCGGAAAATAATGAAAAGTTTATCCGCCCTGGTGTGTATCGCCTTATTAGCATTTAGCTGCAAAAAACCTTTTACACCTGAGCTTAATCAATCAGGCAATAACAGGTATTTGGTAGTTGAGGGAGTGATAACGGGCAGCGACTCAACTTTTATTAAGCTTAGCCGGACTAAAAAGATCGATACGTCAAAAACCGTAATGGCCGAAACCAATGCCATTTTAACCATCGAAAATGATGCGAACGTTACAACTTCATTAACGGAGATCAAACCGGGCACCTATGCAGCTGCGCCCTTTAATCTTGACGCATCGCATAATTACAGGCTAAGGATAAAAACGTCAGACGCAAAAGAATATCTTTCTGATTATGTACCAGTAAAAAACTCGCCACTTATTGATAGTATAGGGTTTATTGCGCAACCATCAGCGATGAAAGTATACGTTAATTCGCACGATGCATCTAACTTGACACGCTATTACCGTTGGGATTATTCTGAAACGTGGAAGTTTCATTCCTGGTATAACTCTTCCTGGTCAAAATCAGGTGCGCGAAAGGTCGAAGATCAAATATATTATTGTTATAAAAGTGACACTTCATCAAATATTTTAATAGGTTCGACGATAAGGCTTTTGAACGATGTTATGTATCAGGCTCCAATAACAGCAGTCGATGCTGCTTCCGAAAAAATAGAAATGAAATACAGCATCCTGGTTAAGCAATATGCCTTAACTTCTGATGCTTACGCCTTTTGGGCAAATCTTCAAAACAACACTCAAAAATTAGGGAGTATATTTGATGTAATGCCCTCTGAATCACCAACAAATTATCATTGTGTTACTAATCCCGGTGAGTTAGTTGTTGGGTATCTGAGTGTGGGCAATGCCGCCTATAAGCGTGTATTTATAACTCAAAGTCAATTGCCTTCTTATAAAACCACATATCCCACTTTCTGTGAGCTGGATACGACTTTTGTGAACCCAAAAACACCCGCGCAAAACTTGCAGACACTTCTCTATGCTCAAAATATTGATCTGTATATGCCGGTAGAGGCTCTGTATTTTCCCCCGCCGCAGCCGTTTGGTGGCCCTTCGGCTCTTACCTATTCGACCCTGCTTTGTGTAGATTGTACCATCCGGGGAAAAACCAAGCCTCCACCTTTTTGGCGGTGATTATTTTTTTACCTCAAAGGTAAAAACGCCGCTGCCGCACCTGCCATCAGCTGTGTTGCCTTCAATAATGCCGATATACTGTCCGATCTTATCGCTGGTATAGAATGTTAAACTGGTTTTCTCGCCAGAATCAGTGTTTACTTTTGGATTCCAATATAGTGCTGTCCTGAAATCTGGTAAGGTGCTGCTTATTTGTTCTTCTGAATCATAAACAGGTGCATAAAATTTACGTTGCTGTTGTAACCCTTCATAATCGAGTATAATAGCATGCGAATCTAACTCAATATTGCTGCCGTCGCCTTTATAAGTAGTGAAACTCGTTATGCCACTAAATAACGTCGGACCGTAAACATAATTCTGAGTTACCACATCAAGTGCTTTAATCCTTAATGGATCCCATTTAAATAACTTATCTGCATCAAATACTGGTATTCCATCCAGGAGTATTAGCGGCTCCCCAAGCAACTGCTCACCATTATATGCGTGGATAATGAATTTGCCCTGGTGTTTGGCTACTGTAATAGAGCCCACATATTCTCTCAATACTTCCTCCATGGTGGTAAAACGGGTATAATCGTCCAGCTTATAAGTTTTTGTTGGTTTTCCATAAAACCAGGAGCTATCTGTTACTGGTTTATCGAATTGTTTAATTTGTTCGGTCGCAAAAATGTTTTGAACCTGCATATTTAAACTGTTTTCAGCAAGAGTTTTTTTAATGTCCTGACTAAAGATCAATGTTTTGAAACGAATTGTTGTGTCGCGTTCAGCGAAGGGGCTCTGGATGTCAATATGATAACTACTATCAGTCTTTGTATTGGTCTGGGCAACCATTTCATGAAGACCATAAAAATTTTGAGTATTGAATAATATTCTTCCCGTCGAGTCGCTTTGCGCAATATGAAACTGTTGTGGACTACCATTAATGGTAAGGTAAGCCGTAATACCGGCAACTCGTTCATTACTCGTGGCATTTGTTACATGACCGGTTACAATGGGTCCGGTGTATTCAGGTAAAAATTTAATTTTGAAAGCACTACCTGCAGATACGCTGTTCCAATCGAACTGGGTCCATCCTTGTGAAATTAATAAGTTATCCAGGGCTTCATTAGCTTCCTTATCGTTGTTATCCAAATAGTAATCAGGCGATTCTATACGCCCTTTAAGGTCTGCCCGCAACCATAAATACCCGTTAATATGGTCGGGACTTTTATTTTGAAGATCATCCGCCCGAAAAACTGATACCGAAAGATTAGCTGCAGTAAAGGCATTAATTTCATTACTTGCTGACAGTGCTAAGGTTATTTTTTTTCGGGTATTATAACTCTGTTTATCTGCTTGTGCACGAATAAGGAGTTTGCGGGCCGGCCTTTTAAACACCAGTCTTTCACATAAAGGTTTACGTTGCTCATCAAATAAGGTGATATAGCTAATGCCTTCATTTAGCTTAGATTTTTCTATTGATATATTGCCTAAACCTTTAGCCAGATGTATTTCGTCAGCCTGCTCAATAGCGTAGTTATTGTGAACTAAAATGTATGCAGGCTGTATCGACAAACTATCTGAGTTTTGAATAGATACATTTAATTTATTGTTGTCATCCATTACTTTCATCACATAGCCCGACTGATAAATCTGAGGCAGATCCCTGGTTAAAGTTTGATCGCTTATTTTGATAACAGCTTTGTAAGTTTCGTTAGCGTTAGGTTTAACGGTAAAATTTCCAATACCGAATTTGAGTGTGCTAAATTTTACAACAGTATCACCTTGATTGGTAATTATTGCTCCGGTGCACGCTACACCTTTACCATCACTTCCTGTTATTTTGAACGCCATTTTGTTGCTCAGGCTCTGAACCAAATGACCCCCTTCAGGGAAAAAATGAACATCATATTCAAGAGGAGTTAGTTTAGCTTCTGCTGCAAGTTTACGCGGATTGGCAATATCGATCCGGCCTTCAAAGAAATACCCGGAATCAAAGTTTTTCATCCAGCTAGTATATGATCTAATAACATAATGCCCGTTATTGAGCGAAAATGGCAGGTATAGTGAGCCATTTCCAGTGCCATTATTAAGCTCGACCATACTTTGCACTACTGCATTATGATTTTCGTCAACTAATTCAACATATGCAACTTTGCTCAGGTTAAGTGGTTTATTAGTGCTGCCGTCGGTACAATATATTTTAAACCAGAGTATCTCGCCGGCTACATAAAAACTCTTGTTAATATGCATAAATATTTTTTCGCGCAGGTTTTCTTTTTGGCTAGCAATAAAATTATTTTGCATGGTAGATAAGACCTGGGCATAGCTGCCAGATACCGGGATGCACAATGCCAGCAGCATCAGAATAATCAATATTCTATATTTTTTCATCCTTCTCATCAGAACCTGATATTATAATTAATGAACGGAATAGGATTAGCAAAA
>Ga0105237_10000994_pt1 | contig 38153 bp, 36 predicted proteins | sample KBSC24metaG_FD_81520 | JGI IMG/M metagenome (GOLD analysis project Ga0105237, IMG submission 81520) | Corn rhizosphere microbial communities from Kellogg Biological Station, Michigan, USA - KBS C2-4 metaG | ecosystem: Host-associated > Plants > Roots > Rhizosphere > Soil | place: Michigan, USA...
CCGAAGGATGTTTTCCTGCAATCAGTTGCCGTGCCTTCTTTATCCTCTCATCAATTTTGGGTGAATGCGTGCTGCCGCAAAATATTCCCAGAACACTGGTTATGAAACCGAACAACAGGCCGGCATCCGGGTTAAGGATAGCTTGCTGCAAAGCTTTTGGATCGATATTCTCAAATACATTAACATCCGGTGCATACACATCCAGTTTCTCCATATATCTTGATTTGATCTCTTTTGCAACAGTTGTTTCACTATCGAGGTAGATGAGTAACTGCACACTATTGTTAGTATCAAGCTGATGGATCACGTTTTCGCGGATCACCAGGTTTTTATAAGTTTTCCAATCCCCATCGTTTATCCTGCATTTAAAATTATCCTGTATGTCCACAATGATCTGCATAGTATTATGACTGTGGATATTGGTGACGCAGGACGAGAAGAAAATAGCCGATACGCCATTCCACATATAAAAATTGGTGCGGTAAGGTCTTATTGCGGTTTTCATCCTATCAAATGCAAATCAGATATATTGTACAATTTTTTTAAACGGACGGGCCATATCTTTATACAAGATAATTATAAAAATAAAAAAACACCATGCTTGCCAACGAAACCTTAAAAACATTTGTGCCCACCGTAAAGCCACAGGAGGCCAAAGCATTTTACCAGGATATACTGGAACTTACGCTATTAAGCGAAGATAACTACGGGATGAATTTTGATTCGGGCGGCTCATTATTACGGATAGCTACCGTACCTGAACTAAAACCTCACCCTTTTACTACTTTGGGCTGGGATGTAAAAGACATTGAAGCCACAATCCATTCATTGACAGGTAAGGGAGTTGTTTTCGAAAGATATGGCTTTTTCCCGCAGGATGACCTGGGCATCTGGACTGCGCCTGATAATACCAAAGTTGCCTGGTTTAAAGATCCTGATGGCAACACTATAGGTATCGCACAAATGCCCTGACCTATTTTTTCACACCGAGATCCTTTAATTCTTTATCTATCTTTTCGTTCCACCGTGCCTGGGCCTGTTCATCCATGCCGTGGCGGGTTTCACTGTCGTATTGTTTTTGCAGTCGGGTGGCTTCACGCAGGGCTTCCAGGTATTCCACATTGATGGGGCCGTCAAAATTATCCACCGGCAAGTGCAGGGCCAATATTTTTTGCTTAAAATGCTCTCCGGCTATTTTCTCAATATCAAAATGCCGCTGCTCATGGTTCAAAGTATAATCCGTGCGGCCACCTGCTTTTACCCGGCAATCATTTTTGGGCAGATCAACCTTCAAGTCGATGGTAAGATTGACCACACCTTTCACCACATCCATCTGCTCGGCATAACCGATGCTGGTGAATACCTCTGCCTCAAATCTGCTCGTGCCTGTTAGTTCCCTAAAATCACTCCACCGCAAAGGACGGTTAACCGAATAATAGATCGTATCCCCTTCGGTCTTTTCAGCATGATCAATAAACTTAACCTTTACCGATTTCGCCAGCAGCATGTTTTTATCCGCTTGGTCGTCCATCCAACTGTTAAACGCCGATAAGGCTTCCTCAATGCCATGCCTCAGTGCAGGTTCGGCTGCATCGCTTTGCTGAGCCGGCCTGTCATACCTTATACCACCCCGGTAATTCATCAGGTGGACGGTATCGTAATTCCGTTGCAGTTCAAAAGAAAAATCCATAGTCAAATGTCCATTCACCCTCCCACCCTGCGCAGCCGACTCCGTCAGCTTAAAATCCTTAATCGTAATAATCACCGGCCTCAATTTGGTATCCCGATGCAGGTTGCGTTCAACAAATTGTTTAATGCCAGCAGCGGCACCACCCCGCAGATCAGTCGGCACGATTGTATTAGCGGTAAGCAATGAGGCTACAGGGCCGCGATTAGCACGGCCATCAATTATACCGGTTATATAGAATTCTTTGGGGGTGAAGGATAGTTTTTCGTCACGGAGGATGATGGCTCTATCGTTCTTATTAAAAGAAGTAAACCCCCACGAGCAAATTGATATACAGACTAAAAAAAGAAATTTTCTCATGGATTGATAGTAAACGATTTCCGACTAAAACTATTATAAATACATGGTGTTAACCCTCAAAATATCAGCATGCTAAAGACTGTTAATATTCAAAAGTTTTCCACACCCATACCACCCTAAAATTAGTTTCGTTAAAATTGCATGTTATTCACATATGTGAATTACTTATGTGGATAGCATTTTTGTGTTATCGCTACTTTCGCACATTGTTATCCTGCGCTTATGACCAAACTCAAATACATCGCCCTGTTTGTTCCCGTATTTTTTACCCTATCTGCCAGCGCCCAGCAGGACCCTTCTTTTGACGTTTACCGCACCTATCATACCGCTACCGACCTGCTTAACAAAGGCAAATACGTAGCCGCTGCCGAGCAATTCCGCCTGGTGGAAAAATCAAGGATCAAGACCAGCACACAACCCCAGTTTGAGTCGGAATTATCCCTGGTGAAGGAAAACGCGCAATATTATGAAGCCCTTTGCTCGCTGGAATTGGGGAACGATGATGCAGAAAGCCTGTTCCTGAAATTCTCAAAGGAACATCCTGAAAATCCGTTGACCAAACTGGCTTTTTTCCAGATCGGTAAATATTATTTCAAACAAGGCAAATATCAGGACGCCTTAACGTGGTTCAATAAAGTAGATGCGGGCGATCTGAACGGCCGCGAGAATACCGAGTATAAGTTTCGGAAAGGCTATGCTTATTTTTCGATCAATGATTACAAGAATGCGCAGCTGCTTTTCAGCGAGGTTAAGAACAGGCGGTCACCGTACACCGAGGACGCTACTTACTATTTTGCGTACATCGCTTATTTGAACAAGGATTACCACCTGGCCCTTGTTAACTTTGAGAAGCTGAAGAATTCAAAGAAATACGAGAATAGCTACCCTTATTATATTACCGCTGTTTATTTCCTTGATCAACGTTACAATGATGTGATCGCCTACGCGGTGCCGATACTGAAAACTACCCACCAGCAGCACGAAACTGAAATGATGCGCATTGTTGGCGCCTCTTATTTTGCCAAGGCTGATTATGAGAATTCGGTTAAATACTACGCCCAGTTTGAGGACAGGGATCGTGGTAAAACACAGAATACGCAGGACAGCTACCAGATGGGCTATGCTTATTATAAAGTAGGCAACTACGCTAAATCGGCCAGCGAACTTGAAAAATTGATCGACCAGAATGATGTTTACAGCCAGAACGGTAACTACACGCTGGGTAACGTGTTCCTGAAAATGAAGAACAAGCAAAGCGCTCGCAATGCGTTCTTTGTTGCATCAAAATTGAATTTCGATCCGCAGTTGCAGGAAGACGCTTTGTATGAGTACGCCAAGTTATCTTACGAACTCGATTTTAACACCCAGGCACTGGATGCGACCCGTTTATATTTAAAGAACTATCCACAATCGCGCAGGAATGATGAGGTAAAAACTTTATTAGGTGAAGAATTGCTTACCTCCAAGAATTATAAAGAAGCGGTTGAAGTATTGGAGCCGATCCCTAATAAATCGGCAAGCGCCAAGGCGGCTTATCAAAAAGTTACTTATTACCGTGGCCTTGAGTTTTACAACGAACGCGCTTTTGAAAATGCCATTGGTATATTCCTTCGTTCATTAAAAATGCCCGTTAACCGCAAAACACAAGCCCTGACTGTTTATTGGATGGCTGAATCGATGTACGAGGTACGCAAGTATAGTGAATCAGTGGAGAACTTCGAGAAGTTCCTGGATATGGACGAAGCAAGCGAAACTGATGTAGCCAACTATGCCAATTATGCTTTAGCCTATGCAGCATTCGGCGGTGAGCAGTACAAAAAGGCTGCTACCTATTTTGAGAAATTCTTGAAAGGTGATGAAAAAGATCAGAATACCATAAACGATGCGGTAACCCGTTTGGGCGATAGTTACTTCGTATTAAAGAGCTATAGTAAGGCTCGCGAGAACTATGACAAGATCATCTCGCAGCATATCAAGGGCGAGGATTATGCCTTATTCCAGCGTGGTATGATACAAGGCTTGCAGGGTTCACCAGATGCAAAGATCAATACACTGAACGATGTGCTGAACCAGTTCCCGAATTCAGACTACGCGGATGATGCTTCATTTGAGATCGCTTACACCTACTTCCTGAAAAATAATTACACTACGGCAAAAAGCGGCTTGCTGGCCATGATTCAAAAATATCCGCGCAGCAGCTATATACCGCGTGCTCTGGTTACCATGGGCCTCATCGACTATACCAATGGCGATGACGATATGGCGATCGAATCCTTTAAACGTGTAATACAGGATTACTCATCAACCGACGAGGCCAAGCAGGCATTAAAGCAAATTGAAAAGATATATACCGATAAGGGTGACGCACAAACATTTATCACTTATGCCGCCAGCACGCCGATAGGTAACTATTCCGCTTCGGAGCAGGAGGGTATTATGTATACTGCCGCCAACAACCTTTATTCAAGGGGCGACTGGGCCGGTACGGTGCAGGCTGTAAATGCTTATTTCGATAAGTTCCCGACTAAGCCTATCTACGAGAAACAGGCAAGGTTTTTCCGCGCGGAGAGTTTGGTTAAGCTAAACAGGCCGAATGAGGCCGTGAGTGATTACAATGTGATCCTGAACGACTGGACGAGTACTTATACCGAGAAATCATTGATCAGCATGGCCAATTTATATATCGCACAAAAGAAATATAACGATGCCATCGTATTCCTGAAAAAACTGGAGACCACCTCCGAATACAAAGCCGATTACTCTTTCGCGATAGATAACCTGCTATTGTGCTATGCCAAAATGCAGATGCCGGATGATGCCATCAAGTACGCCAAACTGGTACGGGATTACGAAAAATCATCCCAGGAAGATAAGTTCAAAACCGGTTTGTATGCAGGGCTTGCTTACTTACAAAAGGGTGATACCACATCGGCAGTAAATGAATTTGACTATACGGTTAGCAATACCAAAACTATTACCGCAGCCGAAGCCAAATACAACATCGCCAATATTGAATACAACAAGGGGAAATACAAGGCATCACAAAAAACCTGTTTCGGTTTGGTTAAAGAGCTGCCGAACTATGATTACTGGGTAGCCAAAACTTATATTCTATTATCAGATGATTATGTGGGTCTGAAAGATAATTTCCAGGCTAAGGCAACGCTGCAAAGTATCATCGATAATTATAAGGGTGATGACGATATTTTATCGACAGCCAAAGCGAAGTTGGAGAAATTGAGTCCGGGTAGTACTAAGGCGGCTGACAAGAAACCAGATACCCCGGCCCAGGAAAAACCCGACACGACTAAAAACTAACAGGATAACAAAGAACATAGGAAAAGACAGGCAATGATCAGATCAAAATATATATACACGCTGCTTACCTTAGTAATAGTATTTTACTTTGCTCCTGCTAACGCACAAAATAATACTAAGAAGAAAGCACCGGCCAAAACAACTGCGAAGAAACCTGCGGCGAAAGCCCCTGCAAAAAAGGCCGATACCAAAAAACCGGATACCAAGGCTGCTGCAAAGGATACGACAAAAAAAGGTGGTAAACCAGTTGATAACAAGAACAACCTGGGTACGTTGTCGGAAGAAATTACCGTTACTACCAACTACAAACCTGTATTAGCCGATGCGCTTAAAATACGCCGTAACCCCGACCTGGAGGACAAGACGCCTTTTAAAGCGCCGTTGACGTATGTTACTTTAGATAAAACATTGCAGCGCAATACCGACATCCGCCAGCTGGAAGCGATGAAAATGCCTGCCGAGGTTGATTCTGTGCCTTCCAATAATTATGCGAGGATAGGTTTGGGTAATTTTAAAACCACTTTCGGCGAAGCTTACTTCAACAATGGCAAGGATAACACTTTACAGGTAGGTGGATTTTTGAAACACCTGGCACAATCGGGCACGAGCGTGAATAAGCAGAATATGATCAGGGACCAGGTGGGTGTATTCGGCAAGGCAATTACCGATGACATTACTTTTACCGGCCGCGTAGGTTATAACAGGCTGGGTACTTATTTCTATGGCTTTGACCCCGCCGACGCTCAACAAGCATTCAATCCTCAAAAACAACACTTCAGCACAATAAGTGGCGAAGGCGAAATTGCCAAAAACTTTAAGGACGTAGAGAATGATTTTACCTATGCCTTTAAAGTGAACGCCTATGGCTGGAGCGATGCTTACCAGGCAAAGGAAACCAATGTGGTGGTGTCAGGATTTTTGAACGAGACCATCAAACAGTTTTATGCCGGTTTAGGTGCATCATTGGACCTGAGCTCACAAAAGGATAGTCTTTATTCATACAACAACAGTTTGATCAGGCTGAATCCCTATTTGAAATTCCAGGGTGATAATTATAAAATTGATGCGGGGCTTAATTTGGTAAGAGGTTTTGGCTTCTCAACCAAGGCTTATATTTTCCCTGCCGCTAAGGCAGAATTGCAGGTGATCCCGAAATATGTTCGCCTGTTTGCCGAGGTTAAGGGCGATGTAAATAAAGCATCACTAAAAGATTATGCTGATAATAACCCGTTTATCGGGCAGGATATCCCGATCATCAACTCAGTGGATAAGCTGGATATCAGTGTAGGTTTAAAAGGCACGCTGGCTCCTGGCCTGGGTTTCAAGGCGACTATATTCCGCAACACGGTTAAAAACCTGCCGATGTTTGTTAATGATTTTTCCGACCAGGCGCATAAGTACACCGTTATATATGATGGAGGCAATACACGCGTGAGCGGTTTAAATGGTGAACTGGATTATAAAGCTTCTGATGACTTTAATTTGTTCGGCAGGGTTGAATTCCGTGACTATGTGATGGGTACAGAGGCGGAGCCATGGAACCTGCCTAAATTTAAACTGACAGCAGGTATGGCCATCCATATCAATGATAAGGTAACCATCAATGGTACGGTACTATTCCGCGGTTCCGCTTATGATAGGGGCACTACATCGATAGTATTACAGGATGGCACCACAAATACAACGACTAATTTAATACCTATCAGTTCCTTCGCAGATTTGAGTGGTGGTGTCGAGTATAAAGTAACCAACAGGCTATCGATCTTCGGGCAGGTGAACAACATTTTAAACTCAACCAACCAGGTTTGGTTCGGCTATAACAACTACGGATTTAATATATTTGGAGGAGTCGGGTATCATTTTTAATATTTGATGTTATCTGATTTACTTTTACTTTTAGCGGGATGGATTTAGCCGTTTATATCAGTGAACTATTGGGCCTGCATGGAGAAGTAAATGTGCCGGGGATAGGCAATTTTGCCCAAATTCGCGTGGATGGTTATTACAATGAACAGGAAAACAAGTTCTACCCACCGTCGCATAAAATAAGCTTTGCGCCGCAATCATCGGAAGATGAGGCCTTGGCTAAGTATATTTCGGAGCGAAAGAACATCTCTATATTATCTTCAAAATATTTCATTGACAAGTATGCCGGTGGCTTAAAGCAGCAGCTTTCTTCGGATAAGGTGGAGATTGCCGGTTTGGGATACCTATACACCGAAAATTCAGCAATTGCATTTAAGGCAGTAGATTCATCCCGGGAAAGCGATCCTTCTTTTTATGGATTTGCCCCGCTGAAAGTTTATAAAACGACTGCGCATCCGAAAGAAATTCCGGTATCAAAAGTTGAGGAAGTTTCAGTTGAGGAAGTTCCTCCTGTAAATGAAGAGCCCACAAAAGAAGCTCCTGTTGAAGTATTAACAGACGAACCTGTTACTGAACCCGACCTGTTTTCACCCAAAGAGGAGAACCTGGAACAACCGGAATATGAAACTGAAGACAACACAGAACGCAGGCACTTTTCAAATACCTGGACCGTTATATTATTGGTTATTGGTATTTTGGTGTTATCCGTGGTGGCGGTTTATCAATATTATCCCACCCTGTTCGACGGCTTAAAAAAGAGGCAAAACGCACCGACAGCTATAAAACCGGCTGCTGTTAAACCGGAAACTCAGCCTGCGGTGAAAACGGATAGTGTTACAAAATCTGTCAGTACGCCGGATACAACTAAAAAAAGCAGCCCGCCAACTCAAGAAAAGGTCCAGGCGACTGCCCCGGCGGCAACACAAGCACAACAAGCCGCAACCCATATTGATACCAACACACGGGGGCATTATGAATTGTTGGGCGGAGCATTTGACAGGAGAAGCGATGCCGAAAAAATTGTTGTCAACTACAAAAAAATGGGATTTGACGCCCGGATATTGGATGTAAAAGGCAAAAAATCTAAAGTTACTTTAGGTACCTATTATACCCAGCAAGAGGCCGATGAAGCCAAGAAAAAGCTGGTAAGTACTGGAAAATTCAAACAAAACGATATATACGTACAATATTATAAACCAAAGAAATGATGCTATTAGCGCAAGTAACAGATACCGCGAAAAAAGTTATTGATACCGCCCTGCATGTATCGCAAACAGGTGCAGCGGGCGAAGATTTGAGATTTGGCGACCTGATCCTCAAAGGAGGCTGGGTGATGCTGCCAATCGGTATTTTGGCCGTGCTGGGTCTTGTAATATTTTTTGAACGCTACTTTACCATCCGTAAGGCTGCCAAAGATGAATCGAACCTGATGAGCCAGGTGCGCACCAGTATCCTGACGGGGAAACTAGAATCAGCCATCGCGATTTGCCGTAACAGTAATTCGCCGCTGGGAAGAATGCTGCAAAAGGGCTTGTTGCGGATTGGTCGCCCTATAAAAGATATTGAGGGCGCTATTGAGAACGTGGGCAAACTGGAAGTATCCAAGCTGGAGAAGAACATTGGCATATTGGGTATCGTAGCTGGTATTGCGCCGATGTTCGGGTTCCTGGGAACCATCGCGGGGGTTATCAAAATATTTTATGATATCTCTAAAACGGATAATATCAGTATGGGCGTTATATCAGGTGGGTTATATGTGAAGATGGTTACCTCAGCTGCTGGTCTGATGGTGGGTATCGTAGCGTATATTTGTTACCATATTTTGACGATGATGGTGGATAAGGTAATATTGAAACTGGAAACGGACGCGATTGAATTTATCGACTTGTTAGAAGAGCCAAGCAAATGAATTTAAGAAAAAGACACCGGCGCGTTTCGGCTGAGGTGCATACCTCGGCGATGAACGACATCATGTTCTTCCTGCTGCTTTTTTTCCTGATCGCGTCAACCATAACAAACCCGAACGTGATCAAATTGTTATTACCTAAATCATCATCAGGACAAGCGGTTTCTAAAAAAACGATCTCGGTTACTATTAACCAGAACCTGAAGTATACGGTTAATAATAAGGAGATCAAGATAGAGGACATGCAAAACACCCTGATGGGTTTTAAAAAGCTGGCCAGTGAATTGACTATCGTTTTGTCAGTCGACCGTACCGTAGCTATACAAAATGTGGTGCAGGTAATGGATATCGCACAAAAACTGAATATAAAACTGGTTTTGGCAACGGAGCCGAAATAACAAGGTAAAAGGCAAAAAGCTGAAAGGTAAAAGGTACTTGATACCTGATACCAGCTACTTGATACTAACATGGAATACTACCAGGAAGAAAATAATTATCCCAAAGCATTTTTAGCCACAGGCATTATCATGGCTATACTGATTGCTTTGTGCTATTTTATTGTTTTCCATAATCCTCCGAAACAGGAAGATGGTACGGGTGGGATACTGGTGAATTATGGCACCACGGATGAAGGTTAGGGTACAGATTATCAAAGTGTGGAGGAGCCTTCAAAGGCTGAAAAACCGAATCACACCAAACCTACCAAAGTAACACCTGCCCCGCCTACACCGCAAAAGACCCAGGAAGACCAAAGCGACAAAAAAGTAGTTACTCAAAATACCGAGGATGCACCGGAGGTGACGGACAATTCTAAAAAGCCAAGCAAAGTGGTAGCTACCCAGCCGGTAACCAAACCCACCAAGCCTACGGTTAATCAAAACGCCTTATATAAGGGGAAAAGCAACAACGCTACCGGCGCAGGGGATGGTACCACAAGTACGCCGGGCAACCAGGGTAAGCCAACAGGCACCACTCTTACCAATAATTATGACGGCACGGGATCTGGCAATGGCGGTAACGGCATGTCTAACCGCAGGTTTATGACCGAAACCACAGTAGCTAACCCCAAGCATTTGAGCGGTAAGATTGTAGTGGAGATCAGGGCTGATAAGAATGGCAATATTGTTTATGCAAGAGCTGGCGCCAAGGGCACTACGATAGGCGATAGCGACTTGCAGGCCGCTTGCGAACAGGCCGCGAAAAACGATAAGGTAAATGCTTCGGATACCGCGCCGGAACTGCAGACAGGCACTAAGACCTATATCTTCAAACTGCAATAATCCCGGTTTGCAGTTTTAAGTTTGCAGTTTGCAATTTCAAATTATATAGATTTGCATCCTATTTAGCTGGCAACTGCCAACTGGAAACTGCCTACTGAAAATGGACTACGCACAAACCCTCGATTACCTCTACAGCCAGTTACCGATGTTTACGAGGGACGGGCCTTCGGCATTCAAAAAAGACCTGACCAATACACTTGAACTTTGCAAGCGCCTTGGTGATCCGCAGCATCAGTTTAAAAGCGTGCATGTGGCCGGGACAAACGGCAAGGGTTCCACTTCACATATGCTGGCCGCTATTTTACAAACAGCAGGATACAAAACGGGTCTTTATACCTCACCCCACCTGCGTGATTTCCGGGAGCGTATCCGCATCAATGGCGACATGATATCTGAGCAGCAGGTGATCAGTTTTGTTGAAAAGCATAAAACGGATTTTGAAGAGATAAAACCATCCTTTTTTGAAATGACGGTCGGTATGGCGTTTGATGAATTCGCCCGGGAAAAAGTGGATATCGCTGTGGTGGAGGTGGGTTTGGGGGGGCGACTGGATTCTACCAATATTATAACCCCGCTTCTATCTCTTATCACCAACATCGGTTGGGACCATGTGAATATGCTGGGCGATACGCTACAGTTGATCGCGGGTGAAAAGGCAGGGATCATTAAACCCCGTATCCCGGTGATTGTGGGGGAATATCAGCCCGAAGTTGCCGATGTGTTTATTAAAAAAGCAGAGTTAGAAAATGCGCCGATAAGTTTTGCCTCTGCGATATGGCATATTGAATCGGATAGTCCATGGACCATGGACCATAGACCATGGACGAAAGAGTATCTTGATTTTGAAATTCAAAAAAATGATTCACCGCTTACAACTTTCAACCTACAACTCGACCTCCCTGGCACTTATCAGCTTAAAAATGTAAAAGCGGTTTTATCAGCCATTGATGAGTTGAGAGAGCAGGGTTATGAGATCACTGATGAGCATATAAAAATCGCGCTAAGCCAGGTTAAGGTATTGACCGGCCTGCATGGGCGATGGGAAGTTTTAAGTCGTGACCCGCTTACTATTTGTGATACCGGCCATAATCCCGAGGGAATTACTGAAGTACTAAAAAATATTGAAGCGGTAGCTTACGATCAACTGCATTTTGTAATGGGTGTGGTAAATGATAAGGATATCAGCAAGATACTGGCGATGCTGCCCAAAAAAGCAATTTATTACTTCTGCAAACCGGATATACCGCGTGGTTTGGATGCGGAAAGTTTAAAGCAGAAAGCGGAGAGCTTTGGATTGGGCGGTGAGGTTTATCCTTCTGTTAAAGCCGCCTTTCGGGCTGCGCAAAGTGCTGCCGGCGAAAATGATTTGGTGTTTGTTGGAGGAAGTACTTTTGTAGTGGCGGAGGTGGTCTGAATCAGAATTAAAGAGTTCTTTAATCAATCCGTTTCCATTCTACCTCCCCGGTTACTGCCCCGCCAGTTGTTGGAGCCGGTACTGTATATTTAAAAACTCTCCCATCAAATACAAATGGCCGCACCTGTTTAGTACCTTCCCAATTGGGGAATGAGGCATACTTTATAAAAAAAGTGATCGTATGCTTTTCCGTGTCTACGCTGTAAGTTCCGAAATGGGCATTGCTTCCCTGTACAGCAAACCTATTTTCCTCATCCGTGCCTTTACTTTTATCACCTGATTTAAAACGCGGCCGGCCTTCGCTTTCGATTTGCAAAACATAATTACCATGGTTATCCAGCATTAATGTACCATGCGGGTTATCACCATAAAGATGGATACGGCTGCCGTCCGCAAGCAGGTTATCGACCAACACCAGCGCGTAGGTTCCGGCAATATCATACATTGTCGCTTTAGGTTTGCTTACCGTATTTTGAGCATAAGCTGAACCCCACGCCAAGAGAAAGAAGTTTAATATTAATCGAAGTTTCATATGTCAAAGCTATATTTGTCTTATGTCTTTATCAAGTAGGCACAAAAAAGTAACCTGCGAACCAAATTGTTACCATGCTGACTATCAGTTTAATTAATTTAAAATAATGGACAAAAAGACAAAACACCCATCGCCAAAATGCGGAATTGACTATGCCTTTCAGCGGATTGGCGGCAAATACAAAGGGCGGATCATCTGGCGACTGAGGACAGGTACATTACGCTATGGCGAATTGCGCAAAACGGTGACGGGCGTGAATGCCAAGATGCTGACACAGGCTTTAAGGGAGTTGGAGGACGATGGCCTTATCGAAAGGAAGGTATATGTGGAGGTGCCGCCAAAAGTGGAATATTCTTTAACCAATTCGGGCAGGGAATTACTTCCTTTTTTAGCTGTATTGCGTGACTGGGCTAAGCAGCAAATGCTGATAAATCATATTGAGGCGATGCCTAACCCAGCTTAGATGCACATTTAATAGTAATTATTTTACACCATCAGTTTATTAAAAAATATTACTTTTAAGGCTCAACATTTAAAGCTTTAACGATGACCTACCTACCCTCTCCAGACCGATACAAAAATATGATCTACCGCCGTTGCGGACGCAGTGGCATTAAGCTGCCGGCGGTATCGCTTGGCTTATGGCACAACTTTGGTGATGTGGATGTAATGGAAAATTTCCGCGCCATCTTGCACCTTGCTTTTGACAGCGGTATTACTCATTTAGACCTGGCTAATAATTACGGCCCGCCACCGGGAACAGCGGAAGAGAATTTTGGCCGCATCCTTCACGAAGATTTCCGCCAGTACAGGGATGAATTGATCATCTCGAGTAAGGCTGGTTACACCATGTGGGATGGCCCTTATGGAGACTGGGGATCTAAAAAATATTTGGTATCAAGTTTGGACCAAAGCCTGAAACGTATGCGGCTGGAGTATGTAGATATTTTCTACCATCACCGTCCCGACCCTGAAACACCATTGGAAGAAACCATGGGCGCACTCGACCTGATCGTAAGACAAGGAAAAGCCTTATATGCCGGTATATCCAACTATCCTGCCGACGAAGCGGAAAAAGCGATCAGCATATTGAAAAGGCTCGGCACACCCTGTCTGATCCATCAGCCTAAATACTCCATGTTTGAGCGTTGGGTTGAAGGTGGTTTGCTGGATGTTCTGGAAAAAGATGGCGTTGGCTGTATCCCATTCTCACCGCTTGCACAAGGATTATTAACCAATAAATATCTTCATGGCATTCCGGAGGATTCAAGAGCGGCCAAATCAACCGGTTTCCTGCAAAAAAGCCAGGTAACGGATGAGCGAATCAGCCAGATAAAAAGACTAAATGATATTGCCTTACAACGCGGGCAAACTTTGGCACAAATGGCGCTTGCGTGGTTGTTGAAAGATGAGCGTGTGACCTCCGTATTGATCGGGGCCAGCAAGCCGGCACAATTAGCTGATTCATTAAAATGTTTGGACAATATTAAGTTTTCGACGGAGGAGTTGGCGAAAATAGAGGATATTTTAAAGTAGTGGACTCACCCCCTAACCCCCTCTTTGCGCAGCAGAGAGGGTGGTCCAGCGAAGCGCAGAACGGGTGAGTCGACTATGCGCATGCTGAGCAAACACCATTTATTCTACAAGAATTTATAATGAACAATATCAACTGGGGCATCATCGGTTGCGGGAATGTAACGGAAAAGAAAAGCGGGCAAGCTTATAATAAATCACCCAACAGTAAACTGGTAGCAGTAATGCGCCGTAATGCCGCTAAAGCGGCGGACTACGCCGCCCGGCACAATGTGGGCAAATGGTATTCGGATGCCAATGAGCTGTTGAATGATGCGGAAATTAGTGCCGTTTCCGTAGCTACTCCACCGGCATTTCATCTCGAATATGCCATTGCCGCTTTGAAAAAGGGGCTAAATGTTTATGTAGAAAAGCCCGTTACCCGCACTGCGGAGGAAGCACAGGCGATGGCCGATGCGGTGAAGCAATACAATGGTAAACTTACTGTGGCCCATTACCGCCGGGCGCTGCCTATGTTTCTTTTTATAAAAGACCTGATTGAAAAAAATACGATCGGCGATATACGCACGGTACAGATCAGAATGTGGAAAAGCCAGAATCCTGATTTGATCGCCAATTCGGAAACCAACTGGCGGGTTGACCCGGAACTGGCAGGCGGAGGGTATTTTCATGACCTAGCGCCTCACCAACTCGACCTGATGCTTTATTATTTTGGCGAACCTGTTGCCTACCATGGTTTTTCATTAAACCAATCAGGTGCTTACAAAGCTGACGACCACGTATGCGGCCAAATATTATTCAAGAACAAAGTGGTTTTAAATGGTTAGTGGAGCTTCAATGTTGCCGACAGCGAAACCGTTGATAGTTGCGAGATTATAGGTGCCAAAGGCCGGATCACTTTCCCATTCTTTGGGACATTTGTAAGCTACAGAAATGAGGAAGGTGAACAAACCGTAAACTTCACTCATCCCGAGCATATACAGCAGCCGATGATCGAAAAGATCGTTAAATATTTCAGGGGTGAAGGGCCTAATCCCTGTCCGGTTGAGGAAGCGGTGACTTTGATGAAGGTGATGGATGCGTTTACTCTAAACAAGTAATTGTCATTGCGAGGAGGAACGACGTGGCAATCTCATAGGACAAGTTTCCGCCATGTATGGTTCGCGATTGCCGCGCTATCGCTCGCAATGACATACCCAATACTAACTTTTCTTCTTCGGCACCTTAGCGCCTTCTTTACGGGCTTCGGATAAACCAATGGCTACAGCTTGTTTTTTACTGGTAACTTTTTTACCACTGCCGCTTTTTAATTTGCCTTCTTTCATTTCGTGCATGGTTTGCCCAACCTTTTCGCCTGCTTTTTCTGAATACTTTGCCATGATCGGTTATTTTTAAGTAAATGATAATTATTTAACAATTGCCGCTTAAAACGGTTTTTTGCAGACAGATATGTACTTTTATCGCATGAACCGGATACCCGAAACCGAACTGATATTAAACGCCGATGGCAGCGTATACCATTTGAATCTTTTACCCGGCGAGGTAGCTGATACCGTGATCACGGTCGGCGATCCGCAACGGGTAGAGCAGGTAAGCCGGCACTTTGATCATATCGAACTAAAAAAAACAAAGCGCGAGTTTGTAACCCATACCGGTACAATTGGTGGCAAAAGGCTTACCGTATTATCCACAGGGATCGGTACTGACAATATCGATATTGTACTGAATGAGTTGGATGCGTTGGTTAATATCGACCTGCAAAGCCGTCAGCCAAAAGAAAACCCAAAAAGTCTTAATATCGTCCGCATCGGCACATCGGGTGCTGTGCAGGCGGATATCCCGGTGGATAGCCTGCTAGCTTCAAATGCAGCCCTGGGCCTGGATACTTTGATGCATTACTACAAACGTGAGCTTACCGAAGACGAAAAGGAGTTCCTGGACACCTTCATATCAATATTTCCGGCAGGTAGTGGATTGTCTCCCTATATCGCATCTGCTGATGCCGGGTTGATTAAAGAATTGGCAAAAGATATTCAGCAAGGTATTACGCTCACCGCCCCCGGTTTTTATGCCCCGCAGGGACGAGAAGTAAGGGCAAAATCAGCCCTGCCCGAACTGATGAATAATATTCAAAACTTCAGTTCCGGGGGGCAGCGCATCACCAATCTAGAAATGGAAACAGCGGGTATCTACGGCCTGGCGTCGGTGCTGGGGCACAAAGCCATATCCTTTAATGTGATATTAGCCAACAGGGCTACGCATACCTTCAGCAAACACCCTGAAAAAGTAATGGCCGGTTTTATTGAAGACATACTGGGCCGTTTGACCGATATTTTATAAATAATTATTATTGTTTATCTTTCAAAACCATTAGCAATACGATACGTTAATGGCTCAATGTCATTCAAAACCCCTGCCGTATGCCTGTAAAAAAAATCATTGCCCCCTTTTACGAAAAGTTGTCGTTGGTATTAGTCGGACTATTCGCTTTGGGGTACTTGGTTATTATAGGTAAAGAGGTGCTTGACCCTTTGATCTTTGGGTTTTTGTTTGCGATACTGCTGCTGCCTGTATCCAATTTCTTTGAGAAAAAACTACGCCTGCCGCGCAGTGCGTCTTCGTTCCTGTCGATAATCTTATTGATCGCATTTATTGCCGGTATCATTTACCTGGTGGGGTCGCAAATATCAAACCTGGCGCAGGACTGGCCCATGCTCAAAAAGCAGGTGTCGCAATCGCTTGACGACCTGAGCGAATATGTGCAGCATGCCTTTCACATCAACATGGCAAAGCAGATGGATTATGTGCATAATGCCACCAATAAGATTATGTCGTCGGGTACGGCGGTGGTTGGCACTACGGTCGGAGCGGTATCGTCCCTGCTGCTGTTCTATTCGTTTATTATCATTTTTACTTTCCTCATCCTGTTTTACAGGCGCCTGCTCTTGAAGTTTCTGATATGGGTTTTTGACGAGGAAAACTCCGCCGTCGTTTTTGATATTGTAGAAAATATACAAAGCATCCTGCGCAAATACATCCTGGGTTTACTGCTCGAGATGTTTATCGTCGCCTGCGTGGCCTGCACGGTTTTCTGGTTCATCGGTATTAAATACGCGGTGTTACTTGGCCTGTTTGTGGGGCTGTTTAATATTATCCCTTACGTGGGTATTTTTACGGCGCTCACGCTGAGTTCATTGATCACTTTCGCGACCGGGAACGTCGGAAATACCCTGGCTGTTGCTTTGAGCGTACTCGGCATTCACGTGGTTGATTCTAACTTCCTGATGCCAATGGTGGTTGGTTCAAAGGTACGGCTGAACGCGCTGATCACCTTCCTGGGGATTGTGGTGGGCGAGATGGTTTGGGGATTATCCGGTATGTTTTTGTCGATCCCGATCATTGCGATACTCAAAATAATTTTCGACAGGATAGAAAGCCTGAAACCATGGGGCTTCCTTTTTGGCGGAGAATATGAGTATAAGAAATCGGCTGAAAAAGCGATGAAGACCGAGTAAAAAGATTCACTTGATCAATTCGTAAACCCTGATATAGATGGTAGCCCCATAGGCCATCAATACTACCGTATTAACTACCAGTACCCAGTTCATATCCGTTTCGGTATATTTTTTTATCGTACACCTTACAAAGAAATATACGAAAGCCACGAGCAATAACACCGGGAAAACGAAAAGCCATTTATTATTAGCTACGATATACAAATGCTGCAACTTGGCGCCATCAGCCTGGAACAAAGGGATGGTAGCTAATACCAACGCTAAGAAGAAAAAACGGACAATGGCCTTTGCAACGATCTGACTGGTTTTCATGAGGGGCGAAAATAAGCAATTTCCCTAAATATCGGGATATCAACAGCCGGGGTCAGTTTTCCTGTCAGGAAAAAATAATTACCTATTGATTAAAAAATAATACTACGCCAAACATTTATTGCGTTATGATGTATTGTATAACAACATCTACTACTGATATGACTAACAGACACGACAACAACATCACCAGGTGCAGAGTTTGCGAAGAAGTAATGAATACCCGTGTAAAACGTAATCCCCTGGTACGCACTTTTCTATTTTGGTTACCCATAAAGGTTTATTTCTGCCAGAAATGCGTTAGCAAACGTTATGTTTTTGAGCGCAGGAACAGCTATTCAAAAGTAAAAACTGCCTGATTTTTCTTCAACGGGCTTGGTATTATTGACGAGATGCGTATTTTTAGAACAATGTTTCGCATCAACAAATCACTGCCTTCTATATTTTTCTTTTTTGTTTCCGTAGCCGCTTTTGGGCAAAATGCTTTTAAAATAATTCCGCTTGGTGTTAAAGGCGGCATTGATGAGAGCAACCTGTCGGCCTATATGGTGGCCCCGGCAAAAAGCAATGAATATATATGCCTTGATGCCGGTACGCTGCATTATGGTATTGAGAAAGCGATTGAAAATCATGTTTTTAATATTCCGGCTGAGCAGGTGCTGAGGAAATACATTAAGGGCTATTTTATATCCCACTCCCACCTTGACCATTTAGCGGGGCTGATCATCAGTTCTCCTGATGACACCGTTAAAAATATCTATGCGCTGTCGGATTGCATAGAAACCTTTAAATCAAAATATTTTACCTGGAAAAGCTGGGCCAATTTTGCGGATGAAGGTGAATCTCCCCAACTAAAAAAATATCATTACAAAGTGCTCACACCCGGAGAAGAAATTCCGGCAGAAAACACAAATATGATGGTGAGGGCTTTCCCGCTTAGCCATTCCAACCTTACCAGCACTGCTTTTTTAGTGCGAAGCAATGATGATTACCTGCTCTATTTAGGCGATACCGGCCCGGATGAGATCGAGAAAAGTCATAACCTGGATGCTTTGTGGCAGGCTATTGCGCCACTGATCAGGGAGAAGAAATTAAAAGCAATGATGATCGAGGTATCGTTCCCAGATGAACAACCTGATAAAACACTATTTGGTCATCTTACACCCCACTGGCTGATGAAGGAAATGGATGAACTGGAGAAGCTGGCGGGCCAAGGTTCCCTAAAGGGTTTCAACCTGGTGGTAACGCACGTAAAACCACCGCAAACAAATATTGATCGACTTAAAAAACAAGTGGCTGCTGAAAATAAATTACAGTTAAACCTGGTATTTCCTGAACAGGGGAAAGCACTTAATTTTTGAGTCTTAAGTCTGGAGTAGAAAGTCTTAAGCCAAAGGCTCCGGAGCTTCAATAATATATCTGCAAGATTTTTGACTTTGGACTACAGACTTGTGACTTCGGACTTCTATTTAATGATCTGTCAAAATATCGATGCAATTTTTGCCCATATTGGCTAAGCGGGTATTCAATGAATTAAGGCCCTGATCATCATGTATATTTTTATACAGGGTTTTTATCAGTTCGAGCGTATCGTCACTTGGGTCGCAAGCCTGGGCTTTTTCGAGGTGAGGCAATGTCTTTTTTACCAAAGCAGTATAGTTCTTTAGCAACTGATCGTATTGAGGGCCATTGCCGGCGGCATTAAGTTTGATATGTGCTTCCCTTGCTTGCTTAAAGTATAAATAGCCTATGGCACGCCGCGCTACGTAATAATCCGGCAGGGCGGCAACCACCTTTTGATAGTAAAAAATAGCTTTCTCGTCCTGTTCGTTATCCTCATATAACTTAGCCATGCGGCCGAAAAAACTGACACGTACCTTTTCGGTCAATTTAGCGGTATCGGGCATTATTTTTTCGCCTAAGGATATAGCTTCGCTACTTTTATTGTATAAACGGGCCAAGTCAAAATCACCAAGACGGTTGAATAATGAGTCTGCTTTTTGCGCTTTTGAAGATAGGGCGATCAGGACAAGCAGTAAAAATAAGAGTGCTTTTTTTAACATAGCAATGATGACCTCTGCTCCAAATATAACAGTATTAAACGTTTTTGCTACACGCTGTGTAGTACTTTCCATTGCAGATACGCCTGGCGCATACAATGCCCGCACGGTCGGTAACCCATAGATTTTGCTTCTTCAATCGACTTAAAGAACACACGGTTCCCTGTTTTCATTCCTTTGCCAGAGGTGCAAGTAAGCGTGCCATATATTTTCAATTTCCGGTTCCCGGCAAGTTGCACTTCTCCTGCATCGATCAGTGATTTTAATCGACGACTCCGTTGAAAAGTACTATCTCCCAAATCAGAATGCGCTATCATGCCGCGTCATGAAAAATGATACCCAGTGTGTGCCGCTTTCCACCAGTCACTTCGCTTACACCGTGTTTCATATTTACCCGGTAATAGCCTTTGCCGCCCCTCACCGGCCTGAAGTTGGTGGTGAACAACAGTATATCGCCCTTGCCGGGTTTTAATACGATGGCCTTTGATTGCGCCCTGGGCCGCTGTTCGATCAGCACAAACTCGCCGCCGTTGTAATCAGTACCAGGTTCATCCAGGAACAGCACTAATTGCATCGGGAAGAATATTTCGCCGTAGAGGTCCTGGTGCAGGGTGTTGTAGCCGCCTTGCCCATATTTCAATATCAATGGTGTTGGTTTGGTTTGATCATGCTGATGGCATTGTTCCAGCAGTTCAGCATGAATGGCGGGGAACTCCTTATCAATACCCAAGGCCCGCATCCAGCTATTGGCGATGGGTGCTAAATAAGGATATACACTTTGTCGTACCTGATCGATAACAGGAGGAAGCGGGTAGCTAAAGTATTTGTACTCGCCCAAACCAAACCGATAGCGTTCCATGGCGATGGTTTTGCGGTACAGGGCCTTATTATCGTATTGATGCACCAGGTGATCGCATTCTGTATTGGTCAGTATACTTTTGACTAGGGCGTAGCCGGTATCGTTGATGTGATTGGTGATGGTAGACCAATCTAGTTGTTCAATTGTTTGCATGATAAATAAGATATTGTGTGTGCTTTGTGCCTCTCTGTGGTAGAATTGAAACCACAGAGAGCATTAAGATTTGCACAGAGGGACACTGAGTTTATAAAGACGAGAACTTACACGGCGGCATTTACCTGTGCAGCTTCCCAGCCGATCATGGCTGATTTGCGGGTTGAACCCCAATGATACTGGCCGAACTCGCCTGTGGAGCGGATCACCCGGTGGCAGGGGAACAGGAAGGCTACGGGATTATCGCCTACCGCGCTGCCTACGGCCCTGCTGGCTGCTGGCATCTGGATTACTTTTGCCAGTGAACCGTATGTTTCCAGGTCGCCCATTGGTATCCTGAGCAGGGCTTCCCATACTTTGAGCTGAAAGGGTGTACCTTTTAAGTGAAGCTTAACGTTGGATAATTTTGACCAATCTTTTTGAAAGATAAACATCGCTTCCTGCTGGATATGATCCACCACCTGGTTATAAGTAGCATTAGGGAACTGGTGCTGCAGCTCGCTGAAGGCTTTTTGCTTATCGTCGGCAAAGGCCATGTAGCAGATGCCTTTGGGGGTAGATGCCACCAGGATATGCCCGAAGGGACTATCTGCAAAGCTGTAATTGATACTGAGTGCCTTGCCCCCGTTTTTGTATTCGGCGGGGGTCATTCCTTCGATATTGATAAATAAATCGTGCAGGCGGCCGGTGCCGGATAAGCCGGTTTCAAAGGCGGCATCAAACAGGGTGGCTTGGTTCTCTTTTAAAATGCCTTTGGCATAATCCAGGCTAAGGTACTGCAAAAATTTCTTTGGACTGATGCCTGCCCAGTCGGTGAACATCCGTTGAAAGTGAAAGGGGCTTAAATTTACTTTTTCGGCTACGTCGTCCAGGTTGGGCTGATCCTTAAAATTAAGCCTGATATAGTTTATCGCATCAGCGATACGCTGATAGTTGATCGATTCCTGTGTTTCCATTTTAATTTTCTTTTTTACAGTACAAATTTACCTCTACCTACAGTGCTATAAAACCCGGAACTTGCGGAGTTAAGATAAGTTGATTGAGTTAGATTAGGTTGGGTTAAGTTGAATAAGTTGAACCCCCGTTAAACCTTTCTTAATTAACTTCATCAAACCAAATAAATCAGCTGTTATCCTGTCGGTTAAGCTTAATCATAGCGGGTAATTATCAGCATAAAAATATTTGTAACTACATTTGCACGAAACCTTAAATCATTGACATGAAAAAAATCTTTACAACACTACTTATTTTATCCGGCATTTATTCTGCTTCATTTGCACAAGTAAAAAGTTCAGGGGCCGAATTCGGCGTTAATATCGGCTATAATGCGGCCAACGTGGTTTACTCAGGCGGGAATCAAACCAGCGATTATACTAGCGGCTTTACTGCGGGTTTTTCGGCAGAGTATTATTTTTCGGATCGCTGGAGCATTAAAGGAAAGCTTAATTACGACCAAAAAGGCTGGGGCAACGGTTATTTAACTTATGATGATGGCACCGAAATCGATGGTGTTAATTTCCACGTGAATTACCTAACCATCCCTGTTATGGCGAATTGGCATTTTGGTAGAATGAGGAACTGGTACCTGCATTTTGGTCCTTATGTGGGCGTGTTGCTGAATGCTACTGAATCGTCCAATAGCGGCGTGGATGTTAAAAGCGCATTTAACTCTACAGATATTGGCCTGGACGCGGGCATCGGCGTAAAATTCCCGATATCCAACAATGTAAAATTATTTATTGAGGCTGACGGACAGGGAGGCTTTAGCGATATATTTAAAGACAATCCCGGCTCAAGAGTTCAGACTGAAAGATCGAGCATTAATATTGGGTTATTATTCCCTGTGAAGTGAGTTGATTGAGTTGGAATAAGTTGATTGGTTGATTAAGTTTTGAATTGTGATAAGCTTGATCAACCAATCATTTCAACCTGTTTCCTTTAAAAAATTCCCATATCACCTCGCAAGCGTTTAGGTTTTTGGTTACAGAACCTATTACAAACTTAGGCATATATTGTGAGCCGCCCGGCCAGGTATGACCGCCGCCGGCAATGGTATAACCTACCACTTTCAGGCCATCAGGGTTACGATACTCTTCCTTAATTACGCTGGTACCATCATCGATCTTAACAGGCAAATTAGTAATCACCGGTTTATTATCACAGCCATCAACAGCGGCCCATTTTTTCAATATCTCTTCGTGGCTGTAAATGCTGCCACCCGCGCCCTTTTGCATTTCGCCCCCGGCGAAAGGTACTAACGGATCTTCACTGCCCTGAATATACATTACCGGGATCGGCTTTACAGGCTGATAGCCCGCATCTTTGTCCATCGAAGCGGCTACAACGGCTATTGCGGCAATGCGGTTATTTAACTCGCAAGCCAGCCGGGATGACATAAAACCGCCGTTCGACATACCTGTAACATATATCCTGTTTGCATCAGCATGGTAGGTGTTGATAATATAGGTGATCAGTTGATCAATAAATTTCACGTCGTTGATATTCTTATCATGCGCGGGAGTACCGCGGCCGTCGTTCCAGCTGCGGTCTACGCCCTGCGGGCAAACGATGATCACTTTGTCGCGGTCGCCTATGGGTTTAAAGTTTGCGAACTTCATTTGTCTTTCCGCTGTGCCCAGGCGGCCATGTAGTGAAATGATGACAGGGAGCTTATCATTAGGATTTATTCCTGCGGGCAGGTAGGTTATAAACTCACGGCTCAGTCCATCAATAGTAATATGCTCCTTTTTTTGCTGTGCACGGACGCTAACGGATAAAATGACGAATGACAGGATAAGCAAGTACTTCATTTTGAAATGATTAATAAAGATCGTTTGACTGTTATCCTGTCAACAGGTTTAACGCAGGTTCTTTTTCATATTAACGACCTGGAACAGCACACCATCGGGCAGCGGCACCTCTATCGTTTTCGCGGCGCGGTAGCCCATAGCCTCATAAAGCGGTACGCCCGGCAGTGTTGCGCCCAGTTCCATTTTGGTAAAGCCATAATTTTTTGCGGCAGTTTCGCAAAGGTCGATCATCAGGCGACCTATCCCCTGCCGTGCATGGTCGGGCGCTACAAAAAAGGCCCGTATACGGGCAGCATCGGTTGCTGGGTTTAGCAGCGGGTCTTCCACATCTTTATGCTGATCACCGCCATATAAGGTATTTCTCCGGCTCCACCCGCCGCAGGCTGCAATATCATCCCCGTCTTCGGCCACGTAATAGGTACCGTCAACCAGCAACTGGCTATCCACCCCAAAAATGTATTTGATGGAGCTTTCAATTTGTTCCGGGGTGTAATAACCGGGGCTTAGTCCTCTGACCGAACGGGCAATAAGCTGCTGCAAAGCAGGAACATCTTCAAAAGTGGCAAGGCGGGTGGTAACAGACATAGGGGACAATAATTTAACGCTTTAAAAATAACATGACTTTTGGAAATATGTATAGTTAAATGAATAATCCTTTACAGAAAATGAAAATCCATAATTATGGATTAAAACCTATTTACATATCGTTTAAATAATAGCCAAGTAGTTAATTTTTAATTTATAACCATTTCTATTTCAAATAGTTAAAATAATTTTTAACTTTATTCTCTCCCATCTGCCGTTTTTTCAAACTGCTGCTAATCAGATATTATGAAACCGGTAATATTCATTTTCGGTATCTTCTTTTTCTTCGTGATCAATTCCAATGCCCAGATATTGGTTCCGGGCAGCGCTACGGCTTCTACAACCCCGCATAACAAGGTGGACCGTGCGCTTAACAGGGCAAACGGATCAATGAGTAAAGCAAATGATGCGGTTAACAATACCAGCACAACCGCCACCAATTCCGTAACCACGCTAGGGAAAGCAAAGGCTTTTGCGAAAAAAATGTTTTCGTTCATGCCCTGTAGTTCAAAGAATGCTAAACTGAATACTACCCTGATCAAGGTTAAAGGCGCCAGTTTCGGTGTGTTAAAAAAACTGGACAATAATGTGCAATCGTGCTCCGGGGTTAAAACGGCCAAAATGAAGTTTAGCTCTTCATCGTCGACCATCACCGTGACGCATAAGGGAACAAGCACGGCGTTGTTAAAATCGCTGGAGAAAAGATCACGTGACCTGTTTAAAGACGCTAATGTGGATGACTTTAAAGAAGGTAATATCTCTATTAAATTGAATTGAAATATTAAAAGACATATAAACAATTAATTTTTTGCGACCCTAAACTATGCATCATGAAAACATCGATCACCCTTATATGCGCTTTTTCCCTGTTTGTATTGACATCGAATGCGCAAACAACTGCGGCCAATAAAACACCTACGGCAAATCCGACTGTAGCCGTGGTACCGGCACCGGTAGCAAAACAACCGGTGAGAAAGCAGAGGACGAATTACATCGATAAATCAAACAACGCGATCAATGGGGCCAATAATGCGGTGACTGCCGCAAATGGCACGGTGACCAATGCAGGTGCAGCGGGCACCAATGCGGTGAACACGGCAGCCAATGCCAAAACCCAGGCAAAGAACCTATCTGATCAAATAAGCAACCTGGTAAACCCATCGACAGTAAACGGCGCGACCAATACCACGCAGATCAGCGTAAAGGGGGCTAAATTTGCTACGCTTAAAAAACTGGGGGAGTCCATTATGGCCTGCCCGGGCGTACAGGATGTAAGAATGAAGTTTAATGCTGCCGAATCGAGCATTACCGTTACACATGCCGGTACAACGGAAAAGCTGTTGAAATCGATCCAGAAAAAATCAGACCTGGTCCCTGACGACAGTATTGATAATTTTGATGAGGGTAAGATCGATCTTACCTTAAAATAGCTCTCAGTTTTTACCCGTCAATTCCTTAATTCCGTGCAATGATTAGTGGAATTTATTCCTCATTCTAAGGAGTCTATCCCGGGCATATCACCTTAATTATGTGTGGCTTATACACTTTTAAGTATATTTCTAAAGCCGCATGGGTCACACTGATCAAACTGGCACCTGGTTTGCATCTACAATAATACTACCCACTATTTAAATTATTTTTTAGACCCTAAACCACTTATCATGAAGTCGTTAATTATTACTTTTTGTGTGCTTTCCCTGTTCGTGCTGACAGCCAACGCACAAAACGCAACGGACAAAACTATTAACAAAGCAAACAACTCGGTAAACAGTGCCAACAGCAGCATAAATAATGCAGATGGCACAGCAACCAATGCAGTAACCACCGCTACCAATGCAACCGACCAGGTAAAAAATATTGGCGGGCAGCTTACTTCCCTTTTCGGGAAAAAGAAAGCGGCGGCGAGTAATGTTACCAAAATCACGGTCGCAGGCGCCACTTATGGCAAACTGAAAGAGATATTGAAGGGCATAAAAGCCTGTGACTGCGTGGAGGCAGCAAGCTCAAAGTTGGTGTGCACTGCTACAGAGCAAAGCATCACCATTGCACATTCGGGTTCAACAAACGACCTGATCGAAGCCATTGAAAAGAAATCGAAATTAATTACTGACGATAATGTGAGTAATGTTGTAGAAGGTTCTTTCGATGTTAAACTATAACCGTTAATACCTGGCGGAAATATCCGAGCAATTAGGAAACAATATTTTGAGGTTTTTACCATCAAGGTCGACCGTATAAATGTTTTGTACGGTGGACTTTAGTCTTGACGCCGTAAACAACACCTTATTATTTTTAACCCACACACCACCTGCAAAATACCCTTTCGGAGTAAGTCTTATGGTTGCCTTGCCGGCAATATCATAAACAAAAACTGCCGAGGGCGGGCCGTCAGAATCTGAATCTTCGTTCACTTCCGAGCTGAAAACTATTTTTTTGCGATCAGCGGCGAGTACAAATTTGTCTGAACTGGACGGGCCGTCGGTATTGGTGAGGTCTGAGACCTTGTACTGGTTTGAGATATTACCGGTCATATCCACCACGAAAACATTATACAGGTTTTGCACCGCGATGTTTTTACTGTCGGCAGTCCATGTTGGGGCGAAAGCATCTTCCAATTTTTTGGTCACAATTTTGGGTGGTGAGTTGTTACCGGGATCAATAACGGCGATGGCCCATTTACTTGTCTGCGCGTTGAAAACATTGCAGGCGATCCACTTCCCATCCGGCGACCATACCGGGCCGTAGCAATTGTTACTGCCGACATTTAGAGTAATTTTCTTTTTAGTGTTCAGATCGATGACAACAATAGTACGGTCGCCTTTGGGGGAATTGGCTGTATAGGCCAGTTTGGCACCATCAGCCGAGATACAAGGGTCTGTTCCCTTATGCCCCATAACGATGAGCGTTTCCTTTTTATCCGCAAGGGAATATACACATAGACCCTTTTTATTGGAATAGGCATAATCATAAGATTTGCTTTGGGCAGGAGCCTGGAAGGTGCAGATGATTAAAAATAGGGGTATTATCTTTTTCATGTTATTGTGGGACAGGGTTATAAAGATAAAAATTACTTTCAGTTTTTGGCTAAAGCCTTTTTGGGCGATCTGTAATCCGTTGGTTGAAACCAACGGCAATGAACAAATGTCTTTCGGACTTACGGTCTTACCGACTTTCGGACTAAAAACAACTTTCCAACCTTTCAACATTTCAACCTTTCAACAAAATTTCTATCTTTGCCCATGCAAGAAAAAATCCTCATTCTTGACTTCGGCTCACAATTTACCCAATTGATCGCGCGCCGGGTCAGGGAGCTCAATATCTACTGCGAGATATACCCCTTCAACCACTTTCCCGAACCCGACAGCACTGTAAAAGGCATTATACTTTCCGGCAGTCCGTATTCCGTACGGCAGGAAGATGCGCCGCATTTTGATTTCGCCAAATTCCATGGTACGATGCCTATTTTGGGCGTTTGTTATGGCGCGCAGTATATCGCCCATTTCCATGGCGGCGAGGTTTTGCCATCAAGCACAAGGGAATATGGCAGGGCCAATTTGCAGTATATCAATCATGAGAACTCGCTATTTAAAGATATTTCGGAGGGTTCGCAGGTTTGGATGTCGCATGCGGATACGATAGACAGGATAGCCGACAATTTCGAGATCATTGCCAGCACGGATACGGTGAAGGTTGCCGCTTACCAGGTAACCGGAACGCAAACTTATGCTATACAATTTCACCCGGAGGTGACACATAGTATAGACGGCAAGCAATTGCTGCAAAACTTTTTGGTGGATATCTGCGGTTGCAAACAGGACTGGACACCGGATTCGTTTGTTGAAACTACCGTTGCCGCGCTTAAAGAAAAGCTGGGCGATGATAAAGTGGTGCTTGGCCTTTCGGGCGGTGTGGATTCATCTGTTGCGGCGGTATTACTGCACCATGCTATCGGCAAAAACCTCTATTGTATTTTTGTAGATAACGGCTTGTTAAGGAAGGATGAGTTTGAGTCCGTATTGGATTCGTACAAACACATGGGACTGAATGTGAAAGGCGTAAATGCCAAACAGCGTTTCTACGATGCCCTGGCGGGATTAACCGATCCTGAAAAAAAGCGCAAGGCAATCGGGCGAGTGTTCATCGAGGTGTTTGATGACGAAGCGCACCAGGTACAGGATGTGAAATGGCTGGGCCAAGGTACTATTTACCCTGATGTGATCGAATCTGTTTCGGTTAAGGGGCCATCGGCTACTATTAAGTCGCATCATAATGTGGGCGGCTTACCTGATTTTATGAAACTGAAGGTGGTAGAACCTTTGAATACCTTATTTAAGGACGAAGTGCGCAAGGTCGGAAAGGCTTTGGGCATCGACCCGAATATATTAGGGCGACATCCCTTCCCGGGCCCAGGACTGGCTATCAGGATATTAGGCGACATTACCCCGGAAAAAGTACAGATATTACAGGAAGCCGATGCGATTTATATCAACAATTTGCGGTCGGCCGGTGTTTATGATAAGGTTTGGCAGGCCGGCGCTATTTATCTGCCGGTACAATCAGTAGGTGTGATGGGCGATGAGCGTACTTACGAGAACGTGGTTTGCCTGCGCGCGGTGGAATCATTAGACGGCATGACTGCCGACTGGTGCCATTTACCGTACGACCTGCTGGCCAAGATCAGTAACGAGATCATTAACAACGTAAAGGGAATAAACCGGGTAGTATATGACATCAGTTCGAAACCACCGGCCACCATTGAGTGGGAATAAGTGGTTGTTTTTTGTTGGAATAGCGTTGCTGGCAGCGGCTTGTTCGCCCAAGGTGCGCCCTGTGTCGGGCCCTGTGAAAACAGAAACGCCGGTCACCAAAAAAGAGCCTGAGAAAGCTGAGGAAAAGAAGGCTGCGTCGTCACAGACCGCCAGTATTGCTATGTTGCTGCCTTTCAATTTGGATAATTTGAATCCGGGTTCTCAATATAATTCAGGGACATTAACGAGGGCGAACCTGTCGCTTGATTATTACCAGGGTTTTAAGCTGGCGCTGGACTCATTGACCGGCAAAGGATATAATTTCAAACTACAACTTTTCGATACCAAAGATCAGCCATCGCAGGCCCATGACCTGGGGTATATACCGGCTATCCGAATCAGCGATCTGGTAGTTGGGCCGATATTCCCCGATGATATTCATGCCTTTAGTGAAGTGCTGACGGGCACAGGGAAATCTATTCCGATCGTGTCGCCGCTCTCCCCTGCTTCACCGACCACTACTAAGGATCAGAACCTGGTTACCGTGGCTACCCCGCTTGAATATCATGCCTGGGCGGCGGCGGAGTACATCAGCAAGCATTATAATACGCAAAAAGTGTTCATACTGCGGTCGGGATTTAGTGAGGAAAATAACTTTATTACTCCTTTCAGAAAAGGACTTGACAGCGTAAGTAAGAAGAAGATCAAAATCGTTTCTACCACGATTACCCGCGGGAACCTGAATGGGTTGATCCCCCAGTTGTCCACCACAGAGGAAAATATATTTGTGATGCCGGCTACCAATCAGCCTTTTTTAATGGTGACGCTACGCTCGCTGGATTCCTTAGCAAAAAAATATCCTATTACGTTATTCGGTCACCCAAGCTGGGCAAAGTTTGCTTATCTTAAACCCGATATGCTGCACGTGCTGAAAGCGCATATCACCTCGACGGATAAGATCGATTACAAATCGCGCGATATCATCGCTTTTATGCGCATTTATCGCAAAACCTATCATACTGAGCCCAACGAATATTCCCTGATGGGTTTTGATGAGGGTATGTATTTCGGTGGACTGTTGGGCGATAATAAAGATGATCTGAAAAAGCTGGATAAAAATGATTTTAAAGGCTTGTTGAACCAGTATCATTTCATCAAAAAACCGGGCCTGGGGTGGATCAACACGCACGTGAACGTATTGCAATACACTAATTTTGAATTGAAAAAGATAGAATGAAGGCATTGAACCAACTTAAAACGTTTCAGCGAATATTGGGTGATTACCCTGCCGAAACGCCTTTAGGAAAGTTTTTGCCGGGTTTCTATCGTCAGAATAAACAAATGGGCTCCACCGACCGCAAGGTCGCCAGTCGACTCATTTATAACTACTTTCGTTTGGGCAAAGCCCTGTTCAATGCGCCCACCGAAGAACGGCTGATGGTGGCGGAATTCCTCTGCAACAGCCATACCAATTCGTTTTTACAGCATTTTAAACCGGAATGGGCCCTGTGCGTTGGCTTTGATATTGACGAAAAACTCAAGCTGGTTAAAACCGCGCATCCCGATTTTAAGCTGACTGATGTGTTCCCCTGGTCGGCGGAGGTTTCAGCAGGGATTGATAAAGATGCTTTTTTGAAGTCTTTTTTTGTTCAGCCTGATTTGTTTATCCGGGTACGGAAGGAATTTGATACGCTGGTAAAGGGCACATTGGCAAAAGCAGATATTACTTATAAGGATGAGGGGAATGGTTGCCTTTCCTTACCCAACGGCACCCGGCTGGAAAATATTTTCGCCAACCAGCATTGGTACGAGGTGCAGGACCTGTCGTCGCAGCAAACAGCGCAGTACTTTAAGCCCAGCCGCTGGGAAGCCTGGTGGGATGCCTGCGCGGCATCGGGTGGAAAGTCGCTGTTACTGCATGAACAGCAGCCTGATCTGAAGCTGGTGGTTTCTGATATACGGGAGTCTATCCTGTCTAATTTGGATGAGCGTTTCCGTGAAGCGGGATTGATCAAATACCAGAAGAAATTGCTCGATCTTACCAAAAACGTTGACCCGGAATTGCATGATTATGCTTTTGACGGCATCATCCTGGATGCACCCTGTAGCGGTTCGGGTACATGGGGACGGACGCCGGAGATGATCAGCCAGTTTCAGTCGCAAAAAATTGAATTCTTTCAGCGATTACAGCAAAGCATTGCCGCCAACGTGGTGAAGTACCTTAAAACCGGCAAACCGCTGATCTATATTACCTGTTCGGCTTTTAAGGCGGAGAATGAAGGCGCGGTTGATTTTATGGTGAAGGAGTTGGGGATGAAGGTGGAGAAGCAAACAGTGTTAAAAGGGTATGAGAATAAGGCCGATACGATGTTTGTGGCAAGGCTGAGCCCCCCGGCTCCCTGAAGGGGGAGGAAAGGTTGCAAAGTTCAGCATTACGTCATGGCGATCGCTTTTGTATACGTTTCATTATTTTTACCTTGCGAAAAATATCTTCTGCCATGCGTAAATGCCTTTTCCTGCTGCTGTTCTTATTTCCTTTATTATCATTTGCCCAAACCATCGATTCGGTGTGGATGATGGGGCATTATGTGAAAAAGGAACGTTCTATACCGATGCGGGATGGGGCGAGACTTTTTACGGCGATCTATATGGCGGATGATAGCACAGTCAACAACCATCCTATTTTATTGCTTCGTACTCCCTACTCCTGCGCGCCTTATGGAAAAGAGTGGATATCATTTTGGAAGACTTATCTCAAGGCTTATTTTAAGGAAGGTTATACGCTCGTATTCCAGGATGTGCGGGGGCGGTATATGAGCGAGGGTACTTTTGAAGATATACGCCCTTTCAAACCAAATAAAAAAACGAACAAGGATATTGACGAGGCCAGCGATACTTATGATACCATTGACTGGCTGATAAAAAATGTACATGGCAATAACGGGAAAGTGGGCGCATTGGGTACCTCGTATGGCGGGTTCTATACTACCATGGCCGGGCTGAGCGGGCATAAGGCTTTGAAAGCGATCAGTCCGCAGGCGCCGGTGACGGATTGGTTTTTGGGGGACGACTTTCATCATAACGGGGCCTTTATGCTGATGGATATGTATAATTTTTATACCTCGTGGGGCTTCGGCGTGCCTCGGCCAAAGCCTACCACTGCCGAGTCAACAGTATTGTCCAATCCCACTGATGATTCGTACGATTTTTTCTTACGCACCGGCGCTATGCCCAACTTTACCAAAATAGCGGATAAGCGGCAGGTAGCTTATTGGAATGAAGTAATGCAGCATCCCAATTACGATGCCTGGTGGATGGCGCGGAATACCCGTAATTATGTGAACCGTATACCCGCGGGTGCGGCGAGTTTGGTGGTAGGCGGATTATTTGATGCGGAGGATTGTTTCGGGGCGATCAACTTGTACCAGGCTATTGAGCAGAAGGCTAAGAATAGTAATAAATTTGTGTTCGGGCCGTGGCGGCATGGGCAATGGGGTGGTAACAGCACCGGCAGTTATTTGGGGAATATTCAATTTGGCAGCAATACCAGCGAATGGTACACCAGCCATATCGAGCTGCCGTTTTTCAATTTTTATTTGAAGGGGATCGGTTCTGCTGATTCTCTGGCGGAGGCAACCGTATTTTTTACGGGAGAGAATAAATGGCACCTGTTGCCGAAATGGCCGCCTGCGGAAGCCTTGCAAACCGACCTGTATTTGCAGCAGGGTGGCAAATTATCCTTCAATAAACCACATGCAGGCAACAGTTATGAAGAGTATGTGAGCGACCCGGCTAAACCCGTGCCTTATATGGAGGGTATCCGCAAGGACCGCCCGGCGGAGTACATGGATGCCGACCAGCGTTTTGCCTCTACCCGCACGGATGTGCTGACCTTTGAAACCGACACCCTAACTAATGATATCAAGCTTGCCGGGCCCTTAACCGCCGACCTGAAAGTGAGCATATCCACTACCGACGCGGACTTTGTGGTGAAGCTGATCGACGTTTTCCCGGATAATTTTAAGTACAGCGATACGGATAAATATGTGATGAACGGTTACCAGATGCTGGTGAGGGGTGATATTTTCCGGGGGCGGTACCGCAATAGTTTTTCGAAGCCGGAGGCCTTTGTACCGGGTAAGGTTACCGAAGTGAAATATACGCTGAATGATATCGCGCATGTGTTTAAAAAAGGGCACCGCATTATGGTACAGGTGCAAAGCAGCTGGTTCCCCATCGCGGACAGGAACCCACAGCAGTTTATCGATATCTATCATGCGAAGGATTCGGATTTTGTGAAGTCGGCCATTAGGGTTTACCTATCGGGTGATGAGGGGAGTAAGATCGTGTTGCCGGTGTTGAAGTAGGTGTCGGTACTTGTTGGTGACAACACCAACAAGGGCGGTAGAAATAAAGTATCTCCAAACGTAAAAAAGTTAACTTCATTTTTCATTTATATCGTTTATAAAAGTTACTTTTGAGTGCCTAAACTGGTAAACATGAAAAATACATTCTTCTTATTCGCGATCATCTTATTATTAGCGGCTTGTTCAAAAGATAAAAAGACAACACCTGCCGTGAAGCTCTTAGACGTGACAGGATCGTGGTCTACTTATTCTCAAGATGATACCTTTTTTACGCTCGGTAATGTTACTGCGGACCAGTTTCCATGTATCGCCGACAACGTGATCACTTTTAATCCTGACTCGTCTTATACGTCAAAATATATCGGTGCGAATGTTTGCTGGATTACCCCCCAGCATGGTGGAAATGGAAGCATTTCATTTGGCGACCCCGCCAATGCTGCCCAAACAGGTGCATGGCGCAGGAATGGGAACGACATTTATATCGGCAAAGAACATTATGTTGTATCAAATGTGAATAATAAACTGGTACTTAATTACAATACTTCGCTGTTAATTAACGGCACTACTTATACTGTGACCGCTGTATTTTATAAGAAATAATACTGCCGGGCATTTAACCGGTACTTTTTGCAGACAATCAACATGGCAGTGTGGACTCACCCGGTCATCGCTGCGCTTGACCACCCTCCCTGCTTCGCAAAGAGGAGTTTTTAAATTGCTTATTACGGTTTTGAGTTGATCGCGCGATGTTGTAGTTGTGGAGACTTTGTATATTAGCAAACAACAATCATCTAATTTCCAAACAATGATAAAAAGGTTGTTCAACATTGAATTCGGTGAATTATCTGATCACTCCTTAGACTATCTGCAGGGGATTTTGCGGGATGCACGAACTACTACCATAGTCACAATTAAAAACCTGACCGCTGCTGAAATTGACTGGCAATATAAAGAAGGTTGGAATACCATTGGGGCTTTGTTATCTCATATGGTGGGAATCGAGAACTTTTTCAGAGTGGAATTTGTGGAGGGCAGGAAGTTTACCGATGAGGAAAATACTCAATGGATGCCGGGCATTGAGATGGGAAAATATCTTCCGCGATTGATCAATCAACAACCTGTTGAATATTATATCGCTCAGTTGACCGAATCGAGAGACATGATGCTTAAGGCATTAACTCATCTCACCCACGATGACCTTACCAAACGGATAGAAGATTATGATGCAGAAACCGGCTGTAACCTGGCCTGGGTTTTATATCATATGGTGGAGGACGAGATTTATCACCGGGGGCAGATCAGCATGATCAGGAAGTTATATAGGGATGCGCTTATGTGAGCGTTTTTTGTTTGCATCAGCGTGGACGCTCAAATTAGGGTAAGTTTAGCATTCACGCTAAACCTGTCGGGTGTCTTTGATCATTTACACTCGCTGAATTTTCCCGGCAAAAAAAGGCGAAAATCCAACCGCGCAAGTAAAAACAATCCGCTTTAAATAACCAATCGAAACTTACTGTTAAATAAGTTCCTAAATTTCAGCACAGCCGGATGTTCGAAATTTTTTAGTTAGAAATGTACCTTTTGTATTAGAATTAGTATCAAAATATTTTATATTTACAGTACAATATAAAGAATACCTAACCCAATTTCTCGACTTAAAAATTAAAAGGGAAGAAAAATTATCACGTCAACAATGAAGAAATTAAGCATACTGCTAATAACTACACTGGCTTTTATGGATTCCCATAAAGTGAATACAAATCGCAAGTCAGGAAAAAACTTCGTATATCATTTTTAACTAATCGTCAAGTTACACCTAAGCTTTTCAGAAAATGAAGATCGCATTAAAAAACCTGCTTATTTTGTTGGGCATAGCACTCACGCAGAACGCTTTTGCCCAAGCACCAAATATAACTTACGTGGGCTCGACAACGCTGACAGGAAGCATCCCTTTTTCGTTAAGCCCGACGAACACCGGCGGGGCTGTACCGGCCACTCTATACGGCCAAGTAACTACCATTATGGGCAAGTTGACAAATACTGAAGGTTACCTGAATGGGGATGCACAGACAGCAAAATTTAAGGGGATCAGGACTATTGCTGGGGATGCTTCGGGCAATTTATATTTTGCAGATATAAATAATAACGCGATACGCATGTTAAGCCCCGCAGGGGTTGTAAGCACCTTTGCGGGAAGTTCTACAGGCGTGGGGGGATTTACCGACGCTACCGGCACATCAGCGCTTTTTAGGGCTCCCGTGGCACTAGCTATGGATGCCTCAGGCAATTTATTTGTTTCAGATTATTTAAACAATGCGATCAGGAAAATAACGCCGGCAGGAGTAGTAAGTACTTTTTACACCACAACAGGAACATTTGGTCCTGAGGGAATATGTTTTGACGGCTCAGGTAATTTAATCGTGGCAACTTATGCAGCGAGCCAGATTATAAAGATCACACCAGCGGGTGTAGCTACGGTTATTGCCGGAACAAGTGGCGTTCGGGGTTACGTCAACGGACCGGGCGCATCGGCACAATTTAATTTGCCAACTGAAGTCAAAGTGAATGCTTCGGGTGATATATTAGTAGCAGACCGAATAAACAATGCGATCCGGAAAATCGCACCGGATGGTACGGTAAGCACGTTTGCCGGAAGTAGTGTAAGCGGTAATCAGGGCGGCTTTGCTGATGGTACACTTACGACGGCTCAGTTCGAGGAACCATATGGTTTGGTTATTGACCAAAATGGAATAATCTATGTGTCTGATACGAGTAATGGTGAAATCCGAAAAATAATGCCCGATGGGACAGTTAATGTGGTAGCAGGAAATAAGTTACCTTTTGGTGGGACAAATGGAGATGGTGTTGGTGCAGCAGCGCAGTTATATCGCCCTGCATCTATGTATATTGATAATGCAGGAACCGGGTACGTTGCTGAAGATGATAACAAGGTAGCAAAGATTGTTTTGACCGGCTATACACTTACCGGTACACTTCCGACAGGTTTGCGCTTTGATTATATTACCGGGACTATCAGCGGAGTACCGGATGGGATCACAGCGCCGCAAACCATTGCTGTTACCGCTTTCAATACAAGTGGCTATTCCACTGCCAACATCACTTTTTCACCCGGCAGCCCACTTCAGTCACCAAACATAAGCTATGGTACAGCAACTGCAAATGTTCAGCCAAGTGTGCCTGTTTCCCTAAGTCTTTCCAATACCGGCGGCATTATAGATACTGCATCTTATGCCCAAATCACCACTTTTGCAGGCAGTACAACCGGCGAGGCGGGTTATTTAGATGGAACGGGCACCTCGGCACTTTTTAACTGGCCCCAACCTATGGTGAGGGATGCATCCGGCAACTTATTCGTTACGGATGCGGTTAATAATGTGATCCGCAAGGTAACAACGGATGGTGTAGTAACTACTTTTGCGGGCAACCTTACGGGTCTGTCAGGTTTTGTTGATGGGACGGGTACTTCGGCGTTTTTTAAATACCCTGACGGGATAGTTATTGATGCTTCCGGCAATTTATTTGTTAGTGACTACGGTAATAAGGCCATCAGGAAGATAACACCCGCAGGAGTGGTGACCACTTTTTACAGCGCTGCTGCTTTCGGTCCGAACGGTATGTGCTTCGATAGTTCGGAGAATTTAATTGTGGCCGACCAGGACCAGAGCCAGATCATTAGGATATCCCCGGCGGGAGTAGCAACCATTGTAGCGGGTAATACCGCCGGCTATGTAAACGGTGCTACAGCATCTTTTAACCAACCGAGCGATGTACAAATAGATGCTGCAGGAAATTTATATGTGGCAGATCATTTAAATAATGCGATCCGGAAAATAACACCTGCAGGTGTGACAACCACTCTCGCGGGAAGTGATGTTGATGGCAACAGCGGAGGTTATGCAGATGGTGCAAGCACAGCAGCGGAATTCAACGGCCCGGCAGGTATTGCGATTGGGCCTGGCGGGGTGATCTATGTTGCTGATATGTATAATAATGACATCCGGAAGATCATGCCTGATGGAAAGGTAGTAACAGTGGCGGGAAGTAGCGCTCAGGCACCTGGCAACGCAGATGGCAAAGGGTTAAACGCAAGATTTGACGCACCTGTTTATTTGCATATCGACGATAACGGGCTTGGTTATATCAGCGAACTTGGTGGTAATCGCATAAGAAAGATATTGCTGACGGGGTATACCATCAGCGGCGTTTTGCCCACAGGATTGGCGTTTGATGAAAATACCGGAACTATTAGCGGTACTGTTACAGCTCCATTCCCCACACAAACCTATACCGTTTCAGCCTGCAACGGAGTTGGGCACTCATCCACTACCATTACACTTTCCTATTACGTACCATCAACTGTAGCAACATTAGCTAACCTTGTTCCAAACGCCGGCACATTGAACCCTGCATTCGCTACCACAACCACCTCTTATGCTGATAGTGTTTCAAACTCCGTTTCAAGCATAACACTTACGCCAACAACTACAGATAGCAACGCTACGGTAACTGTAAATGGAACTGCCGTTGTTAGTGGTACAGCATCAGGCGACATTCCCCTCTCACCAGGGGACAATACCATCAACGTGGTAGTTACCGCACAGGATGGTGTAACAATGGATACCTATACCCTAATTGTATACAGGGGAGCCACGATGGCAAGCCTTGCCGCAACCAATATATTGACCCCGAACGGTGATGGGAAGAATGATCTTCTGTTAATCAAGGACATCCAGCTATATCCTCAAAATACGGTGACTGTTTATGATAAAGTTGGCAGGGTAGTGTACAATAAACATGGGTATAGTAATGACTGGGATGGCACCTCGAAGG
>Ga0105237_10000995_pt1 | contig 38147 bp, 30 predicted proteins | sample KBSC24metaG_FD_81520 | JGI IMG/M metagenome (GOLD analysis project Ga0105237, IMG submission 81520) | Corn rhizosphere microbial communities from Kellogg Biological Station, Michigan, USA - KBS C2-4 metaG | ecosystem: Host-associated > Plants > Roots > Rhizosphere > Soil | place: Michigan, USA...
AGACCGTAACCGCCTCTGACGTGCCGGCGTAAACGCGCCCCTCGTGAACGACCGGTGACGCGTAAAGGTTGTAGTTTCCCGCATCCAATTCTGCGCGCCAGCATTCAAGACCGGTTTGTTCATCGAGGGCAAAAAGGACGCATTTGCAGTCGGTGACAAAGACCAACCCATTCCCCACAGCCGCGGAGGTGTAAGTGCCGCTGAACGACGGGTCGGCAAATTTCCAGACGACCTTGGGCTGGCCATCGGGTTCCGCCAGATTGATCGCCAGGAGCGGTTTGCGGAACGAGAATTCGAAGTCTTCGTTCAGGGCCACGTAGAGCATGGACCCGTGCACCACGGGCCTGGCGAGAAAACCGCATTTCATCTCCGTGCGTCGGGAAGATTCCCACTTCACGCGAAATCGATCCAGAGCTTCCGGCGGATTGCAATCCAGCTTCCAGAGTTGCCGTCCGGTGGCTGGTTCGAAGCCGTAAAGGACAGCGTCTCCACCCGGAAAAATCACCTGGTCGGCGCCATTGACGCGGGCGGCGACAGGTGACGAGCATTGCAAGGAGGCAATGTTCGCGCCCGGAGCGTTGCTGCTCCAGGCGATCCCGCCCGTCAGCTTGTGGACGGCGAGAAACGAGGGCGGCTTGGGATCGGCGCGCGGATCGTAGTCCGGCACTCCGTGGCCGGTGAGACAAAAGACCAGGTCGCCAATGACGATGGGTGAGGAAAGTGGGCCACCCGCGCCGCTGTCGCGCTTGAACACTCCGAGTTCCACCGGCATGTCGATCTTCCAGATCACATCCACATCTTCCTCTCCCGTGCTCGTCTCCTCTTTGTAGGGACCGTCATTCTTTCCGTCGCGGAAGCCTTCGAGATCCACACCCATCAACTCGCCGCGATTGCTGACATAGTAAGCACGGTCGCCATCAATGCAGGCCTGTGATTGAATGGGCTGGCCGACATCGTGGACCCGCCCCCGCAGCGCAGGGTGCTTTGCCTTCCACAGGAGCCGGCCTGACATGTCGAGCGCGACCATGACGCCGGACCGTGCCTCGACAGGGCCCGCCAGGGAGCCAACCAGGATTCTGCCATTCCCCACGCTCAGCGCCCCTGTGAATTCGCTGCCGACTCCGAATTGCCACAGGATATGCGGCGCACTTTTGGTGGCACGACCCGCGGACCATTTTGGCGCGTCGGAGATCATCTTGTCGCCCGCGAGACCGGGACCCACCGCCGGGAGCAGAAACAGCGACACGGCCAGGCGCTGGGGGAACACGCTCATGAAACCGTTCGAGCGCCGTCGTCTACTTGGCCGTCCCGCTACTCGCAGGGGCCTTGGTAAGGAGGCCGGAGAGCAGGCCTCCATGATCGCCACCGCTCCACGTGCCGGCGTAGGTGCCATCGTGGATTAGCACGCGAGCGGAATAGGCCGCGCCGCCGTAATTGCCCGCGCCCGGGATTTGCAGGTTGTCCACGATGATCACGGCGGTGTCGCCCGCCCACAGCACCTTGACTGGGATCGGCATGACCGCATTGCGCATGCGGGCATTGATCACCCAGGAACTTCCGGAGATTTTCTCGACGCTCACGATGGCGTATTTGTCCTCCTTCTCCGCGCCCAGGGCGCCGTCTTTCACGGGTGACCAGCGTCCGCTCATGACGATGTCGGTCATGGCGGCTTTGAATTTGGCCTCGAGTTCCTCCGCGGTGGGTGGTGTTGCGTCAGCCGCGCGCAACCCGCTTCCGGAAAACAGCGCCAGGGTGACAGTGAAAAGAGCCAGCAGGTTTCTCATACGTTTGAAGTGGGCTAACGGTGACACGATTTCAAGGAGTGTCGCGCAATTCCATTTCCTCCGGCACTGCCTTCAGCCACCGAGTAGATAGGCCGCCCATGGCCTGACAAGCGAAATATGCACCCCAGGGCATGTCGTAGTACAAAGAGACTGCGCCAGCCTCTGCTTGATCGTTCTATCAATTACGGTATAAAGTACAGCCGCGAAGCCCCTTGGCGGGCCAACCGAAACTCTCTTTCCTGCCGTGCTTCAGATCCGACACCTCTACATTTCCCCGGGGCACAATTACTTCGGTCATCACGGTCAACCGCCCGGCGAGCATCCCATGATCGAGGTGCCGCGAGTGCATTGCGTGCCCGGCCGCGGACTCGAGGGGGATCGTTTTTTTGACTTCAAGCCCGACTACAAGGGCCAGGTGACATTCTTCCCCTGGGAGCAGTACGAGAAGGTCTGTGTGGCTTTCGACGTGCATGACCGGACGCCGGCCGGGTTCCGCCGCAACGTCATCACCCAAGGCGTGGATCTGCTCGCGCTCATCGATCAGGAGTTTGAGATTCAGGGCGTGCGCTTTCTTGGCCGCGCGGAATGCACTCCGTGTTACTGGATGGATCAGGCGTTCTGCCCTGGCACCGAAGAGTTGCTCAAAGGCAACGGTGGCCTGCGCGCGCAGATTCTCTCGGATGGGTTTCTGGAAAGCCTGGCGCGCGGGCACATGGCTGAGACGCCGGGTGCTGTCGCGAGTGTGGGTTAGTGCTCAAATTACGTTGACGTAGGAATTTGGTGAATTGTTTGCCGAGGGCAGCTTTCGGCCCTACACAAAGCCGCCGCATGTCCGGTCGCGTCCGATTAACCATTCGCAAATGGATTTCTTAACTGATCCGCAGTTTTGGGCCAAATGGGGCGCAATCGTCCTGCTTGATCTCGTGCTGGCCGGGGACAATGCGCTGGTCATCGCCCTGGCGGTTCGCAGGCTGCCGGAGAAGCAACAGTTCTGGGGCAGGGTCTGGGGCACGCTCGGGGCGGTCATTCTCCGCATGGCTTTCATCGCGGCCGTCACCTGGCTGCTCACCATTCCTTTCCTGCGCGTGATCGGCGGACTCGTCCTGGTTTGGATCGCCTACAAGCTCGTGGCCCACTGCCCTGACCCGGAGAATGAAAAGCTCCGTCCCGGTTCCACCCTCAAGGAGGCGATCGGCATCATTATTCTGGCGGACGTGGTCATGAGCTTCGATAACGTGATGGCCATCTCTGGGGCGGCGCGGGGAGATTTCGTCCTGGTCATTTTCGGACTGTTGCTCTCCCTGCCCCTGGTGGTCTGGGGGAGCGGGTTGCTGGCCCGGCTGATGAACCGGCTGCCGCTGATCATCTGGCTCGGTGGGGGAGTGCTGGGCTGGGTGGCCATGAAAATGATCCTCGACGACCCATGGGTGCTCGACTGGTTTGGACACGAACTCACGCAGACCCTGCATCACACCGCCCCTTACGTGCTCGCGGTCGTCCTCGCCGCAGTGGGCTGGTGGTCCAGCCGCGTTCCCAAGCGCTGCGAGGGGGCGGGATGACCCGGGCTTTGGGACTATTTTCGCCGATAATGCGTTCCAGCGCGAAAATGGCTTTGCATTTTTATCAGAAATCACTCTAGGTTTCTTCCATCTACATGAAAGCCCTCCTCAGCCTCGCTCTTGTATCCCTCCTCAGCGCGACCGCTCTTGCCGATATTCAAGACCCGCCATCGAATGATTACGGTCCGACGCGCAAGCTCAGCCGCGGCATCGCCAACGTCGCCTGGGGTTGGACGGAATTGTGGATCAATCCTGCCGTCATCAATGAACGCGAAGGCAACGTCGCCGCCTACACCTACGGACCGGTGAAGGGCGTGGGCCGCTTCTTCTTCCGCATGGGCGCCGGCGTTTGGGAGATCGTCTCCTTCCCCTTTGCGACCAACAAGGGTACCTACCAGCCGCCCTATCGCAGCAACATTCCGTGGATTCATGGCGGCTATGAGGAATTCCCACCGGAGCTCGGTTTTGAGAGCCGCTATCGCTACACCCGCTGCTACCACGGCTGGTAACATTCTCTTCTCCTTTCCAGAGGCTTCCGTCTCGTGACGGAAGCCTCTTTTTTTTCCCATGGCATCATCCACCACACTCACTCTCGATATCCAGGACCTCGCTTTTGGCGGCAAGGGAGTCGCGAGATCCGAAGGCAAGGTCTACTTTGTGCCATTCACCATTCCGGGAGAGAAGGTGGTCGCCCGGGTGACCCGGCAGAAAAAGAATTTCGCCGAGGCGGATCTGGTTTCGGTCGCCATCCCTTCGCCGGATCGCGTCGCCCCGCCCTGTCCGTACTTTGAGCGCTGCGGTGGGTGTTCGTATCAGCACATCGGTTACGAACGGCAGTTGGAATTCAAGGCCGCCCAGGTCGAGCAGACGCTTCGTCGCGTGGGCCGGCTGGCGGAAGTGCCCATGCGGCCGGTCGTCGCCGCGCCTGCTCCGTATGGATATCGCAATCGCATCCGGGTGCACTCGGCCGGCGGCATCACGGGCTTTTATGCCCACGACGCCCGGGCGCTCGTCGATGTCGAGCAATGCCTGCTGGCCGTTCCCGAGGTGAACCAGGCCCTCGCGCGCCTGCGCCGGACTCCGGTGCGGGAAGGCGACTATTCGCTGCGCGCGCCGGGTGGCGGACCTTATTTTGAGCAGACCAATCCCGAGGTCACCGCGCTGCTGGTGGAAACCGTTCGCGCCTGCGCGAGCGGCAGCGGCACGCTGGTGGATGCCTATTGCGGCGCGGGCCTCTTCGCACGCGCCCTGGCGGATCGATTTGCGAAGGTCGTCGGCATCGAGGCCAACTCCGCGGCCATCGACAGCGCGCGCCGCCAGGCCCAGCCGCACGAGAGCTATATCGCGGGTGAAGTGAGTCTGCACCTGGGAGACGTGCTCTCGCAGCATCCGGCGGCGGAGACGACGGTCCTGCTCGATCCACCCTCGGAAGGTCTCGCGGCGCGAGTGTGCGATCTCCTGATCGGCGCGGCGCCGGCGGAGATCATCTACGTCTCCTGCAATCCCGGCACCCTGGCGCGCGACCTCGCCCTGCTCGGCAATGCCTACGAGCTAAAGTCCGTGACCCCGCTCGACATGTTCCCGCAGACGGCCGAAATCGAAGTGGTAGCCTATTTGCGCATCAAAGCGTGACGTCTGGAGAGTATCTTGAAACACGCCAGGACCGAGGATGACGTGCTGAGTCGGATGTGGCGGTAGATTGCGAAGCGGTGGATCGCGTTCTCTCCCGCATGCGGGACGATGGGAAAACACCGTCCGTCCGGCCCGGACTCGCGGCTCCGCCGCCCATCTCTACGCATCGTCTTGGGACAAGCCGATCCACCCGCGCTCTCTGCTGCTTGGCGGTTTGAAAAAATCGTGATCGAAGACGAGGTCGCGAAAATACGATCTCGCGCAAATTAGGTCACGGATTCGGCACGACGTATTTTCCATCCGGCGTGACTTCCACTTCGGGAACGAGCCTCCGTCGCTCAAACGAATCATACGCGGGCTTTAGCTGCGCCCAGAACTCCGCGAGTTCCGGGCGCCGTTCGATTTCCGAAGACGAGAATGCCTCCCATTCCGGCCCGGTCATCCGCGCGGGGAAGATGTGCACGGGGATTTTCGTTTGCCCGGCGGCCTTCGCGTCCGCGGCGGCGAGGTAGACTTCCTCGATTGCCTCGTCGCCGAGCGGGGCGCAGCCGATGCTGACGTTGCTGCCATGAATGTAGATATCGCTTCCGGGTTGTTGCGGGTCGGCATTCACGAGGTCTGCGGCGTTCGGGTAGTTCAAGCCCATGGACAGGTGGTAATCGCTCTCTGGATTAAAGCGGATGATCTCGTAAAAGCCTTCCGGCACCTGCCGGTCGCCTTCACGATGCTTCGGCCCCGGGATGCCCGAGGTGGCCAGGATCGGATAGGAGCCCACGAGCCGGAAACGTCGATGCGCATCGGACCGCGCCCACAGTTCGAGGATGGCCTCGTGCTTCAGCCAGCGAATGAAGACTTCGCCCGGGTAATCCACCGCGACAGCGTGATATTTCTCCTCGATGAGGCTGGCGCGCTCCTGTCGCGCGACGGCCACGCGATCGTTTGGATCGATGACGGTCACTTGCTTGGGTGGGGGCTGGGGTGGCTGGCGCGCACGCTCCCACATGAGCCAGGCCGCGGCGGACGCGGCGGCGGCGAGCAGGAGAGCGGCGAGAAAAGGTTTGCGCATGCGCCGTAATCCTCATTGTCACGCGCGCCGCTGCCAGCTAAATCGCGGCGATGCAGTATCGCCGGTTCGGACGCACCAATCTTCAGATGCCCGTTTTTTCCTGCGGTGGCATGCGCTACCAGCAGTCGTGGGACGACATCCCGCCGGAGAAGGTGGAGGAAGCGGGCCAGCGGAACCTGGAAGCCACGATCCTGCGATCGCTGGAGCTGGGCATCAATCACATCGAAACCGCGCGCGGCTACGGGAGCAGCGAGATGCAGCTCGGCTACCTGCTTCCCAAACTGCCGCGGGACAAGATGATCGTGCAGACGAAGATCGCGCCCTTCGCCACCGCCCGGGAGTTTCGCGAGACGTTCGACCTGTCGATGCGCTACCTCAAGCTGGACCACGTGGACCTGCTATCGCTGCATGGGATCAACAATGCCGAATTACTCGAATGGTCGCTGCGGCCCGGTGGATGTCTCGACGCCGCCCGGCAGCTTCAAAGGGAGGGGCGCTGCCGCTGGATCGGCTTCAGCACGCATGCGACCACGGATATTATCGTCCAGGCAATCGAGAGCGACGCCTTCGATTACGTGAACCTGCACTGGTATTTCGTGAACGACTACAACCGGCCGGCGATCGACGCCGCGACGGCGCGGGACATGGGAATTTTCATCATCAGCCCGACCGACAAGGGCGGAATGCTCCATCAGCCGCCGCAAAAGATGCGCGAATTGTGCGCGCCGCTTTCGCCCATTCAATTCAACGATCTCTACTGCCTGGCCGATCCCCGCGTGCACACCTTGAGCGTGGGCGCCGCGCGGCCGTCCGACTTCGACGAACACGTGGCCGCGCTCGCGCATTACGATGCGGCCGCCGGGACGGTGAAGCCGATCGAGGCCCGGCTGCGGGCGGAGATCGCGCGCGTCCATGGCGAGGAATGGGCGGCGTGCTGGTCCGACGGATTGCCCAATTACGTGCGCATTCCCGACGGGATCAATGTGCAGGAAATCGTCCGGCTTTGGCACTTTGCCAAGGCGCTCGATCTCGTGGAGTGGGGAAAGATGCGTTACAATCTGATGGGCAACGCCGGGCATTGGTTTCCGGGGACGAATGCCGCCAGGTTCAATGCCGATCAGGTCCGGCTCGCTTGCGGAGCGTCGCCCTTCGCTGAAAGGATTCCGGCGATTTTGGCCGAAGCGCACGAGCTTTTGCACGGCGAACAGCAGAAGCGGTTGAGCCAGTCGGAATAGTCGGACCGGTCGGCCGTGTCGGATTTGTCTGACTCGTCCGACCGATGAAGATGAGTTGCCCAGCCGCAACCGGGCCGTGCATTCTGGGTTTACCCCCTCGCCATGTTTCCCCGGATATTTCTCCTCCTCGCAGTCCCGCTCGTTTCCATCGCCGCGCCGCTGCGCGCGGCCACCAAACCAAATATCGTCTTCATCCTCTGCGATGACCTTGGCTACGGCGATGTGCGCTGCCTCAACCCACAGGGCAAGATCGCCACGCCGAACATGGACCGGCTCGCGACGGACGGTATGGCGTTCACCGATGCCCACACGAGTTCGGCGGTCTGCACGCCGTCGCGCTATGCGATTCTCACCGGGCGTTACAATTGGCGCTCGCGCTTGCAGAGCGGCGTGCTGGGCGGCCTCAGCGCGCGCCTCATCGAGCCGGGGCGGGTCACCGTCGCCCAGATGCTCGCGGAAAACGGCTACGCCACGGCCTGCATTGGCAAATGGCACCTCGGCATGGACTGGGCGAAGCAGGAAGGAAAGAGTGTCAATGACCTGGGCATCGAAACCCCGGCCCAGGCGGAGAACGTGGATTACATGAAGCCGATTGCGAAAGGCCCCGGCAGTGTCGGCTTCCAGTACTACTATGGCATCAGCGCGTCGCTCGACATGGTGCCGTACACGTTCATCGAGAACGATCACGTGACCGCGGCTCCGACCGAGAAGATGGACTTTCCCATGACGCTGGGGCGAGAGGAGAAGAAGACGACGCGGAAAGGACCGGGCGCGCCGGGCTTCACGGCGATTGGGGTCCTGCCCACACTCGCGCAAAAGGCGGTCGACTATATCGGCCAGCGCGCCCCGGAGGCGAAGGGGGGCAGGCCATTCTTCCTCTACCTGCCCTTGAATGCGCCCCACACGCCGATCGCGCCCTCTCCCGAGTGGCAGGGCAGGAGCGGGATCAGCCCGTATGCGGATTTCGTGATGGAGACGGACTGGGCCGTGGGCGAGGTGCTGAAAGCGATCGATGCGCAAGGGCTCGGAGAGAACACGCTCGTGATGATGGCGAGCGACAATGGCTGCTCCCCGTCGGCGAATTTTCCCGAGCTGGCTGCGAAGGGCCATAACCCGAGCGCGCAGTTTCGCGGTTACAAGGCGGACATCTACGATGGCGGGCATCGCGTGCCGTTCCTGGCCCGGTGGCCGGGTCACATCAAGGCCGGTACGAAGAGCGACCAAGTCGTGTGCCTCGTGGATTTCTTTGCCACCTGCGCGGAGATCGCCGGCGTGCATGTTTCGGACAATATGGCGGAGGATAGCGTGAGCCTCCTGCCCGCGTTGCTCGGCACGGCGGATCATCCATTGCATGAGGCGATCGTGCATCACTCCATCAATGGCTCGTTTTCGATTCGCCAGGGGAACTGGAAGCTGGAGCTGTGCTCCGGATCCGGCGGCTGGAGCGATCCGAAGCCAAACTCTGCCGAGGCGAAGAAGGCGCCGCCCGTGCAACTCTACGATCTTTCGCAAGACATCGGCGAGCGCACCAACGTGCAGGCCGAGCACACCGAAGTCGTCGACCGCCTCACGCGCCTCCTTGAGAAATACATCGCCGACGGCCGCACCACTCCCGGCGTGCCTCAGCCAAATGCCGTCCCCATTCAACTCTGGAAAGACAACCCCACCCGGCCCAAGGGGCAACCCACCGCCGACTGAACATGCCAAAAGAAAAGTGCCAGCGAATCACACGAATGACACGAATACGGAATTCTGCATTCGTGTGATTCGCTGGCCCCCTTAATTTCCACCCCCGCCCCTCATGAACCGTTCCATCCTCGCCTCCATCGCGCTGCTCGGCGCGGTGTCCGCCGCATTCGCGGCCGATCCCAAACGCCCAAACATCGTCTTCCTTTTTTCCGACGACCACGCCTACCAGGCGATCAGCGCCTACAACGATCCACGGAAGCTGATCGAGACGCCGAACATCGACCGGCTCGCGAAGGAGGGCATGCGTTTTGACCGGTGCGTGGTGCCCAATTCCATCTGCGGCCCGAGCCGGGCCACGGTTCTGACGGGAAAGTACAATCACATCAACGGCTTCGTGAACAATTCCAACTGCAAGTTCGACGGTTCGCAGATGACGTTCCCCAAGCTCTTGCAAGCCTCCGGCTACCAGACGGCCATGGTCGGCAAGTGGCACCTCGAATCCGATCCGACGGGATTTGATTTCTGGCAGATCCTCCCGGGGCAGGGGATCTACTACAACCCGCCGATGATCAGGAATGGCGAGCGGATCAAGTTCGACGGCTACGTCACCGACATCATCACCGACGCCTCGCTCGAGTGGCTCAAGCAGCGCGACAAGTCGAAGCCGTTCCTGCTCATGTGCCAGCAGAAGGCGCCGCATCGCGAGTGGGAGCCGGCCCTGCGCGAACTCGATTTCGACAAGGGCCGCAAGTACGAGGAGCCGCCGACGCTCTTTGACGACTACGCGAATCGCGGCATCGCGGAGAAGACACAGGACATGACGATCCGCAATACGATCACGCCGAAAGACATGAAGCTCGTCGCGCCGCCGCAACTCACGCCCGAGCAGCGCAAGGTCTGGGACGCCTACTATGAGCCGCGCAACGAAGAGTATCGCAAATTGAATCCCCAGGGCGACGACCTCGTTCACTGGCGCTACCAGCGCTACATGCATGATTACCTCGCCTGCGTGAAGACCGTGGACGAAGGCGTGGGCAAGGTCCTCAAGTACCTCGACGATGAAGGCCTCACGGATAACACCATCGTCGTCTATTCCTCCGACCAGGGCTTCTACCTCGGCGAGCATGGATGGTTCGACAAGCGCTGGATCTTCGAGGAATCGCTCCGCACGCCCTTGCTCGTCCGCTGGCCCGGCGTCACGAAGCCCGGCAGTGTGAACAAGGACATCGTGTCCAACCTGGACTTCGCCGAGACGTTTCTCGAAGCGGCCGGCGTCCCGGTACCGCCGGAGGTGCAAGGCCACAGCCTGGTGCCGGTGCTGCGTGGGCAAACGCCTGCCGATTGGCGCAAGAGCTTCTACTACCAATACTACGAGTTCCCCACGCCACACCACGTGCGCCCGCAGTACGGCGTGGTCACCGACCGCTACAAGCTCGTACACTTCTACGGGACCGACGTGGACTACTGGGAGCTATTCGACCTGGAGAAAGACCCGCAGGAAATGCGAAGTGTCTTCGACCAGACCGAGTACAAGGAGGCGCAGGCCAGGCTTGAAACGGAACTCCAGCGGTTACGCGTGGAGTTGAAAGTCCCGGAGAAGATCCCGGCGGATTGGTTCGGCGGGCCGCGCAATGCGAAGCAGAACCCGCAAGCCCCGGCCGCGCCCGCGCCGAAATAGGCGAGACCACTCACCCCGATTTGGGGCGCGATTCCAGGAGTGCGATAACGTCTGTATGCCGGCGCTCGCTGGCGAGATCGTAAGCGGTGCGGCCACGTTTATCGGTACACGTCGGATCGGCCCCCGCACCCAGTAAGAGATCGACGCTCGGCGTGCATCCAAACCATGCCGCGCCCATCAAGGGTGTTCCGCCTGATTGGTTCAGGGCATTTGCCGATGCTCCGTGCTTCAAAAGTAGTCGCACGCATTCCGCCTGCTTCCTGGCAGCATCCGCCGGCCAGTCCGCAGGGGCACCCACGGCACAATGCAGAGGCGTGAATCCATCGTTGTTGTGACGCCGGGCGTCCGCGCCGGATTGCAGAAGAAACTGCATGACCTCGAGTTGGCCATTGCGTGCCGCCGCCATGAGAGCGGTATGTCCGACCTCGTTGGTGGCATCGACCGGTATACCTGTGGAGAGGATGGTGCGGACGAATGGAAGTCTCCCACGAGCGGCTGCCAGAATGAGACCATCGGCGTTCGCGGCGAGGACCATCGGGCGATAGGGTATGCGGCCTTTTGCTTCGAGTGCGGCTTTCCAGCGATCCGTGATACCCTTCACCGGCTCAACCGTGTCGTCGGTGAACTCCTCGTAGGCCTTCCGTTCATCCGCACCAAGCCCGAGCACCTCGTAGATGCAATCGTGCGCTATCAATTGATTGCCGCAGAATGGACAGCGTTCCTTGGTGCAAAACAGATCGTGCAACTCACCGCCTTCGGTACCGCAATCCGGACACTCGCGTTCCCAGTCTGCCAGATCGGCCTGTTCCTCGACGGGGCTGGGCTTCTTCTTGAACCAGGAGAACATAATCGGAAGGTTGCGCGTGCGCGGGTAACGCGGAAGCGGGATTTCTTGAATCCCGCATTTGTTTTGTTGGCGGGCAAGCGCAAATTGGCCGCGTGCCTTTCTTTATTTCACTGCTGACGCCCCGTGGCTGAGTCCCTATCCATTCGCTGGCTCGGTCGTGTACCGTACGATCGGGCTCTCGCGTTGCAGGAGGAGATCGTGGCGCGCAAGGCCGCGGACCTGGCAACGCCCGACGAGTTGCTCCTCCTCGAGCACGAACCGGTGTACACGATCGGCCGAACGACCGACCAATCCAGCCTGCGCGTTCCCGCCGGATCGCCGGACATTGGCACGCATCTGCCGTATCCGGTGGTGCAGATTAATCGCGGCGGGCAGGCCACCTATCATGGCCCCGGGCAACTCGTGGGTTACCCGCTGCTCGACTTGAGGACACGGGGCCAGGACCTGCACCGCTATCTGCGCGGACTAGAGGAAGTGCTGATCGTCCTGCTCGCGGAATATAGAGTCCTGGGGGAACGGCGCGAAGGGATGACCGGGGTTTGGGTGGGCGGTAGGAAGATCGCGTCGATCGGGGTCGGCGTGCGGAAATGGATCAGCATGCATGGCTTCGCGTTGAATGTGAGCGGCGACCTCGCGGCGTTCCGTGCCATCACGCCTTGTGGGTTGAATGGGGTGGAGATGACGAGTGTCTCGCGTGAGTGCGAGCGGGAGGTCGAGGTGCAAGAGGTGGCGGACAAGCTCGGGCCGATTTTCTTGCGGCTGGATGCCGTGCAGGCATCTGCCGGTGCCTGAACTCCACACGCTTGAAAGTGTGCGTCAGCGATCGTGATTGCCAACGTCATCAGCGGGAGCGCTCCGATACGTAGCGGTGAATTTATTCGCCGAACCGACGCGTTGCAGGGTGTGGCTTTGATGAGGTATGCCGCGTGTGCTCGAAGATCAGAACGCCGTTCGCGGCAAAGGTTCCGTGGATAAATTCGCGGCTACGCAGGGTACCACCTCGAACAACCCGGCAACTCCCGCAATAAGTACCCAGTTCGCGGCTTATTCGATCTCCCGCGAACGCGGCTCGCGATCCTTCGTCGTCGCCGAAGAAGGCACGGTGACGAAAGGTCCGCCGGCGAGGGGTGCCGCTTTGCTGAAGGCCACGTCGGGCATTTCGCTCGGCCGCCCAGCAAGGGGAAAATCCTTCCGTAGGGGATAGAACGGGTAACCTTCCCACATCAGAATGCGGGTCAGATCCGGGTGGCCGGCGAATTTAATGCCGTACATGTCGTAGGCTTCGCGTTCGTGCCAGTCGGCAGTGGCCCAGATGTCGCTCACCGTGGGCACTTCGAGTTCGTCTTCGGAGACGGAGATCTTCAGCCGCAGGTGCAGGCCCTGCTCGAAGTGATACAGCTCGTAGACCACTTCAAAGCGCGGTTCCTGGCCGAAGTTGTCGACTCCGCTGAGGTCCACAAGAAACGCAAAGCCGAGCGTGTCCCGGCAGAAGCGGGCGAGGTCCTTGATCTCGGTGCGCTCGACGTAGAGGGTCGTCTCGCCGCGGAATTCGGTTTTCTGGAGGACCTTGAATTTTGCCTGGATGGCGGAGACGTGGGTGGAGACGGAAGCGGCCATGGTCAGGATCAGCCCTTGAGAGAAGCAAAGAATTCGCGCTTCTGCTCACGCGAAGCGGGTTCGGTGTCGATCTTGCGCTGGAGACGCATGAGCCCTTCGAGCAGCGCTTCGGGCCGGGGAGGGCAGCCGCTGATGTACACATCCACCGGGATGAGCTGGTCGATGCCTTGCAGCACGGCGTAGCTGCGATACATCCCGCCGCTGGATGCGCAGGCGCCCATGGCGATACACCATTTGGGCTCCGGCATCTGGTCCCAGATGCGCTTGACCGCGAGGGCCATCTTGTAGGTGACGGTCCCGGCAACGATCATCACATCGCTCTGGCGCGGGGAGAAGCGCATGACCTCGGCGCCGAAGCGGGCGATGTCGAAGCGGGAAGCGCCCGCGGCCATGAGTTCGATGGCGCAACAAGCCAGGCCCATGGGCATGGGCCAGAGGGAATTCTTGCGCATCCAATTCATGGCGGAATCGACGCGGGTAAAAATGATGTTTCCCTCGATTTTCGAGTCGTAGGCGACCGGGCTGGTCTCAGGCATGATGGCAATTTAGGACCGGGTTGGAGCCGGGCAAGCCGAATTTGTGAAACATTTCACAAAGTGGAATGAAGAGAGAGGACAGACGGCGCGTCTTCGCGGAGAAAATGGCGCGAACGAATTGCCGTCTACGTAGCGGCGAATTCATTCGCCGAACCCGCCGCGCGTTGCGGCAAGTGCTGCCTGTTTTCGGGCTGCGACGAGAATCAAAACTCAGGACGAGGCTCCTGGCCGAGGTTCCGCGAATAAATTCGCCGCTGCGTAGGCGGACCTCGCTCCACGCGTGCTCTACTTCGCGTGGTAGATCGGCTTGTCGAGATAGATGGGATCCGCGACTCCCTTGCGGTAGGCTTCCAGGGATTCGGGCGTGGAATTCACCCGCAGGTTGCTGTAGCGGCCATCGTCGTTTTGCCATCGCTCGTGCCAGAAGACGCACGCTTTGATGTTCGGATACTTTGGGTCTTTCATCGCGCGGAAGCCGTCGCGGATCCAGTCAGGCTTGCTGCCGAGCTGAGGAAGTTCAGCGACGCCCCACTCGCAGATCATGACCGGCTTGGTCGCATCGATGCGCCGCAGTTCCTCGTACGGCCAGTCGACCAGGGGCAGGAAGGGCGCCCATTCGTCCTCGGCGGTTTGCACGCCGTAGAGGCTGAAGCCAAGCCAGTCGCAATACTTGGGGCCTGGGTAATATTGCGCGGCGAGGTTCCAGGGTTCCTGCGGGAGCGAATAGTTCATCAGGTGCAGCACCCATTGTACATTGTCTGCGCCTTGCGCGCGGACGCGATCCACCACATGCCGGTAGGCCTGCTTGAAGATCTCCGGTCCTTCATAGCGAGTCGGATTGCTATCGGGGATCGGGGTGCCTCCCCCGTAGTGCACGCCGCTCCACGGGAACCAGGAGCCGTTCATTTCATTGGCGAACGAGACCACCATCGGGCGGCCAAATTCACGCGCCTTTTTTCCCCACATATCGATGTAGGCGTCGTGTTCGCCGGCGATGATGCTCGTCAGCGAGAATTTGTCCGGCGGATGGTTTTCCTCGACGTAGGGCTTGTCCCATGGCGACCAAAACACGAGCGGCAGCGAACCGTGATTGGAGATCAGGCGCATATTGGCCTCGGGAAAAGTCTGTTCCCCCCAATAGCTGGAACTCGCCACGATCGCCTGGTGCTTGCCCACGAGCTTCTCGAAATTCTCGATCGCCTCAAGCGTCACGGCGTCCTCTTTGTCGCCCCAGTCGATGTAGGCCCCGGTGTAAATGCCGCGAGCGGGAATGACCAATTTCGAATTTTGAATGTTGAACGTGGAATTGTTCTTCTCCCTGTCGCACGCGGGGAGCACGAGACATGCGGCACCCGCCGAAACGAGAAGCCTCGCGATCGCAGTAAATTTAAAATTCAACATTCAGAATGCAAAATTTACCGTCATGCCCTGCTCGGGACGCTCGCGGTGCGCTCCAGTTTACCCCACGACACGAAGGCGCCCTTGAGCGCGCGGAGGAGCGAGCGCCAGATCACCCACGCGAGCAGCGGCCGGTAGATGAAACGCATGGGCAGGATGAGCAGGGCCTTGTGCAGGCGCTCGCCGTCCATCCAGCAGGCGAGTGTGGCGAGGAAAAGATCCATGCCGAGCACGGCGGCGAACCAGTACCAGATCCCGGCGGCGTGACCGAAGATCAGCGAGTAGAGGAGGATGGCGTCGACCAGCGGCGTGACGGCGACGAGCCCGATTTGTATGAACCAGATGTTCGGCAGGCTGAACCAGCCGAGTGCGCCGAAGCGCGGATTGAAGATGAGGTCGCGATGTTTCCAGAGGCATTGCATGGTGCCGAAGGCCCAGCGGAATCGTTGTTTGGCCAGGGTGCCGAACGTCTCGGGCGCTTCCGTCCAGGCCACGGCCTCGGGCGCATATTCGATGCGGTAATCCAGCCGGTGCAAAGTGAGGGTGAGGTCGGTGTCCTCCGCCAGGGTATCGTTGGAAAAACCGCCCGCCGCTTGAATCGCGCTGCGGCGCAGCGCGCTCACGGCGCCGGGCACCACGGTGATGCAGTGCCATTCCGTGTAGGCGCGCCGGTCGAGATTGAAGCCGCAGATGTATTCCAGGCTTTGGAATTTCGCGATCCATTTGCGGAGGTTGCCCACCCGCGCATTGCCACTCACCGCTCCGACCAGCGGATTTTCCAAAGGCTGAACAATGGCACCCAGCGTGCCGCGCTCGAACACGGTATCGGCGTCGAGAAAGACCATGATCTCGTGCGAGGCTCGCGCCACCCCGAGGCTGAGCGCCACTGACTTGCCCAGGTTGGGCTGGCTGAGGAGTACGATGCGCGGGTCCCGGGCCGCGAGACGGGAGATTTCCGCGGCGGTGTTGTCCGAGGAGCCGTCATCCGTCACCACCACTTCGAGGACGCCGCGGTAGTCCGTATCGAGCACCGATCGGAGCGTTTTCGCGATGACTTTCCCTTCGTTGTAGGCGGCGATCACCACGCTGATGGAGGGCTGGTAATTCGATGGCTTCCGCTTCCGGGTGCGGATGTGATGTTGCCGCGCCAGCCAGGCTACGAGCAGCGTCCGCGCGGCTACCACTCCCGTGGAGAAAATCATGAAGGCCCAGAAAAATTCCACGATGCCGTGCCACACCCGGAAGCCGGTTCCGGCGACGAGCCGCTCGAGGTGTTGCTGGTTGGAATCGACCGGCGGCATCAACTCATCGCGCGTCATGCCCAGCAACTCGGCGAGCGAGACGATCCGGTCGCCGCGAGCCTGGAGATAATCGATGATCTTCGGGAGGGCCTCGAGGGTTTCGGAGCGATCGCCGCCCGCGTCGTGGAGCAGGATGATGTTGCCTTCGTCGCGCAGATCCTTGACGCGCTGAATGATTTCTTCCGTGCCGGGCCGCGACCAATCCTGGGGGTCGATCTTTTCGAGGACGAGCGTATAGCCGAGCTGCTCCTGGGCGAGGCGCAGCGGCGCCAGTTCGGCCAGGTCCGTCGGGTTTGAGTCGGCGTTGTAGGGCGGCCGGAAGAGCGTGGTGGAGCGGCCGGTGATACTTTCGATGAGGCGCTCGGTGGCGGTGAGTTCCAGTTCCATCTGCCATTCCGACATGATGGCGAGGTTCCGGTGGGAATACGTGTGATTGCCGACCTCGTGGCCCTCGCGCACGATGCGGGCAACGAGTCCGGGATAGTCTTCGCAATTCTGGCCGATGAGGAAGAAAGTCGCCTTGATTCCGCGTTCCTTCAGGACATCGAGGATCTTCGGCGTCCACTTCGGGTCGGGACCGTCGTCGAAAGTAATCGCCACTTCATGCTCCCCGCCGGCGCCTTGATGGTAAAGAATCGGGTAGGTGGCAAACTCCGTGTAGCTGGCCCGCAGCAGGCCATTGGGTTCGAGAGTTACGATGCGGCTGCCGTCGTCGCGCGCGGTATCGACCGTCACAATTTCGCCGCGCCCCACGTTTGTGATCGTGTCCGTCGCCTTGATCTGCCCGAGCGCTTTCAGCGTGGCCGGCGTCGGCTGGCCCTTGAGTTCGAGGACGTCCCAAATCTGCGGGTCCTCGGTGCCAAGCCGGCTAATGGCCACGCCGCCGAATTTCGCCGCCCTCGCGGTCCGAAGGTGATTGTAGAAGGAGATCGCGTCGAGAAAGCTGACGGTGTGTTCGCCGTTCGGTTCGGAGTAGCTGTAACGGGCGTTGTAGCGTGGGGCGCGGACTTCCACCTTGTCACCCGCCGCATCGACGCCGGCGTAGCTCGCGCGGCTCATCGCATCCTTGTAGGAAATGGTTTCGGTCTTCTTGGTGGTGGTATTCCAGTCGTAGGCGTAGGCGCCGAGTTCGGCGATCCACTGGTCGAGGTCGGCGAATTCCCCGATGACCTTCAGCCATCCTTCGAGCCAGGGTTGCGAGGCGATCGGTCCAGGCGCGTCGTTTTCCGAGTTCTCGTCGTGCAGGACGAGGATGAACCGATTGACAAATAGCTCCAGGGCGGGGCGGTTTGATTTGATATCCGGCTGGGCGTCAGGATCGCTGAAGATGTTGAAGGTCTTGATGTCTTCGCCCGGCGAAACGGTGAACCACAACTCCATGCCCGAAGTCTGGAGGGCCGAAGCGATCTGCGCGAGCAAGTCGGAATAGTTGTCGCGATACGCCGGATCGAGCTGCTGCCAGTCGATGATGATGCCGCCGGCCTTGATTTTCTTCAGTTCCGCCAGGAGGTCGCGAATGAATCGCGCACGCTTGTCCGCGGAACCATTGGCTAGGTTCTCGACCGCCTCGGGTTGCCAGGTATTGCCCTGCAAGTTTTGCAGCAAGGGCATGAGCTTGATGTTGTGCGCGGCGGCAAAGGTCGCCGCGCGGTCGATCGGGTCGGTGACGAGCCGGCTGTTCGTATCCACGAGGGTAAACCACTCGGGTGCCAGGTGCGTGAGGGAGTCGGCGTGCTGCTCCAGCGAGGAGTAGCTGTTGCTATCCCAGTCCGCATAGTAGCCAAGGCGGATTTCGCCTTTTTGCCCGGGAGCCCTGCGGTTCTGCCGCGGGACATTCGAGGGCCGCTCCACAGCCTGGGACTGGCGATAGTATTTTTCCCAGTTGATCGCGTCGGGATCGTCTTCGTTCGTCCGCGCGATAGCGGCCTTGAGCTGCTTCTTGAGGGGGACGACCGATGGCGGGGTTTTCAGCTCAGGATGAATGAGCAGCGTGCGAAAAAACCACACCATCCCCACGGCCACCAGCAAGCCCCACACGACGAGGACACGCCGCAACCGCGGCCAGCGGCGGCCGTGCGGATCCTGAAATATGAATGCACCGCGTTCGTGATCACTCATGCACGGCTCTCTCTATCGCAGGCCGCCCGGCAGGGGGATGGATTTCTTGCGGCTCACCGGGAAAAGCGGAAAAAGGATTCCGCCGTCGTGGAGGTGTGAGCGGCCAGTGTTTCGAGCGTTTCCCCGCGCAAGCGCGCGATGAATTCCGCGGTATGGCGAGTATGGGCCGGTTCGCAGCGCTTGCCGCGGAACGGCACGGGGGCGAGAAAGGGGCAATCGGTCTCGACCATGAACCGGTCCGCGGGCGCCATCGTTGCCGTGGCCTGGGCGTCGGCCGCACTCTTGAACGTAACGATCCCGGTGAATGAAACCAGATGGCCCAAGGCGAACAGTTCCTGCGCGTGCGCCGGGGATTTGCCGAAGCAGTGAAAGACCACGCGTAGCCGCCCGGTATGGCGGCGCAGGATGACCAGAGTGTCGTCCCATGCCTCGCGCTCATGGATGACGGCGTTCAGCCCGAGCTCGGCGGCGAGTTCCAGTTGCTGTTCGAAGATGGAGGCCTGGATGGCCTTGCGCGCGCCGTCCTCCAGCGCCGCGTCGATGTCGCCGGGAGTTTCATTGCCCAACGCCGTCAACGACTCCCGGGAGCGGCTGGCACCGGGCAGGCGGTAATAATCGAGCCCTGTCTCGCCAATCCCCACGACGCGCGGATGGGCGGCCAGGGAGCGCAGGTCGTCGACAAAATTCCCATCCGCTTCGTGCGCGGAGTTGGGGTGCACTCCGATGACGGCGTAAACCTGTGGATACTTCTCCGCGAGTGCCACCGCGCGCCGGCTGCTCTCGACGGAGGTGCCGATGCTGATGACCCGGGTTACGCCCGCCGCGGCGGCGCGACGGAGGATGTCATCGAGATCGGAAGCGAAGTCGGGAAAGTCGAGATGCGCGTGAGTATCGATCAGCATCCGCGAGCCTACCACTGAATCACCGAACTTGCCCACGTAAGTCCGCCGCCGAAGACCACGAGCAGCACATAATCGCCGACTTTCATCCGGCCGGTGCGATTGGCTTCATCGAGGGCGATGGCGACCGCCGCCGCGCTGGTGTTGCCGTAGCGGTCGAGATTGATCATGAACCGCTCCATCGGCACTTTGATCCGGTCGGAGATGGCTTCGATGATTCGCAGATTGGCCTGGTGCGGAATGATGCAAGCCAGCGCGCTGGGGTCGAGATTGGCCTCCGCGAGAACTTTTTGCGCGGCATCGAGCATGGAAATGACCGCGTGCTTGTAGGTCTCCTTCCCGTTCATCTTGATGCAATTCTGATGTTCGGCAGCGTTGGCCTTGTTGATCGGAAACCGCGAGCCGCCGCCTGGAATGTAGAGGATGTCGGACAGGCCGCCGTCGCTGGCCATGAACGTCGAGATCACGCCGTGCCCGCCGCCGCGATGCCGCAAAACGGCCGCGCCCGCGCCGTCGCCAAAGAGCACGCACGTATTGCGGTCGGTCCAATCGACGATGCTCGACAGCTTTTCGGCGCCGATGACGAGAATCGTGTCGTAGGTGTGTGAGGTGATGAACTGCTGGGCGATCTCGATGGCGTAGAGGAAGCCGGAGCACGCCGCGCTCACATCGAAACAGGCGGCATTCTTCGCGCCGATCTTCGTCTGGACGAAGCAAGCGGTGCTGGGGAAGAACATGTCCGGCGTCACCGTGGCGACAATGATGAGGTCCACTTCCTCGGCGGTGATCCCGGCGTTCTCCATGGCGGACAGCGCCGCCTTCGCCGCGAGGTCGCTGGTATGCTCGTCCTCGCCCGCGATGCGCCGCTCCTTGATGCCGGTGCGGCTGGTGATCCACTCGTCGCTCGTTTCCACGAGCTTCTCGAGTTCCTGATTGGTCAGGATTCTCTCGGGGAGGTAGCTGCCGGTGCCGATGATGGATACAGTGCGCTTAGGCTGGTTCGGGCGCGTGCGTGGCTGAGTCATGGGAGCGTTGCACCGCTTCAACGATATGGGGGTTGAGCTGGTGCTGGATGGAAAAACAGGCCGCGCGCAGTGCGTTCTTGATCGCGAATGGAGAACTGCCGCCGTGGGCGATGATGCAGATGCCATCCACCCCGAGAAGAGGCATGCCGCCGTATTCATCGGCGTTGGTGACGGCGCGGACGGACTGGAAGCCGCGCTTGCAGAGCAGCGCTCCAGCCTTGCGAATGGGCGTGGCCGTCAGCTCGCGCTTGAGCAGGCGGAAAATGCTTTTGGCGAGGGCTTCGCTGGTCTTCAGGACGACATTGCCGGTAAAGCCGTCGGTGACGACGACATCGACCTTGCCTTCAAAGAGGTCATGCCCCTCGACGTTCCCGCGGAAATTCAAGCCGCTGCCCTTGAGCAGTCCGTGGGCGGCCAGCGTGAGCACGTCGCCCTTGAATTCCTCGGTCCCATTGGAGAGCAGGCCGATGGTCGGTTTGGGCCGTTTCAGCACGTGCTCGCAGTAAGCGGCGGCCATGAAGGCGTTGTCCTCCAGATGCTGGGGAGTCGGGTCCGGATTGGCGCCGGCGTCGCAGAGGATGAAATGCCGGCCCTGCTCCGTTGGCATCATCGCGACGATGGCGGGCCGATCGATGCCGGGCAGCATGCGCAGCTTGATGGTGCTCGCGGCGACTGCCGCCCCGGTATTGCCAGCGCTCACGATCGCTTGGGCGTCGCCGTTCTTGACCAGGTCCACCGCGCGACTCACAGAGGAGTCCTTCTTACGGCGCAAGGCGTCGATGCCGCTGTCGTGCATTTCCACGACCTGGGTCGTGTGCACGATTTCAATCCGCGCGTCGTCGCAGCCGTGTTTCTTGAGGAGCGCCTCCAGTTGCGGGGTGTCGCCCGTCAGCAAAAGCTTGGAGATCTGCGAATACTCGCGAAGAGCCAGGACGGCACCCTCGACGAGTGGGGCCGGGCCGTCATCGTGGCCCATGGCGTCGAGCGCAATCTTCATGGGCGCATTTCGTGCGCGTTAAACGATTTCTGCAAGGGGAAAAGCGCCCGCCGGGACACGGGAAAAACACGAAACTCGAAATCCGAAACTCGAAACAAGGGAGCGCGCGGCGCCGGCTTGCTTCGGATTCCGGATTTCGAGCTTCGCAAGTCCGCCGGTGGCGGTCAGAGAGCTTCGATGGTCAGAACCTGGCGGCCTTTATAGTAGCCGCAGGAGGGGCAGGCGCGATGAGACGGGATCGAGCTGCCACACTGGCCGCACTTGCTCAGCTTGGCCGCGTGAAAACGATTGGCGGCTTTGCGCGTGCGCAGCCGCATCTTGGACATCTTGCGTTTTGGAACACCCATAGTAGTTGGTTATTTAAGTTTAAGCTGGTCCAGCGCACCCCATGCTTCTTGATTGCCGGCGGGAGGCTGCTCAGCGGATTCGGTTTTGGCCCGAGGAAATACGCCCTGACAGACTCTCTCACCGTTCCAGTCGCAATGCGGATGGGGCGGAAGGGCGAGCAAGATGTCTTCCCTTACCGGTTCTGTCAAGTCCACCGTTTCGGAACCTGTCAATTCCACCTGGCAGGCAAAATCCGTGACCCGCAGCGGGTAACGAAACCGCTCCAGGCAGGAGACGCACTGCAACTCCAGGTCGACTCCGACCGTGCCCGTGGCGAAAAGCCCCCCGTCGCTGAGACCGACCTCGAGCGAATACTGCACGTCGCTCACCGGCTGGATGTCGGGATCCTTGAGGTCCAGGATCTTGCTGGGTTCCGTTCCCTCGACGTGCAGTCCCTCTACGGGGATCTGGTTGATATAGACTTTCATAAAGAGCCTTTCTGTTCGCTACTCGGCGGGCAGTGTGAATTTCTGCCGGAGGGCCGCCGCGACAGACACTGGCACAAATGCTTCCACATTGCCACCCAGTCGCCCGATTTCCTTGACGATGCGGGAACTGAGATAGGTGTATTTTTCCGCCGGCATCATGAAGATCGTCTCGATTTCCGGTTCGAGTTTGCGGTTCATCAAGGCCATTTGGAACTCGAATTCGAAGTCCGAAACCGCGCGCAGGCCGCGGACCACGGCGCTGGCGCCCTGTGAACGGGCGAATTCCACCAGCAGGCCGTCGAAGCGCGAGACGGTGACGTTGGGCACTCCGGAAGTGGTTTCCCGGATCAGGGCCACGCGTTCGTCCACGGCAAAGAGGCTGCGCTTCTGCTCGTTGAAGGCCACGGCGACGACCACTTCGTCGAAGAGTTTTGCGGCCCGCTGGATGACGTCCAGGTGGCCGTTGGTAATGGGATCGAAGCTGCCAGGGTAAATTGCGCGTCTCACCCCCGGAGGGTGGCGGGAGATGGCCGATTTATGAAGAGGAAACTTTTTTTGGGCGGCTGCCTTTGGAAAACGGGACCTATGGGACGGATGCGACGTATGGGACGTATGTGCTCCGTGTGCCCATGCGTCCTATGAGTCGCATCCGTCCCACAAGTCCCATCATCGCCCGCGGAGCGTTTCCTGAATCACCCGCAGAAACTCCGCCAGTTTGTAGGGCTTCGTCAGGTAGCCCACTGCGCCCAGTTGGATCAATTGCTCGATGCGGTCCCCCATGGCATCCGCGCTGACCATGATCACCGGGATCGCCTGCATGGTCGGGTCGGACTTGAGGCGGCGCAGCACTTCGTCGCCGGTCATGTCAGGCAGGTTTAGGTCCAGAAGGATGAGATCCGGTTGGTGCTCGCGCGCCAGATCGAGCCCGAGGCCGCCTTGCATGGCAGTCAGCAGCCGGTACTGCGGATGGGCGTTGAGAATGCGTTCCACCAGGCGAAGATTGAGATCCTGGTCCTCGATGTAGAGCAACTTGTAGGTCCCGGCGGCCGTCTTGGGAGGGGCGGGGGATGGTGGCGCGGCAAGTTTGGGCGGCGGTTCCACGACCGCCGCGACGGGCTGGCTTTCGGTGCGCGGCAGGGAAACCCAGAAGGTACTGCCTTCGCCGACGCGGCTCTCGACGTTCAATTCTCCATCCAGCGCGGTCACGATGCCGCGGGAGAGAGCCAGCCCGATGCCCGAGCCTTCCACCTCGGTGGTTTCCGCGCCGAGCCGCTCGAAGGGAAGAAAGAGGCGCGCCAGCTTTTCCGGCTCGATGCCCCGGCCGGTGTCGGTCACCGAGATGCGCAACCGGGGTCCGTCGTCGCGATAGGACACCGAGACCCTCCCGCTGGGGCGATTGTATTTCACCGCGTTGGACAGGAGATTGAGCAGCACCTGCTGGAAACGCTGGCGGTCGGCCAGGACGCGGTGCGGAAGCCTCGCGTTGCTCGGCTCGATGGCCAGTTCGATGTCCTGCCGCTCGGCCAGTGGGCGGATGAGATCGATGGCCAGCCGCAGAAATTCCCCGAGCTCGATGGGCTCCGGTGTGAGGGCGAGCCGGCCGGCCTCGATGCGGGAAATATCAAGCACCTCGTTGATCAGCGAGAGCAGGTGCCGCCCGGCGCGGGAGATATGCTGCACGCTCTCGGCCTGGTTGGGGGAGGGGCTTTCCAGTTCGAGCAATTGAGTGAAGCCGAGAATGGCATTGAGCGGGGTGCGCAATTCATGGCTCATCCGCGAGAGGAATTCACTCTTGGCCCGGCTGGCTTCCTCGGCTTGCTCACGCGCCTGGCGCACGCTCTCCTCCGCGCGTTCGCGCTGGATGGCGGCCGTCAGGACATTGGCCACCGATTGCAGGAAATGGATGTCGTCCTGCACGAACTTGCGGCTCGCGTAGGTAAAGGCCGTGAGCACGCCGAGAGGTCCGTGATCGCTCTCGATCAGCACGCTCACGCCGCTCTTGACCCCCGCCTTGCGGACGGAGGCCGAGATCTGGAAGCGCTTTTCCGTCGCGCAGTCATCGACGATCACGGGATCGCGGGTGAGAAGGGTGTAGCCTGATTGGGATCCGTGCCCGATGGGAACGCGATTGTCAGAATTGGGATCGGGCCATCCGATCTGGGCGCGCACCACAAAGGCGGAGCCGTCGATCGTCAGGGCGAGCAGCGAGGCGCAGTCGATCCGGAGAATGTTTTGGATGAGCTTCAGGGCTTCATTCGCGAGGGATGAAAATTGCATCCCGGACAGTGCGCGCTGGCCGAGTTGCGCCACGGCTTCCTGCTGCCGCGCCCGGTCCTCGATCACTCCGGAGGCGCGGGCGAGTTCGGCCGTGCGCTCGATCACGCGCTGCTCCAGCGTCTCGTGCGCGCGGGCCACTTGCTCCTGCGCATGGCGTTCCGCCGTGATGTCCGCAAAGAAGCCGACCATGCGCCCGATCTGCCCGCGCCGGTCGAGGAAGAAATAGCCCTTGGCCTCGATGAAAATGAATTCCTCGTTCTTGTGCCGAACCCGGAACTCGAGGTGGAAGGGATCGCGCGTGGCGATGATCTGCTTCACGCGCTCATCGAAGCGCGACAGGTCTTCCGCATGGATGATTTGCCGGAACCGGTCCAGACCGCCACCCATCTCCGCCAGCGTGTAGCCGAACATGCGCTCGGTATCGCCCGCGTAGGTGATTGCATTGGTAAACGAATTCCAGTCGAACAGCACCTGCCCGCTGGCCCGGATCGCGGCATCGTAACGGTTGGCCCATTCGATGCGTGCCACCTCCTCGCGTTTCCGGTCGCTCAGGTCGCGGATGATCGTGGAAATGAACTCGATGCGGCCGTCCGTGCCGGGATGCGAGAGAACCAGTTGTGATACGGGAATTTCGTGCCCGTCCCGATGTTGCACGGCGGTTTCGCCGTACCAGGACCCATCGCGAATGGCCATCGGAATGGCTTCCTTGAGCACGATCTCATTGGCCCAGTCGGGATGGATTTCCACCACGCGCACCTTGGGAGGGCCGTCGGGAGGCAGGCCGATCATCTTCCGTCCTGCCGGGTTGAGGAAGATCACTTCGCCTTCCACCGTGGCCATGCTCACGAAATCCGTCGTCGACTCCAGGATGCGCGTGAGGCGCTGCTGCGCTTCCTCGGCGCGCTGCCGTTTGCTGATATCGCGCGAGGCGACCAGCACCCGGATCAATTTGCTGGCGTCGTAGATGAGAATGACCCGGCTGTCGAGGGCCAGGTATTTTCCGTGCACATCGCGAATGCGGTATTCGTAGGAGAGCCGGGTGCGGCCTTCGGCGAAAGCCTCGTCGTAAACTCGGCACACGCGTTCGATATCGTCCGGATGCGCACGGGATCTCCACCATTCGTGGGCGGCCGGGTAGGTTTCCGGGGCCTCGCCCAGCGCCGTCGTGAAATGGGTGTTGTAGAGGACGCGATTGGAGCGCAGATCCCAATCCCACACGAGATCCTGGGTGACCTCGCTGAGCAGTCGCACCTGGTCATCTGCTTCCTGGCGTCGCAGGTCGGGTGCGGGATCGGGCTCAGTCTCGATGCGTGTCTCCATTCAGTCGGGTAACGGACTGTCCTTGGTTTCCGGACCGAGCCAAATGAGTCCCATGCCGATGAGGTAGACGCCCGACACCACTGTCGCGGCTTTGGGAAAGCTGTGGTCGAAATAGTTCATGAGATTGGCCACCTGCAAACCGCCGATCGCCGCGATGATACGCCCAAAATTGTAGGCAAAACCCTGGCCGGTGGCCCGGACGGCGGTCGGGAACAGCTCCGGCAGATAAAGCGGGAAGAAGCCGTAGAAAGACGCGGTTGCCGTTCCCGCGATGAAGGTCGTAAACAGGAAGTATGGGCCGTAGTGATCATTCGTCCAGTAGAGGAGCAAGGCGCCGCCGATTGAGGAGAGACAGAGCAGCGCATAAGTCTTGCGCCGCCCGAACCGCCCCGCCACCAGCGCCGCGATTATCGTCCCCACAATAGCACCGACCGACAGGCAGACCAGCGTCCATTCCTTGGCGTTGGGCACATCCTTGGCCAATTGCTCCGTCGCCCATTTGGGCGCCCACTGCGTGGACCCCCAAGTGCCGAGCAGCGCCACGGAAGCCAGTCCCGATCCGAAGAGCATCATTTTGATGATGCCCCGGTTGTGAGTGTGAGTGAAAGAGCCTGCCGCTTCCGAACGCGCGAGATATCTTTGCACCGGATAGAGGAAGCCCATGAGGGCGGCGCCCAGTCCCGCAATCGTGATGACGATGGCTGCTCCTGGGCCCACGTGGTGCTCGGCCGCCAGCGGAGACCACGCCCAGATGATACACAACGTCGCCAGGCTTCCGATGAGCACGCCGATCAGATCCACGTTCGCCCAATGGGAAGTATGGCCGCGCGCCTTCTCCGCCTTCCATTTCTCCGATTCGGGGACCCCGAGAAGAATCATGAAATTGAGCAGGGCCGGGAGGGCCCCGCTGATCATGAGCAAACGCCACGCCGAGTGGTCCGTCAGGTAGCGCGAGGTCGCTTCCGACACTCCCAGAAGGTGCAGAAAACTTTCCGTCGTCGAGACAAAGCCGAGCAATACCATGCTCAGCACGGCGGCGATCAAATAACCGACATTGGCCGCGGCGCCGATCAAGCCCGCTGTCAGCGCACGCGACTTCGCCGGCCAGATCTCATTGACCAACGCCACTCCCAACGACCATTCCCCGCCCATACCGAGCGACGCAATGAATCGGAAGACCGCGATGTGCCAGGCCTCGGTGGCAAAACCGCAGAGTCCGGTGAAAATCGCGTAGGTGAAAATGCTCAGCGCCATGGCTCGCACCCGTCCGATCTTGTCGCCCAGCCACCCGAAGAGCACACCCCCACTCGCCGCGCCCACAAGAAAGACCGCAATGATACAACCAAACCAGGTGGTGGCGTCCTTGGCGGCCGTATCATGGAGCAAGTCCTTGAGGGCCGGGGGACCTACGAGTGGGAAGAGTCCCATCTCGAAACCGTCGAACAGCCATCCGAGAAAGGCGGCAAGGAGCGTCAGAATGCGTTTATTATTCGAGACTTGGAGGGACATCGCCCAGTGCGTATCAAATCATGACGCGCTCCGCTGCTAAAATCTCTGGAAACAGCCGGGCTAATGCGAGGTGGCGAGCGGTTGCCGCCGAGGACGACGCCACGCGGGCAATCCGCCCGCCGGATCCCTCGCGGCAAGTAATCATTTATCAGTGTTGCACGCAGTCATCAGAAGTGCGCGCAGGCGCGCGCGCCGGTGGACGGGATTGCCCGAGTTACGCCGCTACTCCCGGACCGCGTCCAGCGCCGCTTCCAGACTCGTGACATCGCTGATCGAAAAACACGGGGTCCCTTTGCGCGTGCGATTGAGCAGGCCTGCCAGCACGCCTCCCGGTCCCAGTTCCAGGAAGAGATCGCATTTTTCGTCATCGACGAGGTATTCGATCGTCTCCGTCCAGCGCACCGTCCCAGTCACCTGGTCCTGAAGGGAGGACCGGATCTCTTCTTCATCGCGCACCGGCGCCGCATCGACATTGCAGATCACCGGGAATCGCGGCACGGCCAGCGGCGTCCTTTGCAATTCTTCGCCCAGTTTCAGGAAGGCCGAGTTCATCAGGCGGGAATGGTAAGCGCCCGCGACGTTGAGCGTCTTTGCCAGGCGGATGCCGTGTTCCTTGGCCAGGGACACGGCCATCGCGACTTTCGAGGATTCCCCGGAAATGACGATCTGGCCGGGGCTGTTCAAGTTTGCGATATCGACATCGGTTTCGGAAGCCAGTGCCCGCACGGTGCTCTCGTCGGCGCCGATCATTGCGGCCATCCCGCCATTGGTCTGCTCGCAGGCTTCCTGCATGAGCAGGCCGCGCCGGGCCACAAGCCGCAAGCCCGTCTCGAAATCGAAAGTGCCGGCGGCGGCGTGCGCCGTGAACTCGCCGAGGGAAAGCCCCGCCGTGGCGTGGATGGGAAACTCGCCGGCCTCCGCGCGCAAGGCCGCCAGGATGGCGAGGCCATGGACGAAGAGCGCAGGCTGGCAGTTCCGGGTTTGGGTCAGGGCCTCCTCCGGGCCGGTAAAGGCGATCTTGCTCAGCGAATAGCCGAGAATCTCGTCCGCCTTCGAGAAAAGCTCGGCGGCGGCAGGATACTTCGCGGCGAGGTCCTGGCCCATGCCTACGGCTTGGGCGCCCTGACCGGCGAAAAGGAGGGCGATGCGTTTTTCAGTCATAAATGGTGTCCGAGTTGCAGGAGGCGCGCGGCGCGAGTCGCGCTCCGGGTCAAAAATTCCGCGCCACGGCTCATCGCGGCCTCGAGGGAGACGGGCTCATCGATGATGGCGACGTGGGCGTCGAAAAGGGCATCCACGGCAGGATGGTCGGCGATGGATCCGGCAAATGCCAGAACCGGTTTGCCGTGCTTGCGCGCCAGCGCGGCGACGCCGGCTGGGCCCTTGCCCTCGAGCGTCTGCCCGTCGATCCGGCCTTCGCCGGTGACCACGAGGTCGCTCGCCGCGATGCGCTCCTCGAGGCGGAGCGTGGCGGCGACCAGTTCGAACCCGGAGCAAATGCTGGCGCGGCAGAAACTCAGCAGGCCGTAGCCAAATCCGCCGGCGGCGCCCGCCCCGATCACATCCCGAAAATCGGTGCCGAGATCGCTCGCGACCACGTCCGCCAGGTTGAGCAGCCCTTCCTCCAGCGCCACGATATCCATGCCGGCGGCGCCCTTTTGCGGACTGAAGACGTGCGCGGTTCCACGCGGGCCGAGCAGGGGATTTTGCACATCGCAGGCCGCGACGATCTCCGGCAGTTCGATCGCCCCTTCGTGCTCGATTCGGATGAGCGCGAGCAGATTGCGCGGGATGGGTTCCAGGTCCTCACCGTCGCTGGTCAGAAATTCGTAGCCGAGCGCCGCGGCCATGCCGATGCCGCCATCGGTCGTCGCGCTGCCGCCGAGGCCGATGAGGATCTTCCGCGCACCACGCCCGGTCGCATGGCGGATCAACTGGCCCGTGCCGTAGGTATTGGCGCGCAGTGGAGCCCGCTCTTCCGGCTTCAATCGCCAGAGCCCGGAGGCCTCGCTCATATCGATGACCGCGAGCTTCTCCTTTTCCACCCAGGCATACCGGGCATCCACTTCGCGGCCGATGGGGTCCTGGACTCGCTCCGGAACCCATTCTCCATCCAGCGCCGCGCAAAGCGCCTCGGCAAAGCCTTCGCCGCCATCGGCGATGGGCGCCCGCGCGATTTCCGCGTCCGGCCACGCCCGCGCGAACCCCGCCGCGAGCGCATCCGCAACGGCCAGCGCCGAGAGCGAACCTTTGAATTTATCGGGTGCGACCAGGATTTTCACGAAATGCGGGAGGATCAGTTTCGTTGCCTCCGGCGACGATGACAAGCGGGCAAATGGGATGACCGGCGGCGGCAGTGGTGACTGCCCTCAGCCTTGCAATGCTGTCGCCATTGTGAACGATTCCGTTCTGCACATATCCGTCCCCATCACTACGAACCCATGAAGCTGCCAGTCCCCATCGCCCTTTTCGTTAGTATCACTTTGATCGCCCGGCCCGGTCTGGGAGCCGGGGAGCCGGCCGTGCCTGGCGCCGGAACGACGATTCTGACGGTTGACATGAAGAAACTCTTCGACGCGCACCCGAAGGCAATCGAGGCGCAGAAGGAGATGGAGGCGGCGAGCGGCAAACCGCTGGCCGGAGTGCCCGACGAGCGGATGGACCAGGGGCGCCGGATCCAGGAAGAAGTCACCAAACTCGACCAGACGATCGCCAGCGGCGAACTGGTGGGGGACGGGCTGGCCAAGGCGCGCCGGCAGCGGGCGGAGAAGATGGAGGCCCTCCGGGCCGTGGCGGGTGATATCCAGAAGACGCAAATGGTCCGGGATAAGGAATCGCAGGAGAAGACCGCGCGCCTGCGGACGGAGATCGTCGGCGATCTCCGGAAGGCGATCGAGGCTACCCCGGCGCTGACCGAGGCCACCATCCTGCTGGACAAGAGCGGGCCGAGCTCCAACGGGGTCCCGGTGGTCGTCTACAGCAATCCGAAGCTGGATCGAACCGATTCGGTGGGTAAACCGGCTGGGAAAGCGGACCCAGGCATCGGCAAGGGACTCAATGTCGCCGTTCTCGACTTGAAGCGCATCTTCGCCGGCTACAAGAAGACCAAAATCAGCTCCGAGAAGATCAACGAAGAGCGCCGGGTCGCGAGCAAGGAGTTCCTGGATCTCGCCACCAAGGCCACCGCCGCGCTGGATGCGCTGAAAAAGCTCGATGCCCAACTGGCTGATTCCGGCTTGAGTGCCGCGGAGCGCGCAAAGCGCTCGCAGGAACGCGCGGGCAAAGCCGCGCTCGCGCAATCGCTCGACCGGGACACCCGGCAATATCAGGCCTCCCACGAGAAGCAGTTCCAGGATGAGTCCATCAAGGTGCGGAAGGAGATCCTGGACGATATCGATCGAGTCGTTCTCGAAGGGGTGAAGGCGGATGGGCACGTCGATCTGATTCTCGATTCGAGCGCCACCAGCCTGATTGGAGTGCCGTTCGTACTGCGCCACGAGGATGTTCCCGACTGGACCGATGCCATCATCATCGCACTGAACGGGGCCAAGGACGGCGGGAAGGGAACCGGCAACGGCTCTGTCTCCACCAACGAACTTCACTTCGCGATGATCGACATGAAGCGTGTCTTCGAAACCTCCAGAGCGACCAGGCTCGCGACCAGCTCGATCGAGGAAGCGAAAAAGAAGGCTGCCGCCGCCGAACCCGCCGAACGACGGCAGAAGGAAAAAGAGATTCAGGAATCGTTGTTGAAGATGCAGGCAGTCATCGGGGAAAAATTGAACCAGGCGCTGGCCGATGCGGCGGGCAAGGTGGGCTGCCAGGTGGTGCTGGATGCCAGTGGACCGAGCATCAACGGCATCCCAGTGGTGATGGTGCAAAAAAATTGCCGGATCTGTCGGAGGAAATCATCGCGGCGCTCGGTGGCGCGGCACAGTGAGGGGAACCGCGGAAAATTGCCGCCTTTAAGGGTCGCGAATTATTGAGAAAAGTGGTGGAAAGCCTCCGGAATTCGGGCTTACGATCCTGCCATGTTTGATTTGGAGCGAGGATCGGTGATCGATGTTGAGGCGACATTTGTCCGGGTGGAGGCAGCCGGGAAGCACGTGCGTCAGGCGGCGCAGCGATTGGTCGAGGAAGTGCTCAGGCAGCGCCGGGATTGGGCGGCCGCGTGGCGCGACGTGATCATCAATCCGAAAGGGCCGTCGATTGAGAATTTTCCGCCGGAGACCCCAGGATGCTCGCCGGGTTCCTGCCAGATGAAGGTCGGGAATCGGGTCGTCGCCAAATTCATCGTGCGATTCTGCGACGAGTCGTGCGCGGTGGAAGTGGAGGCGGACATGCCGGCGCGAAAGCTTGCCGGATGGGGTGTGGGGATGGAACGGCAAGCCACTCGGTATGCCGAAGGCATTGAATAAGCCAGCCCAGGGTTGCCGGGCTTGCGAGGCTACCCAGGGACCCCTTCCCCAAAGCGTCCAACCCCGAAGTGGGTTGAAGAAGCCCTCGACTCGTTGCACTCACTCGACCGGGGCCTAATGGCTTTCATCCCTCCGGGATGGGGCAGCCCATGCCACAGCGAGCATGAAGGACGATGGTTGACGGACATCAAGGTCGCCCACCAACGGAAGTGAAAGCGACTCTCAGGCTTTCTTCGCGCGGCGGCGCGGCGCTTCCGTGACCAGTCGCGTGGCGGCGGCCCGCGATTTGACACCCAATTTTTGCAGAATGTGCTCGACGTGTTTCTCAACCGTGCGAGGCGAAAGCTCGAGTTCCTTGCCGATCTCGGCATTGGACCGCCCCTCGGCGAGCAGGTGCAGGACCTCCGTCTCGCGGCCGGTGAGGCCGTAGGCGCTGAGCGCTTTGGGCGCGGTCGTGGCGCGAGTCGTCTGCAGCGTTTCCGCCAGGTCGGAGATGCGCGCCTGATCGGCGCGTTGGCGTTCGCAAAGCGTGGTCGCAATCGCGATGGCCGAGCGCAATTGCTCCTTGCTGGCGAGTGGCTTGAGCAGGAAGGCCTGCACGCCGATGCGGCGCGCTTCCTCCAGGGTTTCCTCATCGGTGAGGCCGGTCAGCACGACGATGGGCCGCAATTGCCGCTCCAGGATCAGGCGCGCCGCCTCGAGTCCATCGAGAATGGGCATCCCGATATCAAGCAGGATCACGCCTGGGTTGAGGGCCAGAGTCTGTTCGACCGCTTCCCGTCCATCGGCTGCTTGTCCCGCAATGGGATAGCCGAGAGCTTCGAGCATGGTTTGGAGGAGAACGCGGGTGCGCTCGTCGTCTTCGGCGATGAGGATAGAGGGAAGGGTTTCCATTAAAGTCAGGTTATTCGAACCATCCGGAGCAGCAGGGAGAATGCCCCGAAATGGATACATTCGCAATCGTTTGTGATCAAGCAAATGGTTGTATCACTTGCGATGTGCGTAGTTTTACTAATGCCTCCGGCTGGTGGCCGCGCTACGCCGCGCGGAACCGCTGAGGCCCAGGGAGTGACACTTGCAGGCGCTACGGTTTTTTCTTTTTCGCCGGCGTCGCGTCGGGTGGCGGCGTGGGTCCGCTGATCACGCCGGGAGCGCTCTTGATCACGACCCTCCGATTCTGCTTCTTGTTTTCCTCGTTGGTATTCGGTGGATCGAACGACTTTCCCTTTCCCGTGGCGGTCGCTTTGCAGCCCAGCGTCTCCGTGATGTACTGCGCCACATTCTGGGCGCGCTGAAGCGACACCTTGAGGCAGGCTTCATCCGTCCCCACGGAATCCGCCCAGCCCTCGACGATGAGACCGGCCCGACCGACCTGCGGATAGCCTTCCATCTGGATCGCGGCGGTATCCGGAAACACCGCTTCCTCCGGCTTCATCGCACCCTGCGGCGTATCGTCGTAGATTTGCAGCCGCTTGATTTCGGGCCCTTTCGCGTAGCTCTGGCCGACGAATCCGATGCCGCCGGGATGCGCCGCCACACTCGCCGAGAGTTCACTGCTGCCGACGAAGGCAGGGATGACGAGAACGTCGCTGATCGCCTCGCCTTCCGGCCGGTTCACGGGCCCCGCCGGATTGCGTCCATTCACCGAGCTGATTCCAGGTCGTAACCCGGCGTGAATAGATCCCCTTCAAATCATTGAACGAAATCCGATTCAGCGGATTGCTCTTATGAACGATGATGGTCAGGCCATCCATCGCGATCGGATGTTCACAGCCGGCTCCTGGTTCCCGGCCGCGTTGCGAAAAGTCGCTCCCCGTCTTCTGCTTCAGGACTTCCAATTCGCCCGGCTTGATCGGCCGGGAACTCATGCCGATGTCGCAGGGAGCGTCCGCCGCGGGATAAAGTCCGGCGAAGCTCTTGAAACAATCGCCGGAACCGGTGGCATGAATCTCGATATATGCTGTCGTTCCATCGGGCATTTTCCCGCTGACATAAATGCTCTCGCCCTGCGGAGAGATCGTGGCTGGGGAGACGTGCTTCTCTCTTTCGAGGTACGCTTTGGCCAATTCGGGCACGGCCTTTTCGCCGAGGGTATTTGACCCCACGAAAAGCAGGATTTGGAGGCGTACCCTCACGCCCTGCGGAGCGGTCGATTCCGGGGCCATAATGCTCCATTTCGATCCACTCAGTGGGCGCATTTTCGACGATCCTAGAAAGAATGTTGCGTTCTGCGGTGAGTAGCGCGACTAATTTTATCTGTTGCCTTAATTACCCCCTTCCAAGCCCCATTCCGTATGGCCAGTCTCCGCCTCACGTTTCCTGAAAAGGATGAACCCACGGTTATCGCTCTCACCGGCGCCCGCCTCACCATCGGGCGACTCCCATTCAATACCATCCAGATTATCGATCGCACAGTTTCCGGTTTCCATGCGGAGTTGATCAGCGAGCATGGGCATTACCGGTTGCACGATCGGGGGTCGTCCAATGGTACCTTCGTCAATGGGCAGAAGGTCACCGATTTTCACCTCAGCGAGCCTTGTTTGATCACTTTTGGCACCGTGGAAACCCAGTTCAGCCCGGAGGCGGTCCCGGCGAATGAGGAAGCGGAAAGCTTCCCCACGAGAAACGAAATCAACGCCGTCCGGAAGGAGAACGCCGAGTTGAAGGCCACCGTCGAGGCCTTGCGCGAGGAAACCCATGCTTTGCGCCTTGCGCGTCCGGTCGAAAATGGAGACGTGGCTCTGGCCGTGCCCAAGGAGGAATTCGACAAGGTGGTGGTCGAGCGGGAGTCTCTGAAAGAGGAACGGCTCAAGCAGGACCAGGAGATCAGTCGATTGAAAGCAGATCTCGCGGTGCTTAAGCGCGACCGCGTCAATCTGCAGCTTGGCTATGATGGATTGCAACGTGAGGTCACCGACCTGCGCGCCAAGGCCGGGGGAGTCGAAGAGATCGCTCTGCCACCGAAAGCGGCGGCCGCGGCGCTGGCTGCGCAGGCGCCTGCTCCCGGGGAGGAAATCCGTGTCGAGGTGCCCGTTCGCACGATTCCCGCTACGGCGAAGATGATGCCGGTCGCCCCTCCTTCCAGGGTGCCGGAGCACGCGGAATCCGAGCCTGCGACATCGCCGGAATCGGCCGACGAGAGACCTGTCCCCAAGCAACCGGCGGCACCGGTTCAGCCCGTGGCTCCGGTGAGGCACGCGCCGCCGACCAGCATCCCGGACAAGCCCATCTTTACCAGAATTCCCACGGCCACTCCGTCGAAGGCCTCGACGCCAATCAAACCCTTTGCTCCCCTCCCGAAGGCCCCCGCGGTGGCGGCGACGGTCGTGATGAAGCCCGCGCAAGTTTCGAGGCCTGCGGCTACCCCAACGCCGCCAGGGGGAGCGCAATCGGTGCCAACGGCGGCGCCGAAGCCCGGCGCGGGTGGCATGCGTCCTTTGGGCAAGCCGCCAGGCGCGCTGCCGCATGCGAAAAGTCCCGCCGACGGAGATGGACCGCACGATCCCAAGAACCCGCTGGGCCCGCGGGCCGCTCCCACGGTCAAGGTCCCGGCGCAGCCTGCCGCTCCGCCGATTGGCCCAAAGGGGACGCAAAAACTGACCTGAGCTGAGGGCATCGCGTTCGATCCGACTGCCGCTTTGAGCTGCCGTGAGGCACCGCCGTGCAGAATCGTGAATTCAGACCCGGATTTCGCTGCTCCGCCCTGGATGTCATCGTGCTGGCGACCGGGATCCTCGCGAGTTTCGCCATTGGGCGTCTTGGCGGGTGGATGAGTTTCGTGGTTCCATACGTCGTTGGACACTTTTTCCTGTTCTGCAATGTGTTCCGGATCCCGCGCCGATCGGAACTGATCTGGGCGCTGGTTTTCGTGGCTCTCGCGCTGCTGACTGCCACCTCGGGCCGCCCGGGATGGCCGGCGACGATCGCAGTCTCTTTTACCGTGACCGTGGCCGTGATCGGCCTCGCACTCCGGCGGCCGTCGTATCACGGGATAGGGTGGCGGAGGATCAACCCTGATCTGCACGACTGGTGGCAGGCGTCTCTCCAGGACTGATTCCTTGCTTCCCCCAAGCGACGTGAACATACGCAAGATTTTCGCTGTCCAATGGGTTACGTTCAACACGATGAAGCTGCTCCCCGCACTTTTACTTCTCGCAAACGCCTCGTGGGCGCTGGCCGCGCCGAAAGGCGAACTGCCGCCGGCTGCCGATCGCCCGGTCGATTTTGTGAAGGATATCAAGCCGCTCTTCGAGGCGGCCTGCATCAAGTGCCACGCCAAGGGGAAGGAGAAGGGCGGCTTCTCTCTGGAGACCCGGGAACGTTTCCTCAAGGGCGGTGATTTGGACGCCGGGGCGGTGATTGGCAAGAGCGCCGAGAGCAATGTGGTCCAACTCGTGGCCGGACTCGATCCCGACAGCATCATGCCGAAAAAGGGCACCCGCTGGACGCCGGAACAAGTCGGGCTGCTCCGGGCGTGGATCGACCAGGGTGCGCAGTGGCCCGCTGGCATCTCTTTCGCCAAGCCGCCTCCGGAAAACCTCCAGCCGCACAAGGTCGCGCTCGCCGAGCGTCCCGCTGTGCATCCGGTCGACAATTTGCTCGCCACCTATTTCGCGCAGAAACGGGTCGCAATTCCAGCGTTGGTCGAGGATCGCATTTTCGCGCGCCGCGCTTACCTGGATCTGATTGGCCTGCTTCCTACCTCCGCGCAACTCGATGCGTTTCTCCAGGACCCAGCGGCCGACAAGCGCGCCCAGCTCGTCCGCAGTCTTCTCGCGGACAAGCGCAACTACGCCGATCATTGGCTCACGTTTTGGAACGATCTCCTCCGCAACGACTACAAGGGCACGGGCTTCATCGACGGCGGGCGCAAACAAATCAGCGGATGGCTCTACCAGTCGCTCATCGACAACAAGCCGTACGACCGGTTTGTGGCGGAACTCGTGAACCCGACCCGGGCCAGCGAAGGCTTTTCCCGGGGCATCATCTGGCGTGGAAACGTCAATGCCTCGATGCTCCCGCCGATGCAGGCCGCGCAGAATGTCTCGCAGGTCTTCCTCGGCGTGAACCTGAAGTGCGCGAGCTGCCACGACAGCTTCGTCAACGATTGGTCGCTGGCTGACGCTTATGGTCTCGCCGCGGTTTATTCCGACGAGCCGATGGAACTCATCCATTGCGATAAGCCGACGGGCAAGAAATCCGCGCCGCGCTTTCTCTATCCGGAAATCGGCGCGCTTGATCCGGCTCTCCCGAAACCCGAGCGGCTCCAGCGCCTGGCCGAGATCATCACGAGCGGAAAAAATGGGCGCCTCTCGCGCACCATCGTCAACCGCCTCTGGGCCCGCCTGCTGGGACGCGGGCTCGTCGAACCGCTCGATGACATGGAACAGCACGCCTGGGATCGCGATTTGCTCGACTGGCTGGCGGAGGATTTGGTCTCGCACGGCTACGATTTGAAGCGCACGCTGGAGGTGATCTGCACCTCGCAAGCCTACCAGTTCCCCGCGGTTGAATCCCCGCGGGAGAAGGAGGAGTTCGTCTTCCGTGGACCGCTCACCCGCCGGCTGACGGCGGAGCAATTCAGTGATGCGCTGAGCTCGCTGAGCGGCGAATGGAACCGCCTGCCTTCCTCGCTCGAATTCGATTTCGGAGCCAGCGGCCTGGCGGGTGGATTGAAGATGCCCCAGTGGGTGTGGACCGATGAGCCGGTGGAACTGGGTTCGCAGCGGGCATCGGCGCGGGCCGCCCGCGCGCAGCTCGCGGATGCCGTGATGAATCTGACCGCCGCGCAGAACAAGGCCGAGGAGGCGGCCGTGCAGGGCGGCCCGGCATTGGAAGAGGCGCGCAAGCTGGTCGAGCAAGGTGTCGCCGCGGTGAACACCGCGCAATGGTATCTCAACGATGCCACACAGCCGCGCCCGGCGCCGGCGCCCGATGCCATTCTGCCGGTCAGCGACCGGCACAAGGTCATCTTCCGCAAATCCTTCACACTCGATGCCGGACCCACGGAGGCCTATGCCGCGATCCTGGCCAGCCAGAGCTGGCAGGTGCAGGTCAATGGCCACGAAGTCAAGCCGATCCAGCGGGACGGTTTCCGGAATGGGCGCATCGCGCTTTTCGACATCCGGCCGCTGCTCCAGGCCGGCCAGAATGCCATCGTCATCAATGTCTCCAGCCATACGGAAAAGCAGATGAACGACGTCGAGCGCGCGAAATTTCCCGGCTCGGTGACGCATCTCAACAAGGTGAGCGGGGTCGCCTTCTACGCGCGCCTCGAGACGAAGGATCACGAGCCGGTGCAGATCACGACGGACAACACCTGGAAGGTGCAGCGCAATCCCGAGGGCCGATGGGGCGCCGTCGATTACACCGATGCCGGTTGGGCTGCCGCCGCGCCGCTGCCGGCGGGAGTGACGCCGGTCGATGA
>Ga0105237_10000996_pt1 | contig 38129 bp, 26 predicted proteins | sample KBSC24metaG_FD_81520 | JGI IMG/M metagenome (GOLD analysis project Ga0105237, IMG submission 81520) | Corn rhizosphere microbial communities from Kellogg Biological Station, Michigan, USA - KBS C2-4 metaG | ecosystem: Host-associated > Plants > Roots > Rhizosphere > Soil | place: Michigan, USA...
AATCAACATCAAAATGGAAAATAAAAAACCAGCACCCATAATCCTCAGCGCCGATGAAGGCAAAAATGTTTCGATGGTAGGCGACACCTACCGTATCCTCGTAACCGGCAAGGAAACCAATGGCGCCTTCGCTACGATTGATATGCTCATCCCTCCCGGTGGTGGCCCCGGTCCGCATGCCCACCCTGATTTTGAGGAAACTTTTTATGTGATCGATGGCGAGGTAGAAGTTAAATCTGAAGCCGGAACCTATATCGTAAAAAAAGGCGCGTATGTGGTGATTCCCAAGGGCGGCATTGTGCACTGCTTTAAAAATAAAAGCAGCGAAGTTGCACACCTGCTTTGCACCGTCGTCCCATCGGGCCTTGAGCAGCTATTTTTGGAAATAGGGATACCCGTTGAGCCGGGAGAATTTTTGCCACCACCTCCCATGGACCCGGAGACGTTTAAAAAGCTGATCCCGATTGTCGAAAAATATGGTCAAAAGGTGTACCCGCCTGATTACCTGGATTGAGTTCTGCTTTTAGCTTATATAAAGTTTAACGCGTCGTCGCCTTAAGGGTCAGGTCAAATTTTCCGTCGGTAATGGTTTTTATTGGCCGTGAACCACTTGAAATCACCGACGCCTCCAAAACAACACTTCCGCTAAAAGTACCCTTAACACCAGTGCTATCAATTGAAGTAAGATTTACCGTGGCTTCCGATGAAGAATCGTACGTAAAATAATAGTTATCAAAGGTATAGCCTGGTCCTGCGCCATAAAACATCTGTAGCCTGCCTGCTGCCGAAGAGTAAGTCCCTGCAGCAAGTGGATCCTTGGATAAAAACAACATGATCTTATCCGAGGTGGTCTCGTTTGCCCCCGTGACATAAATACCAGTAGTACCAATTGTACGGATAGAATCTTTAAAGTTGAAAGTCTCCGGCACGCCGTCAACAGTTGCCGTAAAGGAGTTTTTCACAATTGGGTCGATCGGCCTATCCGTTTTACTGGTGCAGGAATAGATTGTGAGCATGGCGACTAAAGAGAGCAATAATAGTTTTTTCATTGTGGACAGGTTAATGGTTTTATAAAGTTAATTATTTTACATTAAAAAACTTACTATCAATTTACTGACAAAAGAGTGTCAGTACTTTACCCAATACATCTCCGTACATTTGTATAAAGCCTCGCGATTTTACTTGCGCTCGCCTGCGACGAGTGCTTAACATGGTTTAGTATCTGTGATGCACCCTCCCCAGATTATTTGTGACAAACAATCCAAATCGTTCTTTGACATCTTTACCAGGCACTTTTAATTGTATACCAATCAGCCTGATAGCTATCTTCGGGAAATACTCTGGTATCATCGCATCGTGGGGATTTTGTGGAAACATTTCCCCCATTTTCCATTTCCACACAAGAATGCTGAGTTTCCCCACTTTCGATTTGGTTAAACCATTTTCCAATTACTTCAATAAACCATTATCCTTCAGGTAAATTACATAAGTGACTGATAATCTTACATTATCGCAAGGGTTAAAAAATTAGATTTGTTACGAAAATTCGCCAAAAAGTATTATCATTACAACTTTAAACAGGTAATGGTATAATAATTGGCTATTGCTTACCTGTTGGTTAATTGGAAGATCCGATATGCCACAAAGTTTGTCCCACTAATTAATACTACTAAATGATGAAACAATTACCTGCTAAAAAGCAAAATGCTGTAATCGGCATCAAACCTCTTCTCGCAATCCTGGTTTGTGTGTCACTAGTTTACAGCGCGTGTCGCAAAACTGAAAACGCTCCGGCACCTAAAACTACTCAATCAACTGACGTAACCGCTCAAACCGGTAGCATCGCATTAAATTTGGCTCAGTCACTATCCGGCAAACTTGGCGGCGCGAATGTGATGGGCGGCGTGGATTCTTCCACCATTATCAATGGCCATAAGATCGTTGATCAAAGTGCGCTATGCGGCTTCTTTACCGATTCCCTTGTAAACTACAACAAAACCTCGGGCGATACTACCTGGCACACCGGTGGTAACCTTAAATTGTATTGGAATTGCAAAGACGGCAAAACCACAGGCTACACTGCATACGATTCATTGAATACCGTAACTACCATACCAACCGGGGTAGCTCAGCATTATGTAAAACAATATTACACCATCACGGCGCTTACCGATAACCACCAACTTATCGGTGTTAACGGCAGTCTTTACTACCACAACCAGGTTACTACCAAATGCAATTGCTCGCTTGATAAATCATCTACCTGGGTAGAAACTGCTAACTATATATTGAAAGATTTGACCATCGACGTTTGCCCTTGTGCACAGGATATATTAAGCGGTACAGCAACCTTTACAGCTGAAGGACCGGGCTGGGCGGTAAATGGTACCATCGTATTCCTGGGCCATCATATGGCTGATGTGACCATAAACGGCACGGTGTACCATGTAAATATGCTAACCAAGAAAGTAACAACTTAAACAATATCAAAAGACTAATAAATTACTAAGCCCCGGCAAGACCGGGGCTTTTTGTTTTGTTCCAATAATTAAATCCAACTTAATCAACCCAGTCCAACCTATTCAACTCAATCAACTTCGATCCAATAAAAAACCGTATCTTTGCAAAAATAATTACCCGTTCGCTTACGGTTTTGATTTCTCCAGACGACTCTTCAGATCCGCGTATGCAATCGCGTTAGCACATATTACATTAGATACATTACATGTTATTCCAGGATTTAAAACTAATTGAGCCTATCCTCCGGGCCTTAAAAACAGAGGGATATACCACACCAACACCTATACAAGAACAAGCCATACCCATCGTATTAGAGCAAAGGGACCTCTTAGGCTGCGCACAAACAGGCACCGGTAAAACGGCCGCATTCGCCATCCCTATCCTACAGTTATTATACCAGGACAGGCTTCAGCACAAAGAGCAAAAAACCATAAAGGCCCTGATATTAACCCCAACCCGCGAGCTGGCCATCCAGATTGACGAGAGCTTTGCCGCCTATGGCAGGCATACAGGTTTAAAGCATTTGGTGATCTTCGGCGGTGTTTCGCAAAACCCGCAAACCGAAGCCCTGCGCCGCGGAGTGGATATTTTAGTTGCTACACCCGGCCGTTTGTTAGACCTGATGAACCAGCGCTTTATCCACCTCGACCATATCAAAATGCTGGTACTGGATGAGGCTGACCGCATGCTGGACATGGGTTTTGTGCACGATGTAAAAAAGATCATAGCCAAGGTTCCCGCCAAAAGGCAAACGCTTTTCTTCTCGGCTACCATGCCGAACGAGATCCAGCAGTTGGCCAACACCATACTGACCAGGCCCGAAAAGGTGGAAGTTACCCCGGTATCGTCTACAGCTGATACTATTCAGCAGTCGTTATTTTACGTAGAAAAGGGAGACAAGAAGTCCTTACTGATTCACCTGCTTAAAGACAAAACAATAAAAACCGCATTAGTCTTTACCCGCACCAAACACGGCGCCGATAAGGTAGTGAAAGACCTTACCCGGGTTGGCATCACCGCCGAGGCGATCCACGGCAACAAATCACAAAATGCCCGTCAGCGTGCTTTAACCAACTTTAAGAACCGCACTACTCGGGTACTTATAGCAACCGACATTGCCGCCCGTGGTATCGATATCGACGAGCTGACGCACGTGATCAACTATGAATTGCCTAATATACCCGAAACCTATGTACACCGTATTGGCCGCACAGGCCGCGCCGGGGCAAGCGGTATCGCCTTTTCCTTTTGCGATCAGGAAGAAATTGAATTTCTGAAAGATATTCATAAACTGATCTCGAAAGCGATACCTGTAGAAGAAGGGCACCCTTACCCGATGAGCCCCTCATTGGTAGCAAAAAAATCAGAGCCTGCTAAAAGCGGTTCTGCACAAAGACACAATCAATCCACCGGGCACCGCGACGGAAACAAGCGTTGGGGAAAGAGAAGATAGAACTTGGTTGAAGAAGTTGTATTGGTTGAAATAGATAACCAATACAACCACTTCAACAAATACAACCAATCTAAACCAATACAACAATCTCATCCAACCCCTTGCACCATTCAAATAAAATAAATAGCTTTAAACGAAAATTTTATCGCACACGGAATGAAGCGCCTGTTGGGTCTTTTTAGGAATAAGTATTTTTTAGTTAGCCTGGCTTTTTTGGTGTGGATGGTATTTTTTGACAAGAACGATCTGTTCTCGCAATACCAGTACCACCAGCAACTGAGCACATTAAGGCAGGAACGCGATTTTTACCAAAAAGAAACCGCCAAAGTTCACCAGGACCTGGACGAACTCACCACAAATAAAGAAAAGCTCGAAAAATTCGCCCGCGAAAAATACCTCATGAAACGCGAGAACGAAGATGTTTTTGTCATTGTGAAGGATAAGAAGGATTAAGGCGATAGTCGACCAGACCGTCATGGCGAGGAACGAAGCCATCTCTAATGATGCAAATCAAGAACCGGGATTTCGATTTATACTAAACTTCGAGAGTATAATATTCCGCAGTCTTAAAGCTGGCACTTCAATTACATATCGCATAATTAGCGCAACCCCTATAACCGTCACTGCACAACACAGCATCATCAGGTTACTATTCCTGTCAATACCCAAGCCGCTCAGCAGATTCTGTGTAACATGGATCACGATCTTGTGCGAAAGATAGATGGAATATGATAATGTCGCGATTGGCGCAGTCACAAACGATTTAAGCCGGTAAACTGGGCACGCAGGACAAACTACCGCCGCTAATATCAATCCATAGGATAAAGCGATTAAAGGGAAGCCCCAAAGCGTGGTATCATAAGTGGAATACCCTTTACAAATAACTCCGGATACGCTCAGCAATATCAAGCCTAAAAACAATACAGCATTACAATACTTGTTTACGAATGCCTTAACCCTGGGATAAAAGGTATAAAGCCCTGCGATGCTGACGCCAACCAGCAAACAGTCGAGCCGGTTATAGGTGGGGTAATAGATATATTCGTTCCAGTAGGCGCCATAATTATCGCTTGATAAAACCGGCTCAATAAAATGGTTCCAGCTCCACAAACGGATAAAAAATCCGCCGATAAATAAAACCAATAGTAAATAAATAGCGGCTTTGCCCATTTTGAAACGGTTAAACAGGAAAAAGATCAATGGCAATATCAAATAGAACTGCTCCTCCACGCACAGCGACCATGCATGAGAAAACGTTCCATACTTCCTTAGATCGAGGCCGAAATTCAGGGTGAAGGTCAGGTATCTCCAAAGTGGTGACAAATACCCCCACTCACGTGCCGATGGCCAGGCAGCATATACCGCAACCACCACCAAAAATGGAGGTATGATCCGGAAAAAACGCTTGGTAATAAACTCGCTTAATGAAATTTTGCCGCCCTTTGCAATCGTTGCGAACAACTGACCGGAGATCAGGAACCCGCTCAAAACAAAAAACAAATCCACGCCCGACCAGCCAAAACCGGCGATCTTCTTCACCCATTCAGGATGCCCAAAAAACTGGTAATGAAACAGCAGCACGAACGTGATCGCAAATGCCCTCAGATGGTCTAAACCTAATAATTTATGCTTCTCGCCTATGGGTTCAGGCATAAAATTTGGGTAAGGATAGTTCATATTTTACCGCCACGATCCTTATCGCGCAGACAACGGCCACCGCTACTATTTCCACAACATCGGTGCTCAGGTGATCAATCAGCAGCATGTACAAGGTGCCGCCTATGATGCATGCCGTGGCATAAATTTCTTTCCTGAATATCAGCGGTATATCATTCAGCAAAATATCACGCACCACCCCACCAAAACAGCCGGTAATGGTGCCGAGCGCAACGCATACCCCCGGATTCAGCCCTGCGTCGATGCCCTTTTGTATCCCGATGATAGTGAACAATCCAAGCCCCAGCGCGTCAAAAAGGAATAAGGTAGTTTTAAATATCTTGATGTATTTCTTGAAAAATATGGTGGCGATCACCGTTCCCAAAATGATCAGCGGCAATTGATAGTCGCGCATCCAGCCCACCGGCGTATGGCCGATCAGCACATCACGGATAGTTCCGCCACCAATCGCAGTCACAAACCCCATGATGAGCACGCCGAAAACATCCAGCCGCTTTTGCATAGCAGAGAACGACCCGGAAATAGCAAAAGCTACCGTTCCCGAAATCTCGATCACTGACGAGATGTTGATCATATCTCTCCCTCCCGTTTCCGCAGGAACCATTCCATACTCAGCAAACCCAGTATCAGTGCAAATATCCATTTCAGGTCGATCAGGTCGCTGTAACGTTTATCCTCATAAACAATGGTTTTAATATTCTCATTCTTGCGGATCAGGTCGGCCAGCTGATTGATCTGTGAGGGATAAAGCATTTTCCCTCCCGATTGCTTAGCGAGATCATACAACAACCGATGATCAGCGGCGCTTTGTCGGGTTTCCAGGTTAAGGGCTTTCACTGTTAACTGCCCGGTCGCTGTGAACGATTGATTGCCCAGTTTTGTAGTCGCGGCATAGCTGTACTCGTCAACCGGCAATGTCCCGGCATCCAGTTGATAATTCTGTCCATTGCGGGTAAACAGGAAACTATAATTTTTCCCTGCATGACTTTTTAGATCGATCTTCACATCAGGCGTATTCACCAATTCCAGCGCATCATTATATAGCTCGGCGTTTAACAGCACATTCTCACCCTCATCAAACACATTCTTCGCCGGGTACACCCTGAAACGCTGCCGGTTGGCATTGGCGGTGAGATATTGTACACCCTGGCTCAGCAATTCGTTGGTTGCATTATGATTGCCATTAGCCTGGTACTCAGCCAAAGCCCAACGCCATATTCCTTCGCCGGTAAGCACAGCTATCCGCCTCCCGTTCTCCTCGCTGAACGAAAGCAATGGGTAAGGTGTAGGCACCTCGCCTATTTTTTGTTTGAACATTACCTGCCCCGCGCCATTGCCGCTATAATTCCCGAAAGGGGCCAGCAGCGGAGGAAACTTACTAATCTTATTCCGCGATGAATCAGACAGTGTAAATAAGGAAAACTCAGGCACGGGCTGTGCAAATACCTCCTGCATTTCATCCCGGCCTGCATTGATCTGCACCAGTTTTTGCACCACATTCAGTTGCGGCAGGTTAGTTTGCGCCCCGGCCATATACCAAACCGGCACTTTACTTTTGGTGATAAAGCTTTGCAATTCTCCTGAACTTGCGCTTGAGGTTTGGTAAAGGACAAACAAACTGTAATCACTTAATTTCAATTTGGGCAGATCGCTTAGCAGGCTGGCTTTTACCTCGTAGTTCCTGTTGCTCTCGATCCCTTGCTTGATCACGCTGATATCCGGGTGCGGGCCATCATAAAGCAGCAATATTTTTTGCTTGGCATCCAGCACTTCTACATAGATGGTCTCTGTATTATTTTGAACCGATACCTCATTTTTGATCGTAGCGATATTGATTGTAAATTTCCGGACACCTTTTTTATCGGCACTTAATTTAAGCGGAATTGCCTTCCTGAAGTTATCAGCGGTCACCGGACTGGTTTGCGAAAAAACCTGTTTACCATCTTCCGTAACACTTAACCGAATATTTTCACCCTTTGCCTGGTAAGCCTCGGCCAGCACTTCAACTTCAAAATCATCGCCTAAATAGGCGGTTTTATTATAATTCACGTTGCCGATCAGCAAGTCGCGTTTAGCTACCGTATCGCCTAAGGCAATGGTATAAATGCTTGATTTTAGATTTTTCGCCTCATAACGCGGATCGCTGCCCTGGTTGTATAAACCATCGGTAGCCAGCACCAAAGCGCCGATGTTCTGGTTTACAAAGCGCTCATTCAGTAAGTGAATGGCTGACGAGATATTGGTTTGCTTACCATTATATTGATCAGAAAACCCATCATGCAGGTCCCGGGCGAAATTAAACTCCCGGACATCGTATTGATCGCCTAATTGTTGTTTGAGTTGTGATAGGCCCGGATTTTCGCCCTGCCTGCCAAATAGTTTTATCGACGCCGAATTATCCTGCGCGATCAGCACCAACGGCTTTTGCGGACTATAAGCAACCGACCTCACCAAAGGCGCTATCAACAAAAACGAGATGATAAATATAGCAACAGCCCTGACAACAAACAACCCGCATCTTGTACCCTTACCCAAATCAAACGGCTGCTGGTACATCAACCATGCATACAGCAATCCCAGCAACAGGCAAACAGGCGTCCACCATCCCGAAACCGAACCCCATGTGATAGAAAATAGTAATTGCATGTTCCTTACGTTGAACGTATGACGTAATACGTTTTACGTTTACTTGCAAAATGCGAAAATATTGTGAATTGGAGATGATTTAGTTAGACCGATACCGTAACAAGCGTTATACATAAAAAACATATAACGTAATACGTCAAACTTACAACCTTTTACAACATCCCCCCATCAACAGGAATAACCTGCCCGGTGATATATGACGCCATATCCGACGCCAGGAAAACGCAGGCATTAGCCACATCTTCGGTTTCGCCGCCGCGTTTAAGCGGGATAGCTGCCGCCCAGCCTTCCACCACTTTAGGATCGAGCACTTCGGTCATTTCAGTTTTGATAAAGCCCGGCGCAACCACGTTGGTACGTATATTACGTGAGCCTAATTCTTTTGCAATAGATTTGGAAAAGCCGATGATTCCTGCCTTTGAAGCGGCATAATTAGCCTGACCAGCATTGCCCTGCACACCTACCACCGAGCTCATATTGATGAACACACCGTAACGGTTCTTCATCATGATCTTGGACGCGGCCTTGGTCACGTTGAAGATCGATTTCAGATTGACATCCAGCACCTCATCCCATGCCTCTTCGGTCATGCGCATCAGCAAACCATCCTTGGTAATACCGGCGTTGTTCACCACGATATGCAGCGTACCAAAGTCAGCAATAATATCATTCACCAGCTTTTCGGCCTCATCAAATTTAGAAGCATCAGAGCGGTAGCCCTTTACCTTCGTACCGAAGCTTTGCAGTTCCTGCTCCAAAGCCTGCCCTTTTTCAACAGACGATAAATAAGTGAAAGCCACATTAGCGCCATGCTCGGCAAACTTCTCGGCTATCTTACGGCCTATACCTTTTGATGCACCGGTGATGAGTGCGGTTTTTCCTTCTAATAATTTCATTTTGTTCGGAATGATTTCGGGGGTCGAAGATAAGAATTTAGCATGAAAGACGTGATATTAAAGACTTTTCATGTCGTTATATCGCTTGAGTAAATAAATTGCTAACTCTTCATTTAATAATTCTACAAGATTAGCTATAAACTTAAAATAATATTATACTTGAATAAAATTTAAACCTTATGTCTTTTCACCCCGCCTTATCTGTAGCAGACGCTATTGAAAAAATAGAGTACAATCAATATCTACTACCTGCCTTTCAAAGAGACTTTGTGTGGTCGCATTCAAAAATCGAAATGCTTTTTGATTCACTTATGCAGGGTTATCCAATCGGTTCAATGTTGCTATGGCGAGTTGAAGGTAAGAACACACAAAGCCAACGTTTTTATGGTATACTTAGAAAATATAGAGAAAGATATATTATAAGATCAGAAGAAGTTTCTACACGGAGTATATCGAATTTCGAGGTTGTATTAGACGGACAACAACGCTTAACGGCACTTTATTTAGGACTTAAAGGTTCTTACGCATATCATATTTATAGCTTTGCTTGGAAGGATACTGAACATTCTGTGCCAACCCGTCATTTGTACCTTAATCTGAGGTATAAAAAAGAAAAGAAATACGACTTGACAGATAGTGATGCACATAATGTTTACGATTTTAGGTTTTTAAAATCCAATGAAGTACAAGAAAGTGAAAGTGAAAATATCTGGTTCAAAGCCTCAGATATACTTGAAATTCGTGGAACCTCGCAGCTTAACTCATTTTATAAAAAAAATGGACTTATCGAGGACGATGAGGCACAAGAAATATTAAGTAGACTTCATGACGTCGTTCATCTTGACAAATCCATCCAATATTATTTAGATCAAAGTGTCGACTTCACTCGTGCGTTAAATATATTTATACGTATAAATTCCGGTGGAATACCATTAAACTATTCGGATTTGGTAATGTCTACCACTATTTCAGGCTGGCAGAAACTCGATGCAAAAAAGGAAATTAATGGGTTGGTCGATGAAATAATAAAGGAGTACGGATTTCCGATAAGCAAGGATTTAGTTTTAAGAACTTATTTGATATTATACAACGATGACATCAAGTTTCGAGTAGAAAACTTTACAGTCAAAAATGCGAAAGAATTTGAATCACATTGGGAAGGAATAAGAGACGCAATAAAAGAAACATTTCAGTTGGTTTGGGACTTTGGTTATGTCCCCCATACATTGACGTCGTTGAACTCATTGCTTCCTATTATATACTATCTATATAAGACCAATAAAACTGAACAGTTCTGTAAGAAAACTATTTACAAAGAAGATCGCGCATTAATTAAAAAATGGTTACATGTTGTTTTGCTTTACAGGATTTTTGGAGGACAGGCTGAAGGTGTTTTAAAGCTAATTCGAGACACTATTAAAACTCAATTAATTAAAGATCCAACTTTATTTCCTGCTAAAGCAATTTCAAACAGACTATCAAAGACTTCTAAAAGCATAACTGTCGATGAGGAGTTTATAGAAAACCTATTATATACACATAAAGATGATCGTTACGCTTTTCCAATTTTAGCACTATTGTTTCCACATTTAGATTACAAAAACCGTGATTTCCACTTAGATCATTGCCACCCTTATTCCGGTTTTAGCGAAAAGAAATTAAAAAGTGCCGGAATAATTCTTAACGACGACAATAGGGAATTTTATACAGATTGGGACTATTTTGATTCTATACTGAATTTACAAATGCTTGATGGTAATGAGAATCAATCTAAAAGTTCAAAAGATTTAAAATCGTGGGTTGAAGAGTATAACCCGTCAAGGAAAAACCATTACTTGCCTAAAGAATTAGATTTTAAAGACTTTCCCGTTTTTATTGAAAAAAGAGGGAATCTATTACGCAAGGCACTTTTAGAAGTATTAGCATTTTAGTTCTTGAATAGCCAAAATATATTTGTGCTATTAAAGGCAATCGATTGCATAACTCATCCAAAAATATTATTTTTATCAGCAACCAATTAGCCTCCCCAAAATGCTTAGATCAAATTCACTCCGGAAAACCTTATTGCTTTTATTAATTACTGTATTAATGACAGTAAGCAGCAAAACTTTCGCCCAGTTGCAGGATATGAAAGTGCTGAACACCCCTATCGATATCAGCAATGATTTCAGGGATTTTAGCAATACGTACTATTTAGCAGATAGCCTTTCGAAGTTCGATCCCGCCACCGCATCAGGCACCATCACCTATAAACGGTACCAGTATTTTACACGGCTGGCATTTAACAATATGATGGGTGTATTAAAACCCGTCCCACCAAATGAATTTCCGACCACGGAATATGCCGCTTCACCAGAGCTGGCTTTCTCATTGCAATTTGTTTCGCCACGTACCGTGCGGATTAAGGCGAGTTCCGGTTTCCAGGTCAATCCAAATGAACCATCCCTAATGTTGGTTGGCGGCCAGGCCCCGGTTGATACCAAATCGTGGAAATACAGCAAGGTGGATGGCGGTTACCGTTACACCAGCGAGTTTGGTTCGGTTACGGTATTAATTCACCCCTGGCATGTAGAGATACGCGATGCAAGTGGGAAATTGCTAACCAAAACCATCCACCACCAGGATAATGTGGATTCAACCTTCACCCCGGTAATGCCATTCTCATTCGTGCGGCGGGCGGCCGACTATTCAAGAAGCATGTGCGCATCATTTGCCCTATCTCCCGGCGAAAAAATATTCGGCTGCGGCGAGTCGTTCACCCAGTTTAATAAACGCGGTTCCAAGGTTGTTTTATGGGCCGACGATGCCAATGGTGTTCAGAACGAAACAATGTATAAACCCATTCCGTTTTATATGAGCAGTCGCGGTTATGGCGTATTTATGCATACCTCAACTCCTATCACCTGCGACTTTGGCAAGTATTTCAGTGGCGTAAATTCCATGATGATCGGTGATGATGAAGCCGACCTGTTTGTGTTCTTAGGTGAACCAAAAGATATTTTGAATGAATACACCAACCTGACCGGCAAGCCATCCATGCCGCCGCTATGGTCTTTTGGTTTGTGGATGAGCCGCATCACCTACACGTCTGATAAGGAAGGTCGTGACGTCGCTGCAGATTTACGTGCCAATGAAATACCGGCTGATGTGATCCATTATGATACCGGGTGGTTTACCATTGATTGGCGTACGGATTACCAATTCGATCCGCAACGGTTCCCTAACCCCGGTAAATTAATGGGTGATCTTAAAAAACAGGGTTTTCATGTATCCCTGTGGCAGTTACCCTACTTCACACCTAAAAACAAATTTTTCCCTGAACTGGTTCAGAAAGGGTTAGTAGTTAAAGACTCAAAAGGCAACTTGCCCTACGAAGACGCTGTACTTGATTTTTCCAACCCGGAAACCGTTAAGTGGTACCAGGATAAACTGGCGGGATTGCTAAAATTAGGTGTCGGCGTCATAAAGGTTGATTTTGGTGAAGCTGCACCAAACAACGGCCTGTTCCATTCAGGCAAGACCGGGTATTACGAGCATAATCTTTATCCCTTAAGATACAATAAGGCCGTTGCCGATATCACCAAACAAACCAATAACGAGAGCATCATCTGGGCGCGCAGCGCCTGGGCCGGCAGTCAGCGCTATCCTTTACATTGGGGCGGGGATGCTGCCAATACCAACAGTGCCATGGCTGCTGAGCTACGTGGCGGGTTATCATTCGGACTGTCAGGATTCTCTTTCTGGAGCCATGACATGGGCGGATTTGTATTGAAAACGCCTGAAGAATTATACGGCAGATGGGCCGCATTTGGTTTCCTCTCCTCACATAGCCGCACACACGGTGCACCACCTAAGGAGCCCTGGAAATACAGCCCTGAATTCCTGAAGCTTTTCCGTATGGAAGACAATATGCGCTATCAATTGATGCCATATATCTATGCACAATCCAAAGATTGTACAGAACGTGGCCTGCCCATGCTTCGCGCCCTATTTGTGAATTATCCAAATGACCCGGGAGCATGGCTGGTGGATGACGAATATCTCTTTGGATCGGATATGCTGGTAGCGCCGATGTTCGAGAAAGGAACTGAAAGAAATGTTTACCTGCCGGGCAAACAGCAATGGATAGATTATCAAACCGGTAAAGTTTACGAACCGGGTTGGCAAACCATCAAAACCGCAGCCATGCCGATAATTGTATTGGTAAGAAGCGGAGCCGTTATCCCTCATATTAAACTGGCGCAATCCACCATGCAAATGGATTGGTCCAACCTGGAACTGGTTTCTTACGCAACTACAGGTAAAGCAGACGGATTGGTTTGCCTCCCATCGGACAACGTACTGCATAAGGTTTCAGTTACCGGATCAGCATTGGATAGCGATCCTTTAGGTGGAAAGGTGAAATGGAAGATCAGGAAGTATGACGCGCAATAAATTTGCCTTTTGTTGTAACTGATGATCATTTTTAATACTACAGCTAATTCTATTGCCTATATTTGACCTTAAGTTCTTTACTTTATTTCAACAGTGAGGTTTCCGTTCAACCGGGAATTAAAAAGGAACCGTGTGTAAATCACGGGCTGTCGCGCAACTGTAAGTAACATAAAAGGTGTTGCCTTTTCCGAATGTCCATTGTCCCGCTAACCGGGGTGAGAAGGACGGCAACAACGTTACGAGCCAGGATACTTGCCCGCTGTTTAAGACAATGCTTTCGCGTTTAGAAGCAGTAGTCAGAGAATAAAGCATGCTGCAGGTTATAGCTGTACATTGCCTTGTCTTTTATTACCATTCCCCCGAAAGCATACCGAAAACCGTAAGGAGCATTAACTCAAATTAATGTTTAACCAAAAAAGTTTTATGCGTATGCTCAAAAACAATCTCGGGTACCCCCGTGTAGGTGCCCATCGTGAACTCAAAAAAGCCTGTGAACAGTATTGGGCAGGCAAAACCAGCAGGGAAGAATTATTTTCTGCAGCCCGTAAACTGCGTGAAGAACACTGGAAGCTTCAGCAGGATGCCGGTATCGATCTTATCCCCTGTAATGATTTCAGCTTTTATGACCAGGTGTTGGATACCTCGTTAATGCTGGGTGTTATCCCGCAACGTTATAATGAGGTATTAACCAAAAATTCAAAAAACGCGGAGATCGACCTTTACTTTGCCATGGCCCGGGGGTATCAAAAAGATGGCCTGGATATTACCGCCATGGAAATGACCAAATGGTTTGATACCAATTACCATTACATCGTACCCGAATTTACTGCCGATCAACAATTCAGATTATTCTCCGAAAAAGTGTTCGAGGAATTTAACCTGGCCAAGCAGGTTACCGGGGTCTTACCCAAACCCGTGTTGATCGGCCCGGTATCTTATCTCCTCCTGGGCAAGGGAAAAGAGGCTGGCTTTGATAAGACCGACCTTATCAAAAAGATCGTGCCTGTGTACATTCAAATACTAAACAGGTTGAAAAGCCAGGGTGGGGTTTGGGTACAACTGGATGAGCCATTTTTGGTTATGGACCTTACGCCAAAAGAAAAAGACGCATTCACCTACGCTTACCAGGAGATCAAAAAACAATGCCCGGAATTAAAGATACTGCTAACCACTTATTTTGAAAGTTTAGGCGAAAATACCTCGCTCGCAGTCAATCTTCCGGTACAGGCGCTGCATATCGACCTGGTAAGAGCACCAAAGCAATTGGATGCGGTATTGACCCTTATGCCTGATAGGCTTAGCTTGTCGTTGGGTGTTGTTGATGGACGCAATATCTGGAAAAATGATTACATACGGTCGTTGGCCCATATCAAAAAGGCAATAGCTGTTATCGGAAAAGACCGCGTAATGATAGCCCCGGGCTGTTCCCTGCTGCATACCCCGTTTGATCTTGACCTGGAAACAGCTATTGACCCGACCATAAAAAACTGGCTGGCGTTTGCCAAACAAAAACTGGGTGAGCTTAATGAATTGAGTGAAATTATTGAAGGCAACAATGATTTGCTGGTTAACAACCTGCAGGCAGTTTCCAGTCGCAACCTTTCAAAATTGATCCACAAACAAGAGGTAAAAAAGCGAGTGTTGGCTATCACAGATGCAGATGCCCAACGCAGCAGCGAATCTACGGTAAGGCAAAAAATCCAGCAGGATCAATTCAAACTGCCGCTATTTCCGACCACTACAATTGGGTCATTTCCGCAAACTGATGATATACGCCAGCTAAGGGCCCGGCTGAAAAAAGGTGAGCTGAGCCCAGAACAATATGATGCTAAAATTGAGAAAGCAACTATTGATGCAATCCGCTGGCAGGAAGAAACCGGGATAGATGTGCTGGTACATGGCGAGTTTGAGCGAAATGACATGGTGGAGTATTTCGGCGAACAATTAGACGGCTTCCTGTTCACCAAAAATGGGTGGGTGCAAAGCTATGGCAGCCGGTGTGTGAAACCGCCTGTTATTTATGGCGATGTAAGCCGTCCACATGATATGACAGTCAGGTGGAGCCGTTTCGCCCAGGCGAATACAAATAAACTAATGAAAGGCATGCTGACGGGCCCGGTAACCATCCTGCAATGGTCTTTTGTGCGTGATGATCAGCCACGGTCTGAAACCACTTACCAGATCGCCTTGGCCATACGTGATGAGGTTGTAGCCCTGGAAAATGCCGGAATTAAAGTGATACAGATAGATGAGCCTGCTATACGCGAAGGCTTACCCTTGCGTAAAGTCGACCGGGCAGAATACCTGGACTGGGCAGTAAAAGCGTTCCGCATTTCGGCAAGTAGTGTAAAAGACGAAACACAGATACATACCCACATGTGCTACAGCGAGTTTAATGATATTATACAGCACATTGCCCAAATGGATGCTGATGTGATCACTATTGAGACCTCGCGTTCACAGATGGAGCTATTGGAGGCATTTTCAGATTTCAGGTACCCGGCAGAAATAGGCCCCGGCGTTTATGATATCCACTCGCCTCGCGTACCAACGGTAGAAGAAATGGTGAGCCTGCTTGAAAAAGCCGCTTTATTATTGCCGCTTAAAAACATTTGGGTGAACCCGGATTGTGGTTTAAAAACAAGAAAGTGGCCCGAAACCCAGGCCGCCTTGCAAAATATGGTGAAAGCAGCCAGGGCAGCGAGAGAAATTTTTAGTAAACAGGCTGTCAATTAATATCCCTATCAAAGCAGTACAGCTAATCTGTACTGCTTTTTAATCTCCTATCATGAATTTAGATCAAAGAATACAATTGGCAGAAACCCGGATATTTAAGGCTGTGTTCCCCAACACCACCAATCATTATGATACTTTGTTTGGCGGCACCGCCATGCACATGATGGACGAAGTGGCTTTTATAACCGCTACACGCTTTACCAGGAAAACCATGGTAACCGTATCGTCGGATAAAATAGATTTCAACAAACCTATCCCTTCGGGTACCATTATTGAACTGGTCGGCAAAGTGCAGCACATTGGCAATACCAGCCTAAAAGTATTGGTAGAAATATATGTAGAAGAGATGTATTCCTTTGTCCGCGAAAAAGCTATAACCGGAACGTTTACTTTTGTTGCCATCGACCAAAATAAGCAGCCGGTAAAAATATTGGAAGAATGATGATTACTTGCTGATCATCGCTCTGTATTCCTCTTGTAAGGCAAGCAAACACGAATTACACAAACACCCGTCATACAGCTCGCTCACATACTGCGTTTCGTTAAGCGTGAGCTGCACTTTGGCGCACTGGCATTTGGTGAATGAATTGGCTTTACATTCAAATGCCGACTGGCAGCGTTCACAACGGACTATTTCGTGTTTGTTCATAAGCCCCCTCTAAATCTCCCCCTGTAGGGGAGACTTTTAACCACGTATATTTAAAGCCCTCCCTACAGGGGAGGGTTTGGGTGGGGCTTTTACGCCGAACAAGTCACACAACCTTCATCCATTGAACAAGATGGGCCGGCAGGTATTTCATCGGCTACCTGTTCTACATGTTCAGGAATCACCGGCTCCATGTTCTTTCCGCCCTGGTTCTCTACGGTAAATTTAACCGCCTGTGATGCAGCTTGTGTACGAAGATAATACATGCCCGTTTTCAAACCTTTCTTCCAGGCGTAAAAATGCATGGAGGTCAGTTTGGATGCATTTGGCGAATTTATGAACAGGTTAAGCGATTGCGACTGGCAAATGTAAGCGCCTCTGTCTGCGGCCATATCGATAATGTTGCGCATCTTGATCTCCCAAACGGTTTTATACAGGTCTTTTAGTTCCTGCGGGATCTCGGCAATCTCTTGTATCGAACCATTGGCGGTGATGATCTTGTCCTTCATGGCAGTGTCCCATAGGCCACGGTTCACCAGGTCGCGAAGTAAATATTTGTTTACCACGATAAACTCCCCGCTCAATACACGGCGGGTATAGATATTGGAAGTGAATGGCTCAAAGCACTCGTTATTGCCCAATATCTGAGAGGTCGAAGCCGTAGGCATAGGCGCAACCAGCAGGGAATTACGTACTCCGTGGTTCATTACATCCAAACGCAGGTTTTCCCAATCCCAGCGACCGCTATCTGGCTGTACGTTCCACAGATCAAACTGGAACTTGCCCTTTGATAGAGGCGAACCTTTGAACGTTTCATAAGGGCCATCCTTTATCGCTAAATCTTTTGATGCGGTCATCGCAGCAAAATAAATTGTCTCGAATATCTCTTTGTTCAGTTGCTTGGCCTCATCGCTTTCAAATGGCATTCGCAGCAGAATGAATGCGTCAGCTAAGCCTTGTACACCTAAACCTACCGGCCTGTGGCGCATATTAGAATAACGTGCTTCTTCAACCGGGTAGTAGTTATGGTCGATTACCTTGTTCAGGTTTAAAGTAACCTGGTAAGTAACTTCGTATAATTTCTGGTGATCGAAAATGCCATTTTGGATATATCTTGGTAAGGCCAAAGAGGCCAGGTTACACACCGCGATCTCGTTGGCATCGGTATATTCCATGATCTCCGTACAAAGATTGGAACTTTTTATCGTACCCAAATTCTGCTGATTTGATTTGCCGTTGGCGGCGTCCTTGTACAACAGATACGGTGTTCCGGTTTCTACCTGTGCATCCAGTATGGCGAACCAAAGTTCCTGTGCCTTTACTGTTCTGCGGGCGCGGCCCTCCGCTTCATATTTTTCGTATAGCGCTTCAAATTCCTTACCCCAGCAATCAGCTAAACCCGGTGCTTCATGCGGGCAAAACAAACTCCAGTTCTCGTTTGCTTCCACGCGCTGCATAAACAGATCGGATACCCACAGGGCATAAAATAAGTCACGGGCACGCATTTCTTCTTTACCGTGATTTTTACGCAGATCCAAAAAGTCGAATACATCCGCATGCCATGGTTCCAGGTAAATAGCGAAAGCTCCCTTGCGCTTGCCACCACCCTGGTCAACATAACGGGCTGTATCGTTAAACACTTTCAGCATCGGGATGATACCATTGCTGGTGCCATTGGTTCCACTGATGTAAGACCCTGTAGCTCTCACATTATGTATGCTTAAACCAATCCCACCAGCGCTTTGCGATATCTTGGCGGTTTGCTTTAGCGTATCATAAATGCCGTCGATGCTGTCATCCTTCATGGTTAGCAGAAAGCAGGATGACATTTGCGGCTTTGGCGTACCGGCGTTGAACAGCGTAGGCGTACCATGTGTAAACCAGCGCTCACTCATCAGGTTGTAGGTTTTGATCACGCTGTCGATATCATCCTTATGGATACCTACCGAAACCCGCATGAATAAGTGTTGCGGGCGTTCGACTATTTTGCCTTCCACTTTTAACAGATATGATTTTTCCAGCGTTTTAAAGCCGAAGTAATCAAAACCAAAATCACGGTCGTAGATGATGGTGCTATCCAATAATTCCGCATTTTCTTCGATCACCTGCCACACATCATCTGCGATGAGGGAAGCATTTTTACCCGTCTTGGCATCCACGTAGCCATGCAGCTTACGCATGGTTTCTGAAAATGACTTCACGGTATTTTTATGCAGGTTAGATACTGCAATACGCGATGCCAGTAAAGCATAGTCCGGGTGCTTGGTAGTTAATGAGGCCGCTGTTTCGGCTGCCAGGTTATCCAGTTCGGAGGTGGTTACCCCATCATACAAACCTTCGATAACTTTCTTGGCTACATCGATGGGGTCAACCAATGCCGGGTTTAAACTATAGCACAGCTTCTCGATGCGTGCGGTTATTTTATCAAATTTTACGGTTTCTTTTTTACCGTCTCTTTTTATTACAAACATCTGAGCCCCCTAACCCCCGAAAGGGGGAATTTTTGAAGTGAATATTTTGTTAATTTTACTTTTATTTACTCCTCCCCTTCAGGGGAGGCTGGGTGGGGCTTAGAAGTCCTCATCCAGCGAAAATGCTTTGCTTTCCTGCGTGTTCAATACGCCGTTCTTCTGGTAGTCGCCTACACGTTTTTCAAAGAAGTTGGTTTTACCCTGCAGAGATATCATTTCCATGAAATCAAATGGATTGGTAGTATTATATACCCTGTCGTAGCCTAACTCGGTTAGCCATCTGTCGGCTACAAATTCAATATACTGACTCATCAGCTTAGCGTTCATGCCGATCAGGTTTACAGGCAAGGCATCTGTCACAAATTCTTTTTCGATCTCTACAGCATCCGTAATGATCTTCGTAGCTTCCTCTTTGGATAGCTTTTCACTCAGCATGCTGTACAATAAACAGGCAAACTCACAATGCATACCTTCATCGCGGGAGATCAGCTCATTACTGAAAGTCAGGCCAGGCATTAAACCACGTTTCTTCAACCAGAAGATGGAGCAGAAACTACCGGAAAAGAATATTCCTTCCACAGCAGCAAATGCTACCAACCGCTGTGCAAAGGTTCCATTGTTGATCCATTTCAACGCCCATTCCGCTTTCTTTTGAACTGCCGGTACGGTATCAATGGCATGGAATAACCTGTCCTTTTCCGCCGGGTCTTTTACATAAGTATCGATCAGCAAAGCATAGGTTTCGGAGTGTATATTCTCCATCATGATCTGGAAACCGTAGAAGCACCGTGCCTCGGGAACCTGTACCTCGCTCATGAAATTAACAGCGAGGTTCTCGTTCACAATGCCGTCACTCGCCGCAAAGAATGCCAGGATATGCGAGATAAAATGCCGTTCGCCATCGTTCAGGCTTTCCCAGTGCTTTTGGTCGTCAGAGAGGTCGATCTCTTCGGCGGTCCAGAAGCTGGCCTCATGCTTTTTGTACATTTCCCAGATGCGGGGGTAGTTGATGGGGAGGATAACAAACCTGTCCTTGTTCTCCCTTAGTAATACTTCATTTTCCTGTTTCATGCCTCGTCGTTTTTATGTTTTTGGAGATGACAAAAGACGATGAACCGGCACGCTTACGGGCGTTTGGGGGACAGGGCTTTCGCCAAAACCTTATTCGTGAAAGTTTTGACAAGCTATACTGGCAGGTGTCTGGCTCTACAGTTGCACGTCAGCCCATGATTTACACATGGTTCCCTTTTAATACCGGCTTCTAACCCGGTAACCTTTGATAGCGTTTGTTAAAGAACTTGGAGTTTCAAAGATAAGGGGCAGCGGCTTTACGATGGTAGTGATAGTTTTTAACAAAGGGAGAAGTTATGCACAGGCAGCTATTGCTGTAATGTTTAAAGGTTGGAAAGTTGAAAAGTTATACCGCTTCAAAAGCAACTTTCCAACATTACAACCTTCCAACTTTTCAACTCTCCAAAGGCACAAACTTCAGCGATACCGAATTCACACAATGCCTGGTGTTCTTGGGCGTCAAATATTCTCCTTCAAATACGTGACCGAGGTGTGCCCCGCAATTAGCGCACACGATCTCTACGCGCCGTCCATCCGCGTCAGGTACGCGTTTTACTGCGCCGGGTATCTCGTCGTCAAAGCTGGGCCAGCCGCAATGCGATTCAAACTTGGTTTCAGAAGTGTATAATGGCGTATCGCATCTTTTGCATACGTATAGCCCATGTGCATGATTATCTAATAATGACCCTGTAAATGGCCTTTCGGTACCCTTGTATAGTATTACCCGTTCTTCTTCGGGTGTTAATTTGTTGTATTCCATATTGTTTTTGATTATACCGATGACAGATTGATTTCACCGATTTTCTTTACATAAATATACGACAATAAACCCGGCTGGATTGTTTTTGGGATGGATATTGACACAGGTTTGACCAACAAAAATATTAGTTACTCCACTTTATGGAGTCTTTATTTTTTCCGATAAATTCATAACTCTGTTCAAAGTATTTCCTCATGGTTTTATTGAGATATTGCTTCCATGATAGGTCTTCATTACGATAATGCGCCAGCCAAGCCATAGCGTAAGCAATTACCTGCTCCGGCAAATACCCACTTTTTCGCATAGCCCATCCATGATGGGTATTTCCATGCCATTGTGAAAATTTGAAATAGGAATTCCCTGAAAATATTCCAAACCCAAAGGCGATAGCCGTCAGGTCTGTTAATAGTTCATCGTTTTTCTCTATTCTGTGTTCACCCAATAACTTATAGTGAGCTAATTCATGCGATATAGTAGCAATTAGACTTTCTGGGTCTATCAATTTGCTAAGCTCTATCCATATTTCTTTTTTACCTAACCCTCTGTCGATATATAATCCTGCAGAGGATTTCCAGCTTCCTTTTAACTTTTCTTGTGAGGTTGCAGTTATTCCAGCTGAAAAGCCTGTCGGCTCATTTGAAAAGAACATTAGTTGAATTTCCCAACTATCAATATGCATAATGGAAATTATCCTCTCGAAAATAAATTCAGCATCTTCTTCAGTTCCGGTAAAGTCCCGGTCAAAATACTTTTTTTCAGGAGTAATAGTAATTAATGATTTGAAATAAACCGGTTCAAACAAATCAGATAAAAATATCAATGAATGTTCAATCCATTTTTTATCATTATCCGTGACTGGTAAATTATCGTTCTTTTTTGAAAAAATCGAACTAAAAAATGATTTCGGCTTTTCAACTTCAATTTCTTCGTACCAATCATCATGAGGACTCACCTCACCGCAACCATCCATGCGCTTAGGGCACTGAGTGTCTAAAAAAACCTTACCACATCCAGGACAACACCCATGCGTGTCAAAAGTATTCCAGCTTGTTTTACATACATCACACTTCCACCGACAATTTTCATTGGGTTCCCAGCCACATTTTGGGCAACTTATATGTATGTTCTTTTGCGTCATAATATATCTCCCTAAAAATAAAAAATCCCGGCCGAAACCAGGATTTGTATTTTATCGAACTGAAAAAAACTTTCAGTTTTCGCCTTTATGCTTTAACCTTTAACTTCGCTAATTCCTCTGCCATGGCAGCGCCGATGTCAGCAGGTGATTTCACTACGCGGATGCCGCATTCTGCCATGATCTTCATTTTGGCTGCTGCGGTATCGTCGGCTCCGCCAACTATCGCGCCTGCGTGACCCATGCGGCGTCCCGGAGGAGCTGTTTGGCCTGCTATAAATCCTACTACCGGCTTGGTTCCGTTTTCTTTTATCCAGTAAGCCGCTTCAGCTTCCATGCCTCCGCCTATTTCGCCTATCATGATGATGCCGTGCGTATCAGGGTCGTTCATTAACAGTTCAACCGCTTCTTTGGTTGGTGTGCCAATGATCGGGTCGCCACCAATACCGATAGCTGTAGTGATGCCTAAACCTGCTTTCACTACCTGGTCGACCGCTTCGTAAGTTAACGTACCTGATTTAGATACCACACCTACATGGCCCTTGCGGAAGATAAAGCCCGGCATGATGCCGATCTTCGCTTCGCCTGCGGTGATGATGCCGGGGCAGTTTGGCCCGATCAGGCGGGTATCACGGTCTTTAATATATTCCTTCACCTGGATCATATCCTTGGTTGGGATACCTTCGGTGATGCATACGATCAGTTTAATACCTGCTTCGGCAGCTTCCATAATAGCGTCGGCAGCGAAGGGAGGTGGTACAAATATGATGGAAACGTTAGCCCCTGTTTTGTCAACAGCCTCTTTAACCGTGTTAAATACCGGCTTATCCAGATGCCTTTGCCCGCCTTTGCCCGGTGTAACGCCACCAACCACATCGGTACCGTATTCGATCATCTGCGAGGCATGGTAAGAACCTTCGTTACCGGTAAAACCCTGAACTATTACCTTGGAATCATTGTTGACGAGAACGCTCATAGAATATTAAAATGTACGCGCAAAGCTAAAGTTATTACACATAATCTCAAATTAAATTACAACCTAAACCCATCTATTTAACTATGAAGAATTGAAATTGACATTTAACAGAAGATTAATATCAATTGATTTATTTTTGCCTGCTTAACCTTTACTTATTTATTATTGCTTATTTATGAAAAAAATCACCTACACATTAATTCTACTCATCAGTTCACTGTTTTGTATATCCTCTGCCCATGCCCAATTAGGAGGCTTGGGTAAAAAGTTATTGGATAAAGGTACGGATATAGCCTCGGGCGGCGGTTTAAACAAGATCATTAAACAGCCGCAAGCTATTACCACCAGTTTTAAAGATGTAAATAAAACCGGCTCAAAACCGCCATCATTTCAGGAAGGCATCCAGCCCCAACCGCTTTATTTATTGCCAAAAGCGCCGGGTGGTGGTTACAAACTTTGCGCAGGTTTTTATGAAATGACCAATAAAAGTTATTGCCTGCATGCCGGTACCCGCGGCCCAAGCAGCGGCGATGGGTATATGCTAGCGCCTGTGCTGGGGCCTAAACGCGATGTGGTGATATTGATATTGAAGAATGCTGAAACCCGCCCCGAAGTAAACCAGCACAGGATACAGATATTGCTATGGGCGATAATTGCCCGTACTAAATTTGCAGATTTCGGCAATGACGTAAAGCTAACAGCTACGCAGTTATTGGCACCAGCTGACCTGTTAAAGCTTGAAGGCGGTGCATTAGGTGTGTTGCCTGCCAGTGTAATGGAAAAAGCGAAAGATCAGCTTCCTCCCGCAGCACAAAGTGTTTTTGAAGCTGAAAATAATATTCGCAGGTTAGCAGCATCGGGCAATGCATCATATGAAGAGATGGAGAAATATGCCGTACTTACCGGCTTGGCTCCGCAACCTGATCCCGAAGTTCCGTCGGGTATCTGGTCGTTGCATCCTGATGGTTATTATATTCGCTTTCTTCCGCATGGCTATCAGCGAACCACCGTACAGATCTATGTTCCCCAGGAGCTTATCAGTACAAAACCAGGTTTAGTTTATGATGCTCCCAATGGCATTGCATGCCCTGCCAATGTAGGTGCACAGCGACTTGCTCAAACTAATGAACCGTTAAACCCGGATTATAACAAAAAACTGACAATTATTTGTAATTAGAATTGAGGCAGTTGAATGATAAATAATGGAGTGTCCGTCCGGTACAGGTGCGAGCACTTGTGGGCGGAACTCCATTTGGGTATATCAAACCTGCTATTTAGGTAGAGATCTGATCTCCAATACTGAACATCAAAGTATCAATTCATCATTCGGTATTCGATATTATTCCCATAGAGGAGTAGAACTTTCCTCTAATCTCTAATCACTCACCTCAACAAACTCCCCCTCACTTTTCGCTATCACTATTGTCGCTATCCCATTCCCTATCACGTTGGTGATGGCCCTGGCTTCCGACATAAACCTGTCCACCCCCAGCAATATCGCCACGCCTTCAACGGGTATTACTTTGATAGCTGCTAATGTTGAAGTTAGTACGATAAAGCCGCTGCCAGTTACGCCCGCTGCTCCTTTGGAAGTGATCATCAGGATGCCGATAATAGTCAGCTGCTGTTCCCAGGATAATGGGATATGAAATACCTGCGCCAAAAATATTACCGACATCGACAGGTAGATCGTCGTTCCATCTAAATTAAAGGAATAACCTGTTGGGATCACCAACCCAACTACCGACTTGGAGCAGCCGAATTTCTCCAGCTTTTGCATCATGCCGGGTAAGGCGGATTCGGATGAGGACGTTCCCCATACGATCAGTATTTCTTCTTTGATGAATTTAAGGTATTTCCAGATGCTGAATTTGTAGAGGTAGCATATAAAATTCAGCACTACGAAAATGAAAAGGAAACTGGTAATATAAACCGAAGCCATCAACGAAGCCAAAGGCTTTAGCGTAGCGATTCCATAGGTGCTGATGGTATACGCCATCCCGCCGAAAGCGCCTATCGGGGCTACTTTCATGATGATCGCCATGATATTAAAGAACACCTTCGACAGCTTGTCAAACAAACTGATCACCTGGTGGCCTGCCTCACCCAACCGACTCAAACCAAACCCGAATAATACGGCGAAGAAAAGTATCTGCAATATATCGCCTTTGGCAAAGGCATCAAAAGCATTAGCCGGGATAATGTGTGTAAAGAAATCAACCCAATGCATATCGGCAGCAGCTTTTTGATAGGTCGCCAGTTTAGCAGCATCGGCACCATGAGCTACTACGCCATCGCCGGGCCTTATCACATTGGCAACTACGATACCAATGATCAGTGCAAAAGACGTCACCAATTCAAAATACAGCAACGCCTTGCCGCCCACCCTGCCTACTTTCTTCATGTCGCTCATACCGGCTATGCCCAATACGATGGTGAGGAAAATGATTGGCCCGATCAGCATCGTTACCATACTGATAAACATTTTGCTGATCAGCTGCGCTGTAGGCCCGAATTGCTTAAAGTACAGGCCCACAATAATGCCAAGCACAATGGCAACAAGTACCTGGAAGGTTAGGTTGGATAACAGTTTCTTCATGCTAAGCAATTATACGATTTTTGACCGTTGATTGGAGTGATTTATTGATTTCGCTGACTAAGATGGCAAGTAATCAAACTATTTGAAAGGCAATGACAGCAGTGCTTCGGTTGCGATAGCCCCGCTATACTATCGGGTTTATTTTATGCAGGTCAGTGCTTTTAATAGTATCAAGTATTTAGTATCAAGTAACAAGACATTATTGCAAATCTCCAATCAACTAACCGTAGCGTAGCAAGCTCATTAATTCAACAAAAAACAAACACAACATTAATAATCTCTAAACCCGTCCGTCCGTTACAGGGGTACTGCTACCCCGGCCAAATGTGGACGAAATCAAAAAGCCCCTCTCAGTTAAAAGAAGGGCTTCGGGTTATAATGAGTTTGATAATTACTTACTCAGCTGTGTACCGAACGATTTATGCAACGATACTGCTCCTGTAGTCAGGTCGACAGTATAGGTTGAACCGTTGATCACGATCTTAGCTTTGTGACCTCCGAGGAAGGTAATGGTACCGGTATAGTTCCACACACCGTTTGAGCCTGTGCCTTTGGTCGTGAAATCAGCCGAACCGCTAATAATATCCGCATCTGCGCTTGGATCAACAATAACCTGTTTAAAGTTATAATCAAACAGTGCGGTACCGCTTCCTTTGCTGCCGGTTTTGTAGTCGTACGATGCATCTGAATTTACCGTACCGTTGATGGAGAATTTTGATTCATCATTGGATGGTGTTAAAGCAACCACGCTAACATTCTCTGTAAGGTTCAGCTTTACGCTAAAGTCGGTTGTTGATTCGGATACATTCAGGTTGTCGTTGGTGGTATAACCTGACAATACCCCATTGGTACAGGTGAACGCGAAGGCGATATGGCCTGAAACTGCTGCCTGCACACCATCATCATTTGAAGTAATGTTGATGGTAGTATCGATTCCGAAACCGCAGAACGGATCGTTAATATCACCTAATTTAATATGCTTATTAGTCGGCACATATGCGCTCAGGCCGCCGGTAATGCCATTATTCAGGTCTAAACCACCAAAGCCGTTGTATAATGATTGGGCTAAATTTAAGGCTACCTGGCTGCTTACCTGCTGTGGGGAAAGTGTGGGGCCGTTACTGTTGCTTGCTGCTTTTTTACACGCTGTGTAGGTTAGTGCGGCACCGCACATCAACAGCGCAATTAGGAGTCTGGTTTTAAATTTCATGATAAGGAGTTTTTACTTTATTGTATCGTAACAAATATAATATCAATTAATTAAATAAAAAAGACCCCGATATTAAATTAATCCACATCCGTGCAAAACCATTTATTAGTAGTTTGCGAGGTCGTTGTTTTAGGGCTTACCGTTTACCTCGTTCGTAGCCATGTTAAAAATATATACCTTACCGCCGATGGTAAATTTATAGGTGTGATTGCCCAAAAATCCGATCGTTCCGGTAACAGGGGCATCGGTATAAAACTTTACCTGGAACGTTGCCGTACCATCCACCAATTCCTTATTGGAAGGGTTAAGCACCACTGAATTCAACTTAAAATTGTAAACCTCACTATAGCCCGGCCCTGATGAAGGGGTAGTCTGCGTAGTGATGTTATAATTAATGTTACCGCTTAGAGTAAGCTCCGAGGTATCTGTGGTGCTCAATGTTTGCGAGATAATATCCTCGCCCAGTTTAGTAGTGTATGCTGAAGTTGGTGTTGATGTGGGGACTTCTAACGTATCAGTAACATGATGCCCGTAAACAATGTTATTGATACAGATAGTGGATTCCTTATACTTCAGTTTAGAATCAAATTGTGCCCCGAATAAAAGTCCACTATAGGTAAATGTAGTATCGATAGCGGCTCCGCATGTATTTTTACTGTTAATTCCCACCGGGATAGGTCCGTTAAGGTCATTTACGCCAAAATTGGGCTTAAAGTGCAGGCCATTGTCCAGATTGACTCCACCAAAAGCCCCTTCCAAAATATTTGCAAAACACGATGATACCCGTCGGCTTGCATTGACATTGATCGCTTCTGAATTATCAATGGGCTTGGGGTGACCAAACCATTTAATGCATGAAGTGTACACAATCGCTATGCCGGTTAAGAAAAAGATAAGCTTGAACCTATATTTCATGATAAGGTGGTTGGATGCGCTAAAGTAGTTAAAATTAAAGGCTTGTTTCTTACTATACGTACAAGTGTCCAGGAGTGCAACACCCCGGGACGGACGGACAGCATATATATAACAAGGTATTTGTAAGTTTGCCGTATGAGCACTATCTACAACTTCTGCCAGGTATCCGATAACCTTGCCTGTTCAGGTCAACCACGGGAAGGGCAGTTGCCGTCTATCGCTGACGATGGTTACAGGGTGGTGATCAATTTAGGCTTGTCAGATGGCAAATATGCATTGGCAGATGAAGCAGCATCGGTAAAAGGTTTAGGGCTGACCTATCACCATATCCCAATACAATTTGATAACCCTCAAATAGATGAACTGACATCTTTTATAAGCCTGATGAACGAACATGGCAATGAAAAAATACTGGTGCATTGTGCTGCCAATTACCGGGCTTCGGCATTTACCGGCTTGTATTTATTATCTGCCAAAAAAATAAATGAGCAGCAAATGCGTGAGTTGATCGAATCAGTATGGCAACCGGATGGGATATGGGAGCAGTTTATTGAAGAAGGTGTGGAGTTAGTTGGCAGGGGTTGATTGACTTGAGTAGTTTTTTACAATTTATAGTCAACTGCCAATAATGATTAAAATTTCTCTCTGAAATTTTAAAATACCCCTCCATCAGCATATCTATATATGCCTTGCTGTATGGTACTGTAGTACCCCGAAGTGTTTTGGATGATTGACAATACAAATATACAACACATTCTTTAATTATAAAAATATTTCTTTTAATCTATTTGCTTGTACTGTCCGTCCGTCACAGGGGTACTGTAGGTAAAGACAGCAGCGGACGGTTTACCATTGATAGATGAAAAGGGCGTAAGAATTTAATCAACCTGTCCTGCCTTTGGCCGGGGTGGTCGTACCTGCAGACGGACGGACAGTTACGGAAAAAGCTTATTATTGTATTTAACTTATAACAATGAAACGACTGCTGATATTTAGTCTTTTGCTATCGATGGGTAATTATTGCCACGCACAGCTATTGCCAACCATCAATAAGTTAAAAGGGCTGCATAACGCCAGTTTTACCGAAGTACTCAAATTCAAGGCCTCTTTCCACGATGAGGTTTCTATCGATACTTTCAAAAACCGGGTCGATTTTATTTCTGCCGAACCACAGGTCGGTGGTTATTTCGGCGTCAAAGGGCGCAACGATGTTTACCTGTTTGATGGCAACAAGTGCGTCTGGCTCAATCTCCGGGACACCACCTATGAGATAAAAAAGGAAGCCGTTTACGGTCAGGAATGTCGCACACTGTTATACTGGACAAAGGAGATGAACACTTATGCCAAATTCCCGTCTAAAATAAAGCAGCTAAAGGATACAGTGATCGACCAGGTCGCATATGACCATACCCGCGTAACGATACAGGACAGCACAGCAAAAGGTGAACACATCTACGAATACGTGGATATTGTTATCAATAAACTTTCCCTGCTTCCTTATAGTTTCACCTCTCTTATTCATGGTTTTGCGGATGACGGGGCCCTGATAAGCTTCACGGAAGAACACATTTTTACCGGGTACAAAGTGAATGATGAGACCTTTCCCGACCTATCGGATGCACGGGTACCCGAAAATTTCAGGCTGCCAGTCAAAACGGTTAAGTCGCCCATGCTGACAGCCGGTACCAAAGCCCCTTTAATAAAACTGACTGATACCACCGGGAAACCTTTTGATATGGAAAAGCTAAAAGGCAAATTGGTGCTGCTGAATTTCACTACCAATGGTTGCCCCCACTGTATAAACGCGGCACAGATGCTTAGACGGTTGAACGAAAAGTATAAAGGTGCTGGTCTGGCTATCATCAGCATTTACCAGCTCGGGGTAAACAGCCGGGAGTCGGTAACCCGGTTCGATCGCAAATACGAGGTTAAATACCCAAGTTACACCACCGAAAAAACTGCCGCAGATATTTATCATTTGCAGGGTTATCCCAATTTTTACCTGTTAGATAAAAAAGGGAACATCGCACAAGCCTATGACGGCTTTTACGCCGAACTGGAGAAAGAGCTGACTGATAAGATAGATAAGTTGAGCGTTAGAGATTAGGGGGATTGTCCACCCCCTGTCAGCCTAGGCTTCACCCCGGGACGGACGGACACTTAACCACCTTGTCATGCTGAACGCAGTGAAGCATCTATTCCCGTATCAAGTCGTGCTCCATGACATAATTATCAATAGATTCTTCGCTGCGCTCAGAATGACAAAGGTTATTAATCTCTAATCACTAACCAATTTTTCTTAATTTCGCAACCTCATACGCGGAAATAACGACAATGGACTATCAATTTAAAGATATAGAGCAAAAGTGGCAGCAGTTTTGGGCCGATAATCAAACATTTAAGGCGGATAATAACTCCTCAAAACCAAAATACTACGTGCTGGATATGTTTCCCTACCCATCCGGTGCAGGCTTGCATGTGGGCCACCCGCTGGGCTATATCGCATCTGATATTTTCGCACGTTACAAACGCCTCAAAGGCTTTAACGTATTGCACCCGATGGGTTACGATAGCTTTGGCTTACCTGCCGAACAGTACGCCATACAAACCGGTCAGCACCCCGCCATTACCACCGAGGCCAACATCGCTACCTACCGCCGGCAGTTAGATCAGTTGGGATTTTCTTTTGATTGGAGCAGAGAGGTACGTACCAGCTCACCCGATTATTATAAATGGACGCAATGGATATTTATGCAGCTGTTCAATTCGTGGTACAACAAGGCTGCGGATAAGGCAGAATCTATTGATAAGCTGGTTGCACATTTTGAGCAGAATGGCTCGGCAGGGATAGACGCGGTGAGTGACGAGGAAGTGATCAGCTTTTCGGCCGACGAATGGAAGGCCATGAACAGTCACGAGCAACAGGAAGAACTATTGAAATACCGCCTCACCTACCTGCGGGAAAGTACCGTAAACTGGTGCCCTGCCTTAGGAACAGTATTGGCTAACGACGAAGTAAAAGACGGCTTTAGCGAACGCGGCGGTTATCCCGTGGAGCAAAAGAAAATGAGGCAATGGAGTATGCGCATCACCGCCTATGCTGAACGGTTGCTGCAAGGACTTGACAATATCGATTGGCCCGACCCTTTGAAAGAAATGCAAAGGAACTGGATAGGCAAAAGCGTGGGAGCGAGTGTAAGATTTCCAATCTCAACCCCACCCAAACCCTCCCCGCTGGTTAGCGGAAGGGCTTTAAAAGCCACCGCGAGCGAAGTTAAAGTCTCCCCTACCGGGGGAGATTTAGAGGGGGTTATCGAGGTCTTCACCACCCGTGTTGACACCATCTTCGGCGTTACCTTTTTGGTATTGGCACCTGAACATGAATTAGTACCAGCTTTAACCACGCCTGAACAAAAGGCAGAGATAGACGCTTATATCGCGCAAAGCAAAAAGAAATCGGAGCTGGACCGCATGGCGGATACCAAAACGGTGTCAGGCGCATTCACGGGCAGCTACGTGATCAACCCGGTGAACAATGAGAAGGTGCCGCTTTATATCGCCGATTATGTATTGGCAGGCTACGGCACTGGCGCTGTAATGGCAGTACCATCAGGCGATCAGCGGGATTACCTTTTCGCCAAACACTTTAATTTGCCGATAGTGCCTATTATGGATATCCAGCACATAGAAACCGAAGCCGACCCGACCAAGGATGGCAAATACATCAATTCGGATTTCATGAACGGGTTAAACTATAAAGACGGAACAGCCAAAGTAATCGCCTACCTTGAAGAAAAGGGCGCAGGCAAAGCCAAGGTGAATTTCAGGATGCGGGATGCGATATTTGGTCGCCAGCGCTATTGGGGCGAACCAGTGCCGGTTTACTTTAAGGATGGATTGCCTTATTTGATCGATGAAAAAGAATTGCCTTTGATATTGCCTGAGGTTGATAAATATTTACCTACAGAGAGTGGTGAGCCGCCGTTAGCAAGGGCAAAAGATTGGAATTACAACGGCTCCGAATATGAGTTGAGCACCATGCCGGGCTGGGCAGGCTCAAGCTTTTATTGGTACCGCTACATGGATGCACATAACGATAAGGAATTTGCATCAGAAAAAGCGATTGCCTATTGGAAGGACGTAGACCTGTACATCGGCGGCAGTGAGCATGCAACCGGGCATTTATTGTACAGTCGCTTCTGGAATAAGTTTTTGAAGGACATGGGTTTGGTGATCGAGGAAGAACCTTTTAAAAAGCTGATCAACCAGGGGATGATACAGGGCAGAAGTAATTTTGTGTACCGATTGATCGATGAGATTGGCAGGGGCACTAATACCTTTGTATCCAAAGGCCTGATAAAGGATTACAATACCTCTCCTATCCATGTGGATGTGAATATTGTAGAGAATGATATTTTGGATATCAATCAATTCAAAAAATGGCGCCCAGAGTTTGAGGATGCTGAATTTATTTTAGAAAACGGAAAATATACCTGTGGTGTTGAGGTCGAAAAAATGTCAAAACGCTACTATAATGTAGTTAACCCTGATGATTTGGCTCAACGCTATGGTGCCGATACCCTCCGCATGTACGAAATGTTCCTGGGCCCATTGGAGCAAAGCAAACCCTGGAACACTAACGGTATCGAAGGTGTATTTAAATTCCTGCGTAAGTTCTGGCGGTTGTTCCATAACGATCAGTGGGTGTTCTCCGTGACGGACGGACAGCCATCCAAAGCCGAATTGAAATCCTTGCATAAGATCATCCGCAAGGTGGAGGAAGATGTGGAACGCTTCTCGTTCAACACTTCGGTATCCAGCTTTATGATAGCGGTAAATGAACTAACCGACCTGAAATGCAATAACAAAAGTATTTTACAGGATCTCGTAGTAACGCTTGCTGCCTATGCTCCACACATCTGTGAAGAGCTGTGGGTATTGCTGGGCAATCAGCCGGGTTCGTTATCCTATGCGCCTTATCCTAAATTCAATCCTGAATATTTGGTAGAGGATGAGTATTCCTATCCTATATCCATCAACGGAAAGACCAAAACAAACATCAACATCTCGCTAAGCCTCGAGCCAAAAGCGATTGAGGATTTTGTATTAGCCAGTCCTGATGTGCAGAAGTACCTGGATGGCAAAGCGCCTAAAAAGGTGATCGTGGTAAAGGGGCGGATTGTGAATATCGTACTGTAGAGACGCAAAATCTTGCGTCTCTACAATTTTTCTTCTCCTTGTCCAATTTCAGAAACATGGATTGTTATTCCTGTGATTCGATTATCGGCAGATAATTGAGCAAAAATCAACGTACGAAAATGGTTGTTATTGTACTTTAAACACTAAGCGGTGTAACTAATTTGTGACTGTTGCAGCTTATGACAAAAAAAAGGACATTGGCGTGTAACATTTCAACTATTTTCGCCTCCAATTACGAAAAATGATTTGAAATGAAACGTTTACTTATACTATTTGCAATATTTTGTTCTGCTTTTACAGCCAAGGCACAGTTTGGCGGAGGGGGATCAAGCATCGTCGGGAGGATCTCCGGAACGCTTTTGGATTCCATCACCAAAAAACCTTTGGACTACGCTTCGGTCAGCGTTTACCGCGCTACAGGTGCAGCCCCCATCAACGGTGTATTGACCGATGAGAAAGGTAACTTCAAGATCGACAATGTAAAACCGGGCAGCTACAAGATCAAGGTAACCTATGTTGGCTATCCTGAAAAATACGTCAACAATATTGTTACTACCGACTCAAAACCGGATAAGAACGTAGGCCAGGTGCTTTTAGCGCAAAAAGCGTTAAAGGAAGTACAGATCACCGGGACAGCCAATATCGTTGAAAACAAGATCGATAAGATCGTTTACAATGCGGAAAAGGACCTTACGGCAGCAGGTGGTAATGCCACAGATGTATTGCAGAAAGTACCATTGGTAGCAGTGGATATCAACGGTAACGTTTCTTTACGTGGTGACGGCAACGTGCGCGTACTGATCAACGGTAAGCCATCGGGTGCTACTTCGGCCAGTTTATCCGATGTGTTAAAGACCATCCCTGCCGACCAGATCAAAAGCATCGAGGTGATCACTTCGCCATCCGCTAAATATGACGCAGAGGGTACTGCCGGTATCATCAACATCATTACCAAACAGAAAAACATGTCGGGTATCAGCGGCTCGGTGAGCGGTGGTTTTGGTACACGCCAAAATAATGGCAACCTGAACCTGAACTATAATAAGAACCGTTTCAGTTTAGGCATCAACGCAGGGGGTAACCTTACCTGGCCACAAAATTCGGTAACTAACTTTAACCAGGATATCCATGCACCAGGGATAGACACTATACCACCTACTCATATTCAAAACGCCAACAATTCCGTTAGTCGTATCAAAAGACATGGGGCTATTGGCTCGGTTACTATGGGTTATGAGTTCAATGCCTTCAACAGCATCAACAGTACTTTCAGGCTGAATGACGGTGGATTTAACGTCACCGGTGCCAGCAACAACAACCAAACTAATTTTATTAATCCATCGCTTAGCCAGTCGTATACCGGCGCCACATCATCGCACAATCATTTTGGTGGCTTTGATTGGAACGTAGATTATACCCACAAGTTTAAGAAAGAAGGTGAAGAGCTGGATCTGTCAGGCCAATGGAGCCATAGCGTGATCACAACTGATTTCAGCAACTTATATACCGCGGTTAACCCTGATCAAACAGGCGATAACAACGGAAAGAATAATGAATACACTTTCCAGGCTGATTATACCGTACCTTTCAATAAGGTAGTGAAACTGGAAGTTGGTGGCAAAACTATACAAAGGCGCATCAATAGCGTGTATGATGTTTTCTCTACCGATGGCGATGGTAACAATGCCATTCGCGATTCATTGAATTCTAACTTGTATGATTATACTCAAAATGTGTATGCCGGCTATGCTGTATTCACATTTACTTTACCAAAAAGCTACTCAATATTAGCAGGCAGCAGATTTGAGGAAACCAGGATACATGGCGATCCGCAGAATCCTTACCAGGTAGTAGGCGGTAATGGTTTCCAGGATCTGGAACCATTCTCTTCGAACTATTCTACCTATATCCCAAGCCTTACCCTGCAAAAGCAATTTGGAAGCAACACCATTAAATTGACTTACAGCAAACGTATCCAAAGGCCAAGTTTGCAGTTCCTGAATCCGTTCATCAACAGGAGCAATATCCAGGCTCAAAGCGTAGGTAACCCTAACCTGGTTCCGGAAACATCACAAACCATTGAATTGAACTATAACGCGTTCGTGAAAACCTCCGTGCTTAACTTCTCGGTTTATTACAAAAACACCAAGAACCTGATAGAAGGCATCGCCAGTCCATTGCACGAGGTTATCGGTACCGATACGATCAATGGTACACGTACCGTTTTCTCTAACGTGGGCAGCAACAATTCATTTGGTGCGAGTTTCTTTGGATCTATCAACCCGATCAAGATACTGACCATCCGTGGCAGCATTAACGCGTTTACTTACAGCCCTGATCCTACAGGTCTGTTCGCCAGTCAAGCTTCAGAAACGAGTACCTACATACAGTACACTGCATTCGGTAGCGCATCGGTACAGTTGCCAAGCGGGTTTATCGCGGAAGCCTTCGGTTTCACCAACTCGCCACGCCGTACCATACAGGGTACAAACCCGGCATTCGGTATCTACGCTTTTGGCATCAGGCAGCAGTTTATGAAGAAGAAAATGTCGATCGGTATCAATACCGTTCAGCCATTCTCTAAGAACAAATATTTCAACCAGGATATCAAGAGTGCTACGCTTACACAAAGCAGCTCAACAGCCTTCCCATTCCGTTCAGTGGGTATCACATTTAGCTACAGCTTTGGTAAGGTTAGCTTCAGCAATCCGCAACAGAAGAAGAAAGGCGTTGATAATGACGACTTGAAACAAGGTGATTCACAAGGTGGACAGGGCGGACCAGGCAGATAATTAATCAAATATCCAAAATATAGGTGTGCAGATGACTTAGGTTATCTGCACATTTTTTTTGCGCAGGATTTCACCGATGTCATTTAGTAATCAGTGTGATTACACCGATTACTCGGCGTCAACATCAATGCCGATTTGCTTTAATAGCAATGATGCGTTAAAGGTCTTGCATTCCCCGTGCTTGATCTTGTAATCGAAAAGCATTTCAGCGTCTTTTACCTGGATATCGAAATAAAAATTACGAACGTAATCCGGGTATTTCTGTTCTAAATGAGCGATCTGCAGGTCGTGAGTGGCTACCATACCTACCCCTTTCTTTTTGATCAACTGCTCTATAACTGCTTTTGAGCCGAGGTATTTATCTACAGAATTGGTACCACGCAGCATTTCGTCGATCAGGAAAAAGATCTTAGCATCACTGTTAACGGCAGCCAGCAACATCTGCAGGCGATCGAGTTCGGCTTTAAAAGTCGATGTACTTTCATTTAATGAATCTTTAATGCGCATATAGCTCAGTATCGTAACTACGGATACCTGCATGGAGCCTGCGCAAACAGGTGCCCCGCATAAAGCCAGCACCGTATTGATGCCGATGGTACGCAAAAAGGTGCTTTTACCAGCCATGTTTGAGCCCGTGATAATGTCGATCTTAAATGTATCCGTCAATTCATAATCATTGGCGATACGGCTATCCTTGTTGATAAGCGGGTGGGCTATTTGAGTGGCTGTTAAAGTATAACTCTCACCATCTGCAATTACCGGAATGCACCAATCCGGGTAATTAATCCGCAAACCCGCCAGGCTGATCAGCGCCTCAAACTCAGCGATCACTTCAAATGCGGCTTCCACGTTCTGCTGATTATTGCGCTTCCAGTTTTCTATGGCGATGATCTGGCGAATGTCCCATAACAAAAAAGCGTTTAATAATACCCCGACGATCATATTCAAATGATAGTTGAGCTTATTGATCAAAGCCGAAAGCTCTTTTATTTGAGCCGATGTATGGCTGTCTTTTATATTGGCTACAAGATTGGTTGTGTAGCCTGATTTCCAGGTTTCATTCTCTATTTTTTCGAATACGATGGCATACCGGCCTAATATCTCGCCGATCTTGCCTGCCACCAAATCGGTCTTTTTGATATACTCTGCTTTTGATGCAACTATGCTTAAATTCATTAAACCGAGGACAACAGTGATAGTCCCGGCAAGCGGATAGAAGCAGGCAAGTATTATCAAGCCAAGCATGATATAAGGTGCAATCTTGGCATAGTTGCCCAGCCATGCTTCACCGCTTAGATTAAGGGGGATTTTCAAATAGGCAAACAACTGTTTAAATTGATTGGCTTCCTGCTTTATTGAGAATAACAACCTCGCCTGCAAATCCAGTTTCCAATCGTTCTTACCTGCGATTTCTTCAATAGCTTGTTGTCGCGCCAAAATAACTTCCTTTGATGATGGGCTTTCCAGCCAATTTGCAAGTATATCGATACCCGGTATCGTAGCTGCACGGTTAGTCAGTTGGAATAATGAAGCAGGGCCAAATATATCAAGGTCAGCTGTATAGAAGTGCTTGTCATTGCTAAACCGGTTCCCGTTATCATAGATATTTGATCGCGAATTGATGCTTTCCAGTTCGTTCTCGTTCACTTTTTTAAGGTCGTTAAAATATTCCTTCAGGCTATCAAAACGACTTTGCTTCGATACCAGCCAGGCAAATACCAAAAGCAGGACGACAAACCCCGTTACCAGGATCCACATGTTATCATAAACTATGGCGAAATAAACCGCCAGCACAAGCAGGCCAAATACCCCCAGTCTGAGTAATGAGTATTTGTTAGCTAATTTTTGATACTGAGCTGCCTGCTCTGCCGCTACCGAGGCTCTGCGTTTATAATCGTTAATGATATCCGTTTCCACTTGGTTGTAAGGTTTGCTTTTGTTTTGAAGTTGAAATGTTGTAAAGTTGCAGGGTTTTTGAATTGATCGGTTTCAC
>Ga0105237_10001000_pt1 | contig 38045 bp, 25 predicted proteins | sample KBSC24metaG_FD_81520 | JGI IMG/M metagenome (GOLD analysis project Ga0105237, IMG submission 81520) | Corn rhizosphere microbial communities from Kellogg Biological Station, Michigan, USA - KBS C2-4 metaG | ecosystem: Host-associated > Plants > Roots > Rhizosphere > Soil | place: Michigan, USA...
AATGGGCCCAATTGGCCGCCGCGAGGGCGGGGGGCGAAAAGAGAAACTCGATCAGCTGGCCCATACCCGCCACAAAACCCCATTCCCTGTTCAGGCCCCTGGTAGCATAATCGAATACCCCTCCGGCCTTGGGGATCGCACAGGCCAGCTCGGTATAAGAAAAAGTAAAGGTGATGTAGAGAATAATAACAAAGAAGGTAGCGATAGCCAGACCCTTCGGCCCTCCCTCCGCCAGTCCCAGGTTCCATCCGAAATACATGCCCGATATAACGTATCCCACGCCAAGGCCCCACAACATCAGAGGACCCAGGGTACGGGAAAGTGCGGGGGTAGAGGAAGCTTGCTCCTGTTTGATTGCCATTCTTAAAGATAAGCATTTCGGCTTACCTCACCGCCCTGTTCAAATTCACTTTCAGATTGACAATGAACTGCTCCGACGTGATGGTCACCCTCAACTCATGGCTCTCCGGATATAAAAGATTCAGCCGTTTGCCGATGTGCTGCAGCGATACGGTATTTCCATTCATCAGCGTCGAGCTGTCGATAGGCTTGCTCCATCCCAGCCGCATCTGCAAATGCCCATCCGCCACGCGCATCTCCAGGTCCATGCTCTTGTCCGGGATATCCATGCCCGCCAGCTGGCGAAACCCATTCTCCACCAGCGGCAGTATAATAAATGGCGCAATACTCTCCCCCGCCAGATCACCGGACATCCGCACCATTACCTTCAGGCTGTCCGGGTTGCCCGTCTTCTCCAACCCTATATACTCCTCCACCATCGCCAGCTCCTTTTCGAGACTGACACTGGCCTGGTTGTTATCATAGATCACATACAACAACAGGTTCTTGATCTTCTTCACCATCCCCGGTATCAAGGAAGGCCGTATAGCCGACAGCTGGTCCATCTTGTCCAGCGCATTGATCAGGAATACAGGCTGCAACGGACCGTTCTCCAGCGTGGGCTCGATATGCTGCTTTTCCTTTTTGATAAGGTCCAGCTCCTGCTGCTTGATCGTCCACATCTTCCCCAGCTTGATCGCAGCAGCCAGCCCGCCCTCCATATTGATCTGGTAAAAAAGATTGAGGAATACCCAGGCGACATTTTTGGAGAACACCGGCGGGGGCATGCCAAAAGTCGCCCGTATATACGGCACGATCTGATGATTATACCACCGGAAGATCATGATGAATACAATAGTGAACAGCATCCACAACAACACCATTTGTATATAATGGCCTTTGTAGAGGAACCTCGGTATTAAATAATAGATGATGGAGTAACAGAACACCATGTCCAGTGGCGTAGACAGCCCCACTTCCACCAGCGACTCGCCCAGCGTAGTGCCAAAAGCATACTTACCCTGCCAGTAGACCATGTTGAACACCGTATAATAAATGATCCACAGCATCCAGAATAATGTATGCCGTGCTATGCGGTAACGTCGATTGTTGGAGAATACAAGAGAATTGACAGCCATAAAGAATAAGGACTGGACAGTTATGTCCAGTCCCTTATAAGTTAGTGATTATTTGTTAATTTTTCACAGCGGCCGAGCCGGAAGCCGGAGCATTGAAGTCCAGTTCGTTCTGCGGAATATCCCAATAATCCATGTAATTGTATTCCATAAAGCAGGGCAATGGCTGGTCATTGGCCGTATTGATCAGCGAATGCGGTACATAAACGATGGCATTTGCACGACCTCCGCCAGACGCCACAGGCGCCGTAACACCCCAACGACGGGCATCATAAAAAGCTACGCCTTTCTCGAAGAGACCGATGCGGCGCTCCGTCCTCAATTCCTCCTTCGCAGCCGCAAGACTCAGGCCCGTACCGGATACAGCAGCCAGACCTGCATTCTCGGAAACACGAACTTTATCCACGTGTGCCAACCCGGCGTCGATATTTCCCAGGTTGATCTGAGCTTCGGCCAGCATCAGCTCATTCTCTTCAGAACTGCAGCCGATGGGAACTGTTCCCAGGTTCTGCGCTGTGGCCCAGTCACCGCCATTCTCGATGGGAACGGCTGCGTAGTGGGTACCGAACTGAAGACCGCGGCTCCTGATATTGGTAAAGGCGCTGATATTATAATAGGGGTCTTTGCCCGGATTGACGGGCAATGTCAACACATCCCGGGTATAACGGGCATCACCCGCCTTGAAATCCTGTACCAGCCGCTCGCTGAGGAAGGTCCATTGAACGCCGGGGCCCAGCAACGCCATGGGATGCAGGAATGCATTGGTGAGGTCATTGGCCGCGTTTGGCGACATGCCGAATAGAAAATAGTTATCTCCCAGCTGCAGACCATTGGTGGCCAGATCATTGACGGACTGCCAGTCAGCCTGCGTCATATCCGCTGTCTTCTTATTCACCAGCAGGTTGCGCGCCTTGTAGGTATTCAACTGACGCAACCATTCTGCGGGAGTGGGGTAAGGGAGCACCGTGTTTTTGTTCTTGTTAAAATCAAGCACGATAGCGCCCATGACAGCGCCATAGTCGTCATCTCCACCGCCCGGCAGGGTTTGCAAAATGGTGGCGCAACTGTCGAAAGCCTTGTTGGCTTCCGCAATAATGGCATTATGATCGACAAAGGTACCATTGGTGACTCCGGTGTAGTCGTTATTGATAATCCCGGACAGGTAGATGGAACCTATCCTTGAATAAGAATACCCCTTCCACCAGTATGCCCATGCCCTATAGGCAGCCACCTTGCTCGCCGACAAGGACGCCGGCGGAGTGCTCAGCGAATGCAGGAGTGTATTGGCCTGAGAGATGAAGAAATAACCCAGTGTCCACTCGTAAATGAACGCATTCCGGTCCGCCGCGCTACGGCTGTTAAACCCTTGCAGCGACACCTGCTGGGTCACTCCGATGGGATTTTTTACCACAGTCCCGCCGGGCAGCGTCACCTGGTATACCTGGTCCGTCCAGCGGAATGAAAAATTCCCGTATGGAAGGAACACTTCATCTCCCATGATGCTGTGCTGGGTCATGACAATGGCCATGAGGTTCGAATTGCCCTCGTTGGGAACTGGATAGATGGTACGTTGGAGTATCCCCGCCGCATAAGCATTCAACCCGCCCTCTGTCTGAAGCGACACGTCCGGATTGGGCTGATTGGGATTCACCTGGTCCAGCGTACTCTTCTTACAGGCGCCCAGTAACAACAGGCCGCCTAAAAAGATATATAGATATTTATTCTTATTTTTCATACTTCTTTTAGTTTATAGTTAAAACCCTACTCTGAGGCTGGCCTGGTAAGACCTTAAATTAGGCACCTGGAAATAATCGGCTCCCTTCAACGCGCCGGAATATGCATTCGGTGCATTACCCTGCGAGTCTGTATTGGTGGTAGCTTCCGGATCGAGACCAGTATACTTCGTAATGGTCAGCAGGTTCCTTCCCGAAACAGTCAGGCTAAGGTTCTTAGCCCATTTCAGGTGCAGTCCCTGGCTGAGATTGTATGTCAGCGAAACATCACGCAGCCGCAGGAAAGAACCATCCTCTACGAACCAGGTGGTCGGTGAAAGGCTGTTGTACATGCTGGAATAGTAAGCTACATAGGCGCCTGAAGTTCCGTTGATATTGACAGGCTTGTCAAAGTCGGAGGACAGGCGGTCCCTGTACAGCCACTGACGTACTTCATTATAGATCTTGTTGCCATGGAACCAATCCCACTGGAAGGACAGGGTCAGGTTCTTCTTGTAAGAGAAAGTATTGATAAAGCTGGCAGTGAAATCGGGATATGCATTACCGACAGCCTTCTGATCGCCGGCGTTGCCCATCAGTACCTGATAGGTGGTCTTGTTGACAACATTTCCATTCACGATCTCGTAATTATTACGGTCGGCAGGTGCGATATAAGGCGTCTTTCCATCTTCCTGCAGCTGATCCAGGCTATGAACCGGCGCCTGGTAGGAAAAATAACCCAGGGGCTTGCCCTGACGGATGGTGAAGATACCATTTACGATGTCGGCGCCATTGTTGATCTTTGTGGCAACGCTGCGGCTGGTTCCGAGACGGAAACCAAAATCCCATTGCAGGTCCTTCACCGTCAGCATGGTTGCGTCCAGTGAAAGATCGATGCCTTTTGAATCTATCGTCGTCAGGTTGTCCAGTTTTTGTGTATAACCCGAAGAAGCTGCCAGATCCGCTAATTGGATCACGTCTGTATTCTTATGATGCCAGTAGGAGAAAGACACATTGAAAGAAGGCAGGAAGGTAGACCAGCCAGTCCTGATCGTTGCATCCGTACCGATCTCAAGCTCTTTGGATTGCTGAACTTTCAGACCAGTGTTGGGTATCTGGAACGAGTTGGAGTTGGTGGTGAGCGAACCCAGCTGTGCTACGATCAATGCATTCTGACGATCGTACGTTCCGGGCTGTATACCGGCCTCACCGTAAGCTGCTCTCAGTTTCCATTCAGGCAGCCAGCCCCACTTGACTACTTCCGAAGGACGGAAATAGATTGTTCCTCTTGGGAAGGTGAAAGGCGTATGCCCTGCGCCAAAGGCGGAAGAATAGTCCGAACGGAAGCCGCCGGAGATACCGATGAGGTCACCGTATTCTATGGTCTGGTTCAACAGGTATCCGTACGTAACGAATGTGTAGATACCCAGCGGATCACCCGGGTAGGTTCCATCTCCCGAAGTATGGCTCTGTGCTACAGAAACGTTGAAGGGAGGGAAGCTGGGTATGTTCGTACCATACGCATACAGTCCATCCTGGTCGGACCTGCGCCAGTCATAGGTAAATTGCGTCACCGTCTTGAGGGGGATGTCCAGATGGAAATCCTTTTCAAAGTCCGTCTTGAAATAGGCGCTCAGCAAAGAGTTTTGCTTCGTCAGCTTGTTGTTGGACTTCAGTATGGAACCTTCCTTTGTCTGGCCCCAAAATACGATATTGGATTGGGGCGCATTGTCCTGGTTATGGTAGAAGTTGAAATTATTGGTGTTCCAAATTTCTATACCATATTTATAATCTATCTCCAGGAACTTGGGGAACTTATAATTCAGATTAGCATTCTCGATAATGCGATCGGAACTCAGATTCCTGTTTCTCCATTGTTTTTCCGACAAGGGGTTCTTCACCGTATTGTCGGCCTGGTTGGCGTTCACAACGATGAATTTGTGCGTGGCGCTATCCGTAGCATCGAAATTGATAAACCCGTAGGAATTGAACAGACCAAACCTGTCGGAGGATGTACCGCCGATAGAAATATCCGCATCGCCGCTCAAAAGATTCTCATCTACAAAGATGGTCGATACGGAGTTCCGGAAGCTCAAACCCGGCGCAATTTGGAATCCTACATTGGCGGCAAGGCTCGTGCGGGTATAATTATTGCTTAGCACGTTCTGCTCGCTGTACCTTGACATGGTAAAGGCATAATCCGACCTGTCGCCTCCACCGGTGATGGATACGCTGTTATTGAAGGTCGTAGCTGTCTTGTATGCCTGTTTGAGATGGTCGTAGGTCTGCTCCTTGTAGGGCTTGTTCTGCACCACCGTCGGATCGACGGCGGGGTCCAGCAGGTCAGGTGAAGGCCAGCTGCCGAACACATCGGGCTGTATCCTCGCACCGCCCTGTGTGGCATAACCCTGGGCATCCGTAACAAAGGAGTGCAAGGGTGCGATCTGATTGTTCTTTCCTTTAAGGACATTACCCTGGCTGGCCTGGGAAAGCACACTGACCTCGAGCTTCCTTCCATGCATACCATGTTTTGTGAACACCTGGATGACACCGTTGGCGCCCTGTGCACCATAGAGCATGCCCGCAGCCGCGCCTTTTACGACTTCTACTCTCTCTACCGTGCTAAGGTCCAGCCCGTTGAGGGTCGATACTTCGATACCGTCCACCATGATCAACGGGTAGGAATCCCCCAGAGAGTTCAGGCCGCGCAATATAATACTGGCGCCCGTACCGGGTGTACCCGAAGTAAACTGCACCTGTGCGCCGGCGATCTTACCTTGTAAAGCCTGCTCTACACTGCCGATGGAGCTCTTCGCCACGTCCTTGGAGCTTAGCGTTCCAACGTCGATAGGTACTTTCTTTTTAGAGGTGGCTACACCGACACCCGTTACCACTACTTCACTCAGGGCCCGGGAGCTCTGAAATAATCTCACAGAAACAGAATTGTCACCGCCAGGACGTATCTCTTGGGGATCAAAGCCTATACTGCTGATCACAAGCACTCCTCCGGGAGGAACCATTATTTTAAATGATCCATCGGGGCCCGCACTGGTTCCCCCTCTTTTTCCTTTGATGTTAATGGATGCACCTGCAATGGGCGCACCCGATGAATCGGTGACGGAACCCGTCACCTCCCTGTTCTGAGCGTGGCTCAGAAAGGCAAATGCAGTTAATAGAATGGTTAATACCAGACATTTTCTCATTTTGCTGTCTTTTTTGATTATTGTTGTGTGTTACTCAAGGTTTTCAGCCGTTCAACACGCGATATGCGCCGTTGGTAAGGCCATCTTAACAGACAAAAAAATTAACTTTTATGTGGCTTGTGAAACGTCAGTCATGTCTGAAGCCGGATAATCGACAACTGAAGGCGTAAAAATCGACTCCCAAAAAATAGACAATTGTTAAAAAAGGGGGTTTATCGAGGGCTTTTAGAGGGGCTTAATAATAAATTAATTAGGCTTAAATGCAGTGGTTCGTACAGGGAGTGAGGCCGGGATATAAAAAAAAGAGCAGGTGGTAGAAACCACCTGCGAGTCACATGAGAAAACTTCTATCGGCAACTTTAAATAATCCGAGGAAGTTGCCTTTTAGAAAAATTTATTCCCTCGGAAAAAGTTTGTGTGTCAGGATTCAAAATAAACACTTATTATATTTGTCGGGGACAGAATATGACCGAAGGCGGTTATTCGGCTACTGAAAGGTTCATTTGACCTGCCGAATGGTAAAATGTCGGAAAGACGGGTCACGCGGCCGGTCCCCGTCAGCAGTATACCCACCTTCATCCTAAAAATGTCGCTTTTGCAATAAATTAACTTTTTTATTACAGGGTAATTGAGAATCTTCCGTTATCGTTATTCTACTACTACACTAGGCTTTAGGCTATAGCCAGCATTTCCCGAAAAACAAACCATTTTGCTTACGTAGGCGCAATTTGCCCTAACCCAACTGCCATGGACAATAAAAATGCTTTCAACGACAGGATGGTCAAAATCATCGGCATACCTGTATTGGGGCTTTTTATTCCCAATGTCTCCGGCCTGATCAACAACAGGCTTTATACCTACCCCGAATTGCTGGGCAATTATGCCTATTTTACCCTCCTCTCCTTCACCGTCTGGCAGGGCAATGTCTGGCTCATGCACTTCATCCGGAAAAAATATATATGGTCCTTCCAGCAGTACCATAAGATCGTCATATCCCTCTTTTTTGTCAATATCGTCTATTCCGGGGCCGTCTCCATCCTCCTGCTCAACCTGTGGAAGAAATTCTCCCACGAGACGGACAACCGTGAAGGCCCCATGATCAATGCCACCCTGATCATCATCATCGCCGCCTGCTTTATCACGAACATATATGAAATAATCTTCCTCAACAGGGAAAGAGAGGACAGCCGCAGCACCGTCGAACAGCTGAATATCGCCAAGGCCCAGGCGGAACTGGAGGCCCTGAAAAATCAGATAGACCCCCACTTCATTTTCAACTCCCTGAATACACTCTCCTTCCTTATCACCCGCGACCCGCAGAACGCCCGGCTGTATAACGACACCCTGGCCAGGGTGTATAGATATATTCTCAGCAATAAGGAAAAGGACCTCGTCCTGCTGAAAGAAGAGATAGAATTTATCAGTAACTACTTCTACCTTCTCAAGATCCGATTTGGCGAGGCCATCAATATGATCATCGAGATCACCGACCTCGCCTCGGAGGACTTTCTTATACCCCCCATCTCCATGCAGGCCCTGGTCGAGAATGCCATTAAGCATAATGAATTCAATGATAAAACACCCTTATCCATCAACGTATCCATCAGCGCCAATTACGCTATCGTCAAAAATGTGATCAATCTCAGGACCTATGCCGCTCCGACATCCCGGATAGGACTGGGCAACCTGGACAATCGGTACAAGCTCATAACCAAACGCAACATCATTATTGAAAATAATTTCAAAACTTTCACGGTAAAATTGCCGATTATCAAATTTTAGAAGGCCATGCAACGTTTGGACCCGCCCTCTTGTAACATTCCGGAGAGCCCTGTTGTAACGATTTAGCAAATCCGTGCGTCATATAAAAGGCCTGCGCAACATTGTAGTAAAACGTACGATTTTATATATAAGCGGTAATGAAAAGGACATCAAACCATATTATTTTTACAACGTAAAACCGAGTCACATGAAAGTGCTTATTGTAGAAGATGAGCGACCCGCTTTTGAGAACATGGTAGAAGAACTGCAAGCCATAGATGAGAGCATCTACGTGATGGCAGGTTGTACGAGCGTCGACGAGACCGTACGGTGGTTGAACAAAAACCCCCAGCCTGACCTGATCCTTATGGATATTCAACTCTCGGACGGACTGTCCTTTAATATCTTCAAAGCCTGCCACGTCACCTGTCCCGTGATCTTTACCACTGCATACGATAAGTATTTAGCACAGGCCTTCGAATATTGCAGCATCGACTATTTGCTGAAACCTATCAGCCAGGACAAGCTGAAGAACGCTATACGGAAATATAAGAACCTTCAGAACCACTTCACCAGCAACCATAATAACCTTAACGAATACCTGAATTCGCACGATAAGAAGCGTTCCAGGATCCTTGTAAAAAAAGGCATGGAGTTCCAGACCGTGCGCGTGGAAGACACAGGCTACTTTTTTACGGAGCACAAGCTGGTATTCCTCGTAGATAAAGAAGGCAGGAAATATATGGCTGAAAAGAGCAATCTCAGCGAGCTCGAGGAAGAGCTGGACAGGAATGTTTTTTACCGGGCCAACAGGAAATATATTATAAACGCCAACTATGTAAAACGCTTCAAACCCCTGGAGAGAAGCAAGATCAGCGTCGAACTGACACTCCCCGTCAACGAGGAGATCATCATAAGTCAGGAAAATTCGGCCAGCTTCAAGAAATGGATTGGTGAGATCTGATGATTGAGGCCTTCGGCCGCGTTAGAACTGCATCATGAATGCGCTCCCCTCCCCTTCTATCGACTGCACCTGTATATTCCCTTTATGCAGCAGCATGATCTGTTTACAAAGACTTAACCCAATACCGCTGCCTGTCTTCTTCGTACTGAAGAAAGGTATAAAGATATTATCCATCACCTCCGGTGACATACCCGTCCCATTGTCCGCCACCTTGACCATGGGCCTGCCGTTATAGGTCGTCCCCGACAGGGTGATCGTGGGCTCCGCACTATCCTTTATCGCCTCGACAGCATTCACCACGAGGTTGATCAGCACCTGCTCTATAAGACTCACATCCGCATCGAGCGTCATATCAGGGTCCTTCAAAATGATCTCCATCTCGATATTCTTTTGCGCGAACGTAGGTTCCATCAGTACATGCAGGTTCTCAAAAAGATCCCGCACATACACTTTCGTCAGGTTCAGGGTGGTGATCTTGTTCAGGCTCCGGTAGGTCTCTGCAAACTTCAGCAGCCCTTCACTCCTGCGTCGTATGGTTCCAACGCCTATCTGCAGATCCTCCAACGCCCCCGGCTGTCCATCCAGCAGCGCCGCGGACGCCTGCAGCCGGTGGGACAAGGTCTCCGCCAGCGAAGCGATTGGCGCCACCGAATTCATGATCTCATGCGTCATCACACTGAGCAGCTTCTTCCAGGACTTGGCTTCCTGTTCATCCAATGCCTCGTTGACATCCTGGAAGGCTATCAGCTTGTAAATCTTGCCATCCGTCTGGAAGGCGGTGGCAGCCATCAATGTCTTAAAGCTGGTGCCATCCTTTACCAGGGGCACCACCTTATTCTCCCCCGGACGGAGATTCAATATCTCCTGGTACAGGGTCGTATCCCTCCGCTCCAGCGAGTGGATGGTCTTGAGATATGGGATCCCCAGCATGTTCTTGAACGCCTCGTTCATCCAGCTGATGTCCCCGCTCTTATGCTCATAAGATAAGATCCCGGTATTGACCAATTCCAGTATCTTCTGCAAATACTGGTACTGCGTCTCGCGTTCACGGCTGATATGTTTGAATGTAGTGTTGATCTCGTTGAACCCCTGCCGCAGAGACTGCAGCTCCACGGGCGCCTGCTTTACATCAAAATAGCGGGAGAAGTCCCTGTAATGAATGGACTCCACGAACTGCTCCACTTCCATCTGCGCCTTGCGGTGAAAATTGTAAAAATCCACCAGCTGAAAAATGATCACAGGCACCAGCGCCGAGAGGAATTCGTAGCGGCCCTTTACCATGAGGAAGCTGGCCCCGGACAGGGTAATGAACATAAGCAGCACCCTTATGAGGATCCGTTCCTGGTATCTTTTGAATATCATAGCTTAAATATCGTATTTGCTCAGACGCCTGTACAGGGCCGTCCTCGTTAAACCCAGCTCCTTGGCAGCTTTGGAAATATTGCCATTGTGCTTCTCGATGACTTTCAGAATGGCATTCTTCTCGATGGTGCTGAGCTTGAGCTCCTGTGGTTCATCCGCCGCCTGCGGCCGGCCTGACTCGATGGGGGAGAAGATAAGGTCCTTTGGCTGCAGCACATCGCCGTCAGACATGATCACCGCCCGCTCGATCGTATACTGTAGTTCCCGGACATTACCCGGATAGTGATAGCTCTTCAGCTTCTCCACTGCCTTGGAATCGAAATCCAGCGACGGCTTCATATACTTTGACGTATAATTCCGGGCAAAATGTCTGGCCAGCAGAACAATATCCTCCTCCCTTCGCCGCAGCGGCGGCACCATGATCTCCACCGTATTGATGCGATAGATCAGATCCTTCCGGAACCTGTTCTCGTTCGCCAGCTCGCTCAATGGCACGTTCGTAGCACAGATGAGCCGTATATCTATCGGCGTAGGCTGATTGGACCCCAGTCTTGTCACCATCCTGTTCTGTAATACAGACAACAGTTTGGCCTGTTGATGTAATGATATATTTCCTATTTCATCCAGGAACAGCGTCCCGCCATTGCCCGTTTCAAAACGTCCCATACGATCTTCGCGTGCATCCGTAAATGCGCCTTTCTTATGTCCGAACAGCTCGCTTTCGAAAAGGCTCTCCGTCAAAGCCCCCACATCCACCTTGATATAAGGCTTGTCCGTCCGCAGCGAATGCTGATGGATCGCCTTTGCAATCAGGTCCTTGCCCGTGCCATTTTCTCCCAGGATCAGTATATTGGCATCCGTAGGCGCTATTTTCTCCACCTTGAAAAAAATATCCTGCATCACCTCCGACTCACCCAGCAGCTCCGATCCGATGACCGACTCGCCCGAGGCAGAATATCCTGTACCTGCTTTTTTATTGTCATTCTTCTTGAGCGCCTCCTTGATGGTAATGATCAGCCGCTCGTTATGCCAGGGCTTGACGACAAAATCCGCCGCCCCCTCCTTTAAACAACGCACGGCCAGGTCGATGTCCCCATATGCCGTGATCATGATCACCGCCGCATCGGCTGCAAATTCGGTCTTTATCTTCCTCAGCCAGAAAAGTCCCTCATTCCCCGTATTGATACTACTGTTGAAATTCATATCCAGCAGGATCAGGTCAAATTTCTTCTTGGACAAAAGCGAACGAATATTCTCCGGGTTTTTCTCCGTGACTACCTCTGCTGCCTCTGTCTTTAATAAAAGTCTTACAGCAGTAAGTACATCCGGATCGTCATCTACGGCCAGTATGGTGGCGTTCTTTAAGTTCATAAGATTCGTCTGTGAAAAAGTTTTGAAAATGATGCAACAGGTGGACAGTTTCCCCGTCCTTTTACTTCAGCGGCCATGTGCTAATTCCTATTAGCAATGATAAGCTAAAAACCCAAGCGAAATCCAGGCGAACGTACACTACAAGTATACCTTAAATGTAACCCTTTGAAAGTTAGCTCTTTGTACAAACACCCTCTGAAACCAAAGTGTATCAAAACCGGACACTTCCTGTATCGAAAGTGAACTATAAACCGGCGGAATCCGGGCTAATAGCCTGTAAATCATAGGTGTTTCATTTCTGGCATGTGATTGCTATGTACCTGATAAGAATTTTCTCATGTGTAGTAGACCTCCTGGCATTTCTATGCTGGGTGGCTTTTTTAAAACTGAGAATTTAAAACCGGGCCCGGGCGAATTAAGATCCGCCGGCCAAAAACGAACTCTAAAAAATAAATTTCTTATCGTGGACAGAGTAATACCAAAGAAGACATGGACGACCAAGCGCCTGATGACCATAGGCGGCATCTCAGCATTAGTTCTTTTAATTGCCGGCAGTTTTTATTTTACCTCTGGAAAATCCAAGCTTAACGTTGATACTGAACGCATTACGATTAGCGACATCACCAAAGGCCCCTTCCAGGAATCCATTCCCGAGAATGGTACCGTAATGCCCCTCATCACCTACTATCTCGTAACACCGGATGGCGGACGGGTGGAACAAAAATATGTCGAGGACGGAGCCATCCTGAAAGAAGGCGACCCGATCCTCCGGCTGTCAAATACGGACCTGGAGCTGAACCTGTCCAATCAAATGACAAATGTCTCCTCCATGCTGGCCCAGACACAGCTGTCCCGGGTCAATGCGGATCAGAATACGGTGAACAAGCTCACCCAGATGGCCGACGTGGAGAGTCAGTATAGAGAGGCTGAACGGATCTATAACCTGGATAAAAAACTGTATGCCCAGAAGGTCATAGGTTCCCAGGAATACAAACAGGCAGAGAATAACTATAACTATTATCTGCAGAAAAGGCAATTGGCCCAGACCATCCTTAAACAGGATACTATTTCCAGGGCCCAGCAGGAAAAGCAGGATCAGGAGTCTTACCAACGCGCGCAGAACACCATGCAGATCCTCCAAAAAAAGGTGGGCGGCTTGATCATACGGGCGCCGCATGACGGCCAGCTGACCTCCCTTGATGCGGAGATAGGACAATCCAAGACGCCGGGAACTTCCATAGGTCAGCTCGACGTACTGGACGGATTCAAGGTAAGGCTGTCCGATGTGGACGAACATTATCTGGCCCGTGTGATCACCGGTCTGACAGGTACCTTCAACTTCTCCGGAAAGGACTATAAGCTGAAGATCATCAAGGTCTATCCGCAGATAGCCAACGGACGGTTCCAGGTAGATATGACCTTCGTGGGAGACGTGCCCAAGGGCATCCGTAAAGGCCAGACCCTTCAGATCACCCTGGCGCTCAGCGATGAGACCACCGCGATACTGGTACCAAAAGGAGGCTTTTATCAGCAGACGGGCGGCAACTGGATATTCAAGCTTAGCGAGGATGGCAAGACAGCTTTCAGACAGGAGATCACGCTCGGACGGATGAACACCGACTACTATGAAGTACTCTCAGGCCTCAAGCCCGGGGATAAGGTGGTCACCTCCAGCTACGAGAACTATGGTACCATGCAGGTGCTGGTACTGAAAAAATAACTGTAATTACTAAACACATAACCATGAGAACGCGACTTCTTTACACCCTGGTCTTCATCTTCTGCCTGAGCGCTTTTGCCTCGTCGAAGAATGAATGTGCGTGTCCCCTGCGGGATAGCAGTCCCTGTGGTAAGAGCCATACCGGCAAAGGCGGGATATTACCGTCCAAAGAAGTTTCAAAGGACGTAACGGAAGATGGCCAGGATTTTTCTACCTTTCAGCTAGTAAAGTTTTTATACATATAATATATAATAACCCGACAACGACTCAAAACTACACACTCACTTAAACGCTAATAACATGATCAAGATCAGTGACCTTCAAAAAGTATACCGTACCGAAGAGGTGGAAACCGTCGCATTGAATCACCTTAGCTTCGAAGTCAAGGAAGGGGAATTCGTTTCCGTAATGGGTCCCTCCGGCTGCGGAAAATCCACTCTTCTGAATATTTTGGGCCTGCTGGACGATCCCGATGGCGGAAGCTTCATGTTCAATGGCATAGAAGTGGCGCATTTCAACGAACGCAAAAGGGCCGACCTGCGCAAACGCAACATCGGCTTCGTATTCCAGAGCTTCAACCTCATCGATGAGCTCACCGTGTTCGAAAATGTGGAGCTGCCCCTGATCTATCTTGGCGTGAAAGGACCCGAACGCAAACAACGTGTAGAGGCCGTATTGGATAAAATGCAGATCATGCATCGCCGCAATCACTACCCTCAACAGCTCTCCGGCGGTCAACAACAACGTGTTGCCGTAGCCCGCGCTGTAGTCAATAACCCCAAGCTGATCCTGGCCGATGAACCTACAGGTAACCTCGACTCGTCCAATGGTAATGAAGTAATGCAATTGCTGACAGACCTGAACGAACAAGGCACGACGATCATCATGGTTACACACTCCGAACACGATTCCCGCTACAGCCACCGCATCATCCGCATGCTGGACGGTCAAACGGTCACGGAGAATATACTCGTCTAAAAATCTGGGTTTTATGCTTAGGAATTATTTCAAGATCGCCTTCCGCAACATGGCGAAATACAAGGCTATTTCCTTTATTAACCTGTTCGGGCTCACGGTAGGCATCACCTGCTGTCTGCTCATCCTGACCTATATCATCCATGAGGTCAGCTATGATAAATACAATAGCCGGGCGGATCGTATCTATCGCGTAACACGCAGTTTCAACAATAAGGAAGGTGTCGAATCCCTTCATTTGGGAGCCGTAGCGCCGCCGTATGGCCCCCTGCTGAAGAATGAGTTTCCCGATATTGAAAAAGTTACCCGCATACTACCCTTTGGCACTGTCCCCACCCGATATAAAGAGAAGATCTTTAACGAAAAGGATATCTATTGCGCCGACGAATATTTCACGGGCGTCTTCGATGTGGCCATGGAGAAAGGCGATCCTCATACGGCGTTGACAGACCCCTTTTCCATCATCGTCACCGATGACGTGGCACACCGCTACTTTGGGAATGAAGATCCCATGGGCAAGACGATCCAGATGAACAGCCAGTTCAATCTGAGGGTCACGGGTGTGTTCAAACCCTTTCCGGATGCCGCCCATTTCCACCCACATATCCTGATATCTTTCAATACCCTGAAGGATACGGCCATCTATGGAGAAAAGGGTCTTCAAACCAATTGGGGCAACAATGCCTTCTTCACTTATCTCCTGTTCCCGAAAGATTATCCCGTAAAAAATATCGAGGCACGCTTCCCGGCCTTTCTGGATAAATACATGCCCGGCGGCGGCGGCAACGCAAGCAATAACCCTTCGAAATTCACCAAACTCTATTTGCAGCGGCTGACGGATATCCATCTCACCTCCCACCTCGATGAAGAAATGGAAGAGAACGGGGATATCAAGAGAATATATATCTTCAGTGCGATTGCGTTGTTCATACTCTTTATCGCCTGTATCAATTATATGAACCTCTCCACGGCCCGCTCGGCCCTGCGTGCGAAAGAGATCGGCATCCGTAAGACATCGGGCGCCCAGCGCAGCGAGATCATTATCCAGTTCCTGAGCGAGTCGGTGCTGATCACTCTGCTGGCCACTATACTTGCCGTGGGTCTCACCTGGCTGACCCTGCCCCTGCTTAACACCGTTACAGGATTGTCACTCAATATCAACAGCGTCTTTATCCCACTGGTGATCATACCCCTGATACTGACGCCTTTTGTGATAGGCATCATCTCCGGCATCTACCCTGCCCTGTTCATGTCCTCTTTCCAGCCTGTGAAAGTGCTGAAGGGGTTGTTCAAGGCAGGCAAAAGCACCACCTCTTTCCGGCAGACCCTGGTAGTGATACAGTTTGCCATCTCTATCATTCTTATTATCTGTACGGCCGTGGTCTTTCAGCAGCTGCATTATATGCAGGAGAAATCGCTTGGCTTCGACAAGGAGAGGATCGTCACCATCGGCTATGACGAACCCACCATGAATAAGACGTACGAGTCCTTCCGCAACGAATTGCGCACCAGCGCTTATATCAAGGACGTAGGCCGGTCGTCCCGTATCCCCAGCGGCAGGCTGCTCGATGAACAGGGCGCCTCTACGGAGAGCGGTGATTCACTCCGGCCTGTCAGCGCGGACATAAAATATGTAGCAGCCGACTTTGATTTTATTCCGACCTATGGCATGCATGTCATGGCCGGCCGCAGTTTCTCCCGGGCATATGGTACGGACACTACGTCCTTTGTACTAAATGCCGCCGGCGCCCGCGCGCTGGGTTTACAGCAGCCGCAGCAGGCAGTAGGACGCAATTTCTCCTATGGTGGTGTAAAGGGCAAGATCGTAGGCGTACTGGAGGACTTCCACTTCGAATCCCTGCATCAGCAGATCGTACCTCTCGTACTCGCCATGACCCCTCTCGGCACACCCGGATTCCATTACAACTGGGTCTCCATCAAGATCGCCGGCAACAATGTCCCCGCAGGCGTGGCTTTTCTGGAGAAGACCTGGAAAAAGTACATGCCCGAGACGCCCTTCGAATACACCTTCCTGGACGACAAGTTCGATGAGCTCTATCGCTCCGAACAACGGCAGGGAACACTCTTTACTTCCTTTGCCGGCATCGCCATATTTATTGCCTGTCTTGGATTATTAGGTCTCTCCGCCTTTGCCATCTCTCAACGTATAAAAGAAATAGGTATCCGGAAAGTGCTGGGCGCCAATGTCGGCAGCATCGTAACCCTGTTGTCAAAGGATTTCCTGAAGCTGGTAGCTATTGCCGCCGTCATTGCCTTCCCCGTCGCCTGGTATGCCATGCATAACTGGCTTACGGATTTCGCGTACAGGATATCCATCCAGTGGTGGCTCTTCATAGTAGCAGGTATCCTGGCATCCGCCGTAGCCCTTATCACCATCAGCTTCCAGGCCATCCGGGCAGCTACCGCGCCGCCTGTGAAAAGTTTGCGAACGGAGTGAGCTTGACCGCCGGACCGCCGGACCGCCGGCCGGTAGGCCGGCGCTGGTCCCAAAAAGGTATTACACATGATAAAGAACTATTTCAAAATAGCATGGCGACATCTCCGACGTAACAAAGCCTACGCCTTTATCAATGTGGCCGGCCTGACCCTGGGCATCACCTGCAGTATCATCATATTCGTCCTCGTACACTACGAGCTCAGCTTCGACAACTTCCATAAGGACAAGGACAGGATATACAGGGTGGTCACAGAGATTCATCATGATGATATCAGCTATACGTCCGGCACCCCCTCACCCATGGGCAAGGCCCTTCACGACGACTATGGCTTTGCCGAAAAAATTGCCCGTGTACGGGTATTCGGCAATCCTCTCGTCTCCATCACCACCGGTAAGGACATCCATAAATTTGTAGAGACCAACGGCCTCACGCTCGCCGACCCGGAATTCTTCGACATCTTCAACTTCCCTTTCCTCAAAGGTGACAGGTCGACCCTGGCCAATCCCAATACCGCGGTGATCACCGAAAAACTGGCGGCCAAATATTTCCCGGGACAGGATCCCATCGGAAAAGTTCTCCGCATCGAGAACAGTATGAACTTCACGGTTACGGGAGTCCTGAAGGACCTGCCTGCCAATACGGACAGGACCCAGGAAATATACCTGCCCTTTATCAACCTGAAAGATTTCGACTCCTCTCTTGCGGGTCCCAATAGCTGGTCAGGGATCAATAATAATATGCAGTGTTTTGTCCTGCTGAAGAATGGAGTAACCCCTGCCTCGGTGGAAGGGCTCTTCCCCTCCTTTATGGAAAAATATTATGCCGGCACACGGGGGCTAAAGGTTTATAACTTCAAGCTGCAGCCCCTGTCCGACATCCATTTCAACGCCAACTACTCGGGTTTTGTAGAGAAGAAATATATTTGGTCCCTCGGACTCATCGGTCTCTTCCTCATCGTCACTGCCTGCGTCAACTTTATCAACCTCGCCACCGCACAGGCCCTGACACGCAGCAAGGAAGTAGGTATACGCAAGGTGCTGGGCAGCATGCGGCCACAGCTGTTCTGGCAGTTCATCGCCGAGACATCGCTCATCACCCTCTTCGCCACTATAATAGCGTTCTGTCTGGCACAGCGTGCCATCCCTTATGTCAACGAGGTTTTACAGCTGCAGCTGGAAGTATCCATTATAAAGAACATCGCGCTGGCCGTCTTCCTCCTCATCATGCTCATTGGGGTCACCTTCCTCTCCGGCTCCTATCCCGGGCTGATCCTCGCCGGCTTCCAGCCCGTCCTGGCATTGAAGGGCAAGCTCAACCAGCAGCATATCGGCGGATTCTCCGTACGCCGGGGTCTTGTCATCATACAATTCGCCATCTCGCAGCTGCTGATCATCAGCACCATCGTCATAGCAGGTCAGATACATTTTTCACAACGGACGGACATGGGCTTTACAAAGGATGCCATCGTGCTGCTGCCTATACCCTCCTCCAGCGCGGCTAAGATGGACCATCTTCGTACAGGGCTGAGCGCTATGACAGGCGTGGAAAAGACCACTCTCTGTTTTACGCCGCCCGCCTCTTCCGACAACGACCTCACGGGCTTCCGTTATAACAATGAAGCCAAACAGGAACCCTTTAACATCAACGATAAGTACGCCGACGAACAATACATGTCCACCTTCGGTCTCACCCTGGTGGACGGCAGGAATTTCTTCCGGAGTGACTCTACCCACGAATTCCTCGTCAACGAAATGCTCGTCCATAAGCTCAACCTTACCTCTCCGGAGGAGATCATCGGCAGAAAGATTGACCTGGAAGGCGGCCCCAGCGGTACGGTCGTAGGTGTGGTAAAGGACTTTCATAACTATTCCTTCAAGGGCGGCATATCCCCCGTGTGTATTTCTCCGGACTATGACCGCTACAGCTATTGCGCCGTCAAGATGAATATGGGAAGGGCCGGCAGCCTGATGCCCGCATTTGAAAGGCTGTGGAATGATACCTATCCTGAATACAACTATACGTATACGTTCATGGATGAGAGCATTGCCGCCTTCTATCAGACAGAGACCGTTCTGTTGCGGCTGATAGAGATATTCGCGGGGATTGCCATCTTCATCGGCTGCCTGGGATTATATGGTATGGTCTCCTTTATGGCCGTACAAAAGACAAAGGAGATTGGTGTGCGGAAGGTGCTGGGCGCGGGCGTACCGGATATACTCTGGATCTTCGGTAAGGAGTTCTTCCGCCTGCTGATCATTGCATTTCTGATAGCCGCCCCCATCGGAGGCTGGTTTATGCACCGCTGGCTCCAGGATTTTGTCTATCGGATACCCTTGAATGCTGAGGTCTTTTTACTGGCTCTGGCCTCGACGATCGTGATCGCTACCCTGACCATTGGATACAGGACCGTCCGGTCGGCCCTGGCCAATCCCATAAAGAGTTTGCGAACGGAGTAGCTCCCTACCCGACTTTGAAAAATTATTCGTTCAAACATAGCCCCATGTTCAAAAGTTTTGTAAAGATCGCCTGGCGCAACCTGAGGAAAAACAAACTCTACTCTTTCGTCAACATCGTTGGCCTTACCATTGGTATCACCAGCTGTATCCTCATCGGACTGTATGTCTCGCACGAAATGAGCTACGACAGATTCAACGACAAGGCAGATCGTATCGCCCGTATCACGATGGAATTTACGGACGGCACCACCGTAGACCACGTCGCCGTCTCGGGCACCAAGGTCGGCCCCCAGTTCCAGCGCACCTTCCCCGCCATCACGGCTTATACCCGGACGATCCTGTACAATAACACCGTCTCCGTAGGGGACAGGACCTTTAACGAAACGCGCCTGCTCTACGCCGACTCCGCCTTCTTCCACATCTTCAGCTTCCCCCTGATAAAAGGCAATCCGGCCACCGTGCTTTCACTCCCGCGCCAGGTAGTCCTCACCGAGACCATGGCTAAAAAATACTTCCCGGGGCAGGATCCCGTAGGCAGGACCATACGGTTGAATAACGACCGGGACTATACCATCACCGGTGTTGCCAAAGATGCCCCGGACAATTCCCAGATCCAGTTCAACTTCATCGTTTCCTTCACCTCGCTGGAGGCTGCACAGCGTGAAATTTATTGGACCGCCAACTACACCACCTATCTGCTGCTGGCCCGTCCCGAAGACCTGACCACCGTTCAAAAGCAGATCACGGCTTATATGCAGACCCCTGCCGTACGTAAGGAGGTAGGCGAAAAATCACGCCTTACCTACTACCTCGAGCCGCTGACCCGTGTACATCTGCACTCGACCCTGGACGGTCTCGAACCCAACGGTAATATCACCTATGTCTATGTCCTGGGCGCTATTGCCGTCCTCATTCTTATCATTGCCTGTGTCAACTACACCAACCTGGCTACCGCTCAGTCACAGGGCCGCACAGGAGAGATAAGCATCCGAAAAGTGCTGGGCGCAGGCAAAGGACAGCTGTTCCGGCAATATATTGGTGAATCCATATTGCTCACCTTCATGGCGCTGGCGCTCGCGATATTTATCAGCATACAGCTTCTGCCTCTGCTCAATGACATCAGCGGCAAGTCCCTGACCGCCTATTACCTATTGAAGCCGTGGCCCATCATAGCCCTGTTGCTGATGGGACTGGCGGTCAGCTTCCTGGCAGGCGCCTACCCCTCCTTTGTCCTGTCCAGTGTCCGGCTAATGAGTATTCTCAAATCCGGATTCCGAATGTCCTCCTCGGGAGGCAATCTCCGCAAATCACTGATCGTGGTGCAGTTCATCATCTCCGTCTTCCTCATGATCTCCACCATGGTGATCCTGCAGCAGCTGTCCTTTATCCGGAATAAAAAATTGGGCTATGATAAGGACCACGTGCTGGTGCTACCTGCCAATCAGGAGATACATAACAGATATGATGCGGTCAAGGCTGCCGTGAAACAAATACCACAGGTCGTCGACGCGGGCGGTGCAAGCGGTACACCTGTATACGTAGGGTGGACCGACGGACTCAGCGCAACCACCGGGAAGGGTAATAAGAATTTTACCATCAAGGCCATTCCCTGTGATGCCGACTTTGTAAAGACCCTGGGAATGCAGATCGTCGCCGGTGAGCAATTCACCAGCGGCGACACACACCTGATGACCATTCCCGATAGTTCAAAGGATTTCCGCTATACCTTCATGCTTAACGAATCGGCTGTCAAGGCCCTCGGATGGACACCCGAACAGGCCATCGGCAAGACCGTAGAGAAATACTATCCCGGCACCGTACGCGCCGTGGTAAAGGATTTCCATTTCTCGTCCATGCATGAAGCCATCAGCCCCCTTGTCCTCTTTCTGGATACGCAATGGGTCAACCACATCTATGTCAAGGTCTCCGGTAAGGAACTGCCCGGCACTATCGCCCGGCTCCAGGCCACCTGGAAGGAATACGCTCCGCACTACCCTTTCGAATATCATTTCCTGGACGAAGACTACAATTCTCTTTATAAGACGGAAACTCGCACCGGCCAGCTGTTCGGCATTTTTTCCGTCACGGCTATCCTGCTGGCCTGCCTGGGGCTCTTTGCGCTTGCCGCCTTCACCACCGCCCAGCGGACAAAGGAGATAGGCATCCGTAAAGTGCTCGGCGCATCACTGACCAGCCTGGCCAGCATGCTGTCGAAGGATTTTCTCAAGCTGGTAGCCATCGCCTCCCTGATCGCCCTGCCCCTCTCCTGGTGGGCCATGAATACATGGTTACAGGAGTTCGTTTATCATATAGACCTGTCCTGGTGGATGTTTGCCGCCGTAGTATTTTTGGCCCTGCTGATCGCGCTCGTCACGGTCAGCTTCCAGGCCATCCGCGCCGGACTGGCCAATCCCGTGGAAAGTTTGCGATCGGAATAAAAATAAAACCATCATTATCATGTTAAAAAATCACTTGCAACTCGCCATACGCAACCTGTTCAAAAGAAAAGGGTATTCCCTTCTGAACATATTCGGTCTTGCCATCGGCATCACCTGCTGCCTGCTGATCTTTCAACATGTGGCCTATGAGAGAAGCTACGAACGCTTCAACCCCAACTCAGGACAGATAGTGCGTCTCCGTCTGGATGCCTGGCAGCAGGGCAAGCTGGCATGGCAATCCGCCACGGTCTTCCCCGCCATCGCCCCCACGATGAAAAAGGAATTTCCCGAAGTGGCCGACTACTGCCGCCTCATCGATGCCAACTTCCTCCTTACCAATGACGCCAATCACACCAAGATCAAAGAGACAAAGGGATACTTCGCAGACCCTTCCGCACTCGACATATTGGGCGTCACCCTGGTAAAAGGCTCACCGGCTACAGCCCTGGATGGCCCCAATAAGATCCTCCTCTCCGAGAGCACAGCCCGGAAATATTTCGGCAGCGAAGACCCCATGGGAAAAAGGCTGACGGTCAGGGATGACCAAACCATCTCGCTGGAGGTCACGGGCGTATATAAAGAATACCCCGCCAACTCGCATCTCATCCTCCATCATCTTATTTCCTATTCTACGTTGGGCGAACAGATCCGGCTCGGCGGCGACTCCACCCGGCCCACGGAGACATCCTGGGGCTGGTACGATTTCTACGCCTATCTCAAATTAAAACCCGGCGCCGACTGGAGAGCGTTACAGGACAAGCTGCCGGCATTTGCAGACAGGCATATAAACAACCAGGAGTGGATGAAAAAGAACAATAATAAGAATGAGCTCTACCTTATACCACTCACCGACATACATCTCTATTCCAACTACAACCAGGAGGCGGAAGTCAATGGCAATGGCCGCGCAGTAGGTTTCCTCTTCCTTATTGCTTTCTTCATCATCCTCATTGCCTGGATCAACTATACCAATCTCGCTACGTCACGAAGTCTGGAAAGAGCCAAAGAGGTGGGTGTCCGCAAAGTGCTCGGCGCCCTGAGGAACGATCTGGTCCTCCAATTCATGATAGAAAGCTTTTTACTCAACCTCCTTTCACTGGTCATCGCCCTGATAGCAGCCCTCCTGCTCACAGGTCCCTTTAACAACCTCATCGGCTCCGAAGGAACTTCTTCCTTCCACCTGCCGTTGAACTATACCCTGGAATTTGCGGCTTTGTTCCTGGCCGGCACACTGATCTCGGGCGCCTACCCCGCCTTTGTATTGTCGGGCTATCATCCCATCACCGTGCTGAAAGGGATGTTTAAGAACAGCGGACAGGGACAGGTGCTCCGGAAAAGCCTCATTGTCGGACAGTTTGCCGTCTCTGTCATCCTCATAGCCGGCACCATACTCGTCTATCAGCAGGTAGAGTACATGCGCAACCAGCAACTGGGCGCCAATATTAACCAGACCCTTGTCATAGAAGGTCCCAACGCTCAAATGGACTCTTTATACAGAAATACTTTTCAACCCTTCAAGACAGAGATACTTCGGCAGCCCGGTGTCCGCAGCATTACAGCCTCTTCCAATGTCATGGGACAGGAAATATACTGGACCAATGGCGCCAAGCGCCTGGATCAGAACTCCCGTTCCGCCGTCACGCTATATCACATGGGAATTGACTATGATTTCATCCCTTCCTATGAAATGAAGCTGGCCGCCGGCAGGAACTTCTCCAGGGACTTCCCCACCGACAAAAAGGGCGTCCTGATCAATCAACGGGCATCCGATCTTCTGGGATTTACCAATGCCGCAGATGCCATCGGCAAAAGGTTGAACCAAGGCGGTGACACCGTCACCGTCATCGGCGTTCTGGCTGACTATCATCACCAGGGTTTGCAAAAAGCTATTGATCCCATGCTCATACATCTTCAACCCTTCCGGCGGAACTATTATTCGGTGAAGATCACAGCGCATCCACAACAGACCATCGCCACCATCGAAAAGATGTGGAACAGCTACTTCCCCAATGATCCATTCAATTATTTCTTCCTGGATGAATCGTTTGCGCAGCAATACAAGGCGGACGTAAGATTTGGCGAGGTCTTCGGTCTCTTCGCATCCCTTGCCATCCTCATCGCCTGCTTCGGGCTGTTGGGTCTCTCTGCTTATAATGTATTACAACGCACAAAGGAGATAGGTATACGTAAAGTATTAGGCGCTTCGGTACAGAACCTTGTCTTTACCCTTTCGAAGGAATTCCTTTACCTGGTACTGATCTCTTTACTTATCGCCGTCCCTCTCACCTGGTGGGTCATGGACAGCTGGCTGCATGATTTTGCCTATAGGATAACCATCCAATGGTGGGTATTTGCTTTGGCGGGTGTGCTGGCTATCGCCATTGCCCTCGTCACGGTCGGTATACAGGCATTGAAGGCGGCCGTAGCCAACCCGGTAAAAAGCCTGCGAACGGAGTGAGCATTGGGCCGGCCCGTAACAAAGTTTAAGAACAGAATAATCATAGCCATGATAAAGAATTTTTTCCTCATCGCCCTGCGCAGCCTGCTCAAGCACCGGGTATTTTCCTTCATCAATATCTTCGGGCTTGCCATCGGCATCGCGGCCTGTCTGATCATTCTTCAATACACCCGCTTCGAGCGCAGCTATGACAAATTCGAAGTCAATGCGGGCCGCATCTACCGCGTACAGTTGGACCGTTACAACGAAGGCAAGCTCAGCACTCAATGGGCGGCAGGAGCCGCGGGCATCGGCATGCTCCTCAAGGAGGCCTTCCCGGAGATACAGGCGGTCGCCAGACTCCATGATGAAAATAATATCATGTCCTATAAGGACAAGTTCTTCAGGGAAGAGCATATGTTCTATGCCACCGACGAGTTCCTGTCCATGTTCTCCTATCCGGCATTGCAAGGTTCCATCTCAGGCGCCTTGAAAGAGCCCTTCGCGGCGGTACTCACGGCCTCGACGGCCCGTAAATATTTCGGGAATGAAGACCCCATCGGCAAGACCATCGAGCTGAATAAGGTCAACCATTTCAAGATCATGGCTGTCGTACCCGACCCGCCGGTGAATACCCATCTGAAGTTCAGCATGCTTTTCTCATTCGTCACCCTGGAGAAGTTCACCAGTCCCGAGATCAATACCACCCATGACTGGGATGGCTTCTTTACCTATATCCTCCTCCGCCCCGGCGCCGATGCCACGCAGCTGGAAAAAAAGATCCCTGCGCTGGTCGAAAAAAAGTGGGGAGACGATCTGCGTAAAAGCAAGGAAGGAATGGTCTTTCACCTGCAGGCTCTGCCTGACATCCATCTGTCGCCGACCTATATGATGGAGGCCGAACCCAACGGTGACCGGAAGGCCGTCAGCTTCCTTAGTATCATCGCGCTGTTCATCATCGCCATTGCCTGGATCAATTATATCAACCTGGCCACAGCCCGGAGCATCGAGCGTGCAAAAGAAGTGGGTATCCGTAAAACACTGGGCTCGCTTCGCGGTCAGCTCATCGGTCAGTTCCTTTTCGAATCCTTTCTGATCAATCTGCTGGCAGTGATCCTGGCCTTTGTCCTGATCCTGCTGTTCCTGCCCATATTCAATACGATGGCAGGCAAAAGCCTTACATTCTCCACCTTTAACAACACGGGATTCTGGTATACGTTTGCCCTTCTCTTTGCAGGAGGAACTCTTCTTTCGGGGCTTTATCCGGCCTTTGTACTGTCGTCCTTCAAACCCATTACCGTATTGAAAGGCCGACTTTCCGGAAAAGCCCATGGCTCGCTGCTTCGGCAATCGCTTGTCATAGGTCAGTTCGTGGCTTCCGTACTCCTGATGGCAGGCACATTTACCGTGTACAGGCAGCTGCATTTTATGCAGCGTGAGGACCTGGGCATAAAGATCAACCAGACGCTGGTAGTCAATTTTCCACGAGTGACGGACTCGACGGTCAACGATAAGCTCGCAAGCTTCCGTGCGGAGGTGCTGCGTATTCCCGGAGTAGACAAGGTCAGCACTTCTACCAGTGTGCCAGGCCGTAAAGTAGGCTGGAATGCCGGTGGCATCCGCGAAGTGGGCGCCGACAACTCAAAGTCCCGGCAATACCGTGTCATCGGCATCGATTATGATTTTGTGGATGCATTCGGACTGAAAGTGATCAAAGGCAGGAATTTTTCCAGCCAGTTCGCCGACTCCGGCGCGGTACTCTTTAATCTTGCCGCCGTAAAGGAAATGGGTTTTAACAGGCCGGAAGAAGTACTGAACAAAAGGATCGAATTCTGGGGCAGGCAATACACCATCGTCGGCGTCGTCGCCAATCATCACCAGGAGTCCCTCCGCCAGGCATATGATGCACATATATTCCGGCTGATGGACCACCCTTATAACTATGACTATTTTTCGGTCAGGCTGACCGCCGGCCGGGACGGCTGGCCCGGAGTCATTGCCGCTGTAAAGCAGCAATACGCAAATTTTTTCCCCAGCAACCCGTTCGATTATTTCTTCCTGGACGACCATTACGCGGAACAATACCGTTCCGACGAGCAGTTCGGGCAGATCTTCGGGCTCTTTGCCAGTCTGGCCATCTTTGTCTCCTGTCTCGGCCTTCTGGGGCTGGCTGCCTTCGTGACCAACCAGCGGACAAAAGAGATAGGTATAAGAAAGATCGTCGGCGCGGGCGTAGGCAATATTCTTATCCTGCTGACAAAGGATTTTCTTAGGCCGGTGTTGCTGGCCTTTGTCATCGCTACTCCCCTGGCCTGGTACATATTGGGGAAGTGGCTGGAGAATTATGCCTTCCGCATAACGCTCACGCCCTGGATATTTGTTCTGCCGCTGGCGCTCATCCTGCTGGTGGCGGTGCTGACGACGGCCACTCAAACATTACGGGCCGCTACCGCCAACCCTGTGAAGAATTTAAGGACGGAATAACCGATAACTTCAATACATGAAGACACAACTAAAAATAGCGCTGCGCAATCTCCGGAAATACCCCCTCTTCTCGTCCATCAACCTGGCGGGGCTTTCGGTCGGCATCGCAGCCTCCTTTATCCTGTTGATCTATTCGGAGAGAGAAATGAGCACCGACAGCCAGTTCGCCGACGCGGACAGGGTCGGCCGGGTGGGTACCGACTTCTTCAACATGGGAGGCTTTGCTCAAAGCCAGCCAGGCCTCTCCCCCCTTCTGCAGGGCGCCTGTAAGGACATCCTGTACGCCACCTCGTTCGATAAGGACTATGACGAGACGGAGACCCGAACCTCGCTCAACGACAGAGCCTATACGGGCATACACGCCTATCATATCGATTCCAATTTTTTCAATGTCTTTTCTTACAGGGCCGCCGAAGGGGCCATACCCGCGAAAGGCCTGTCTCCCGGAGAAGCCATCCTTTCCGAAGCCAATGCGCTCCGGCTGTTCGGGAATAGCTCTCCCATCGGAAAGACCCTGCTCATCGGTAAGGAAAATACTCCCTATAAGGTGGTCGCCGTATTAAAGGAAGGTTTTGAAAGATCGCACCTCGACCCTTCCCTGCTGCTGCCCCTGCCAAATACAGAAATGTATAACTATCCCGGCAACTGGGCCAGCTGCAATATCTATAACTATTTCAAGCTACGCCCCGGAGGCTCCTTCGCAGGTGTACAGGCCACGCTGAACAGGATACAAAAAAAGCTGGTGGACCCGCAATTCGCCTATATGCACGTTCAGTTCATCCTTCAGCCGCTGCGCGATATTTATTTCCGAAGCCATCTCAACCTGGAACTGACACCCGGAGGCAGCCTCACCCAGGTGAAACTGCTCAGCGCCATCGGCCTCTTCCTCATCCTGCTGGCCATCATCAACTATGTCAATCTCGTCACCGCCCGCTCCTCCACCCGTAACAAGGAGTTCGGACTGAAAAAGACCCTGGGCGCCACCCGCTATCAGCTGGCAGGTCAGATCATACTGGAATCGCTGCTCTTCAGCCTGCTGGCCATGCTGCTGTCCTGCGGCCTCATACAGGTGATCGCATTCCTCTATCGTCATTTCACGGGGAGCTCGCTGACAACCTCTCTTCCCCTGATGATATCCCATTATGGATGGCTGTTTCTCTTCTCCCTGACAGTGGGACTGATCGCTGGCCTCTATCCTGCCGTCTATCTCACGGCCATCAAGCCCATCCTTTCTTTACGGTCTATCGCCGGCCGGCCCGGCAGAACAAGCCCCCGCGTACGCAATGTGCTGGTGCTGGTGCAATTTTCCGTCGCCGCCGCGCTGGTATTCGCCTCCTTCGTCATATACAGTCAATTGCAATACATCAACAGCAAGGATAAAGGATTAAAAGCAGAGGGAGTCGTGCTGGTAGATAAATTCCGCGACCAGGACGCTTTCCGCCATCTCATCGAACAACAATCGCAGGTGGTGAGCACCAGCTTCTGCAACCGTACGCCGGCCGGCAGGACCATCTGGGTCAATACCTACCAAACGCCCACTATGAAGACCAACATGTCCATACAGTCCTTCCCCGTGGATGACAGGTTCCTGACGACCATGGGCATGCGACTCATAGAAGGAAGGAATTTCAACAGGGACCTCATCACCGACACCAACTCCCTTATCCTGAATGAATCCGCCGTGGCCGCACTGGGGCTCTTCAACCCCATCGGCACAACGCTCAATGGCAGCGAACATATCATCGGCGTGGTAAAGGACTTTAATTACAATTCCCTTCATGAAAAGATAGCTCCGGCCATACTGCGTTATTCCGCGCAGGGCAACATACTGGCCATCCGGATCAAAGGCGGGCATACTGCCCAGTTCCTGGACTGGCTGCGCGCCACGGGCAAAAAATTCATGCCGGAGGATGCCCTGACCATCAGCTTCCTGGACGACAACTTCAAGGAGCTGGCAAAAAAGGATAAGTTATTGGGAGACGCCATCGGCTTCTTTACCTTACTGGCCATCTTCCTCGCGACACTGGGTCTCACAGGCCTCACGCTGTTCACCATCGAAAGACGTACCCGTGAGATTGGCGTCCGGAAAGTCCTCGGCGCTACGATCCCCGATATTTTAACGCTCGTGTCAAAGGATTTCGTCAAGCTCACATTCGTGGCTTCCGGTATCGCATTGCCGCTGAGCTGGTGGCTCGTACACCGCTGGCTCGACAATTTCGCGTATCGTGTGTCCGTCGCCTGGTGGATATTCTTTGTTACGGAAGCCATACTCCTGCTGATAGCCTTGTCCGTTATCAGCCTGATGGCCTTGAGGGCGGCTACCGTTAATCCAGTGAAAACCTTGAGAACAGAGTGAGGCCCACCGGCCTACCGGCCGGTAGGCCGGTAGGCCGGGCATCAGAATAAAACCTTTGTATGATAAAGAACTATTTAAAAACAGCCCTCCGCACCCTTCGCCGTAACAAGCTCTTCTCCGTGATCAACGTCCTGGGTCTCTCCATCGGGCTCAGCGCAGCGCTGATCATCTACCTCATCGCACAGTATGACTTCAGCTTTGAGCAAGCCCGGAAGGATAAGGACCGGCTGTATCGTGTCGTCACTACGATGAGCTTTTCGGGCTCCTCCTATCCAAATTCCGGCACTCCCTACCCCCTTATAGAAGCCACCCGCAGAGAGGTACACGGCATCGATGGGTCCGCGAATTTCTTTACCATCAACGGAAAGTCTTCCATACCACGGCAGGGAGCCGCCCCGGTGGAATTCAAGCGCCTGACCAATCTCATATATGCCGACGAACATTATTTCCAGCTCTTCCCCGCCCAATGGCTGGCAGGCGGGCCCGCGCCGCTGAACGAACTTTTTCATGTCACCCTTACAGAGAGCCGTGTTCAAACCTACTTCCCCGGTCTTAGTCCTGATCAGGCCATCGGCAGGACCGTGATCTATGACGACTCCATCCCCTGCACCGTCACGGGTGTCATAAAAGATGACAAGAGCAAAACAGACCTCGCGTTCCAGGAATTTATCTCGCTGCCTACCATCAAACGCAGCTCCAGCAGCGATCAGCCAGGCTCCGACTGGAGTTCCGTCAGCTCGAACACCCAATTCTTTATCCGGCTGGAGAAAGGCGTTCAGCCGATGCAGATTGAACGGCAGCTCGCTACCCTGAGAAAAAAATACAGCAATGATGCCAAGGATACGATCGACAAAGTCGTCCAATCACTCCAGGCCCTGACGTCCATCCATTACACCGGCACTTATGACGCCTTTGGACAACGCCAGGCCAGCAAGGCTGCTCTCTATGGACTGCTGGTGGTAGCCATTTTTCTGCTGAGCCTCGGCAGCATCAATTTTATCAACCTTACCACCGCGCAGGCCGCGCAAAGAGCAAAGGAGATAGGTATCCGCAAGACCATCGGTGGCTCCCGTCGTCAGCTCGTCACCCAGTTCCTCAGCGAAGCCTTTCTCCTTACCCTGATCAGCACCCTTCTATCCCTTGGCATGGCGCCCTGGGTGATGAAGGCGTTCACCGACTTCATCCCAAAAGATCTTCACTTCGAACTTTCAGCCAGCCTGTGCCTGTTCCTGGGATTGCTCATCGTCGTCGTCACCCTGCTCTCCGGGTTCTATCCCGCGCTGGTATTGTCGCGCTTCAAACCCATACTGGCCATGAAGAACCAGGCCTTTTCCAGCAAGAGCACCACCCGTAATGCCCTGCTCCGCCAAACCCTCACCGTCTTCCAGTTCGTCATCGCGCAGGGTTTTATCATCGGCACCATCATCGTCGGCAGCCAGATACATTATTTCCTGAATAAGGATATGGGTTTTAATAAGGTCGCGATCTTTTATTTTTATCCGCCCTATAATGCCGCCAACCTGGCGCAAGGACAGCAGGTACTGAAGGACAAGATCCTTACCATACCCGGTATATCCATGCTCAGCGTAGGCGATCCTCCCCCCGCCTCCGGATGGACCAACTCCGAGTTCATGACTTACAACGATGGGAAAAAAGAGATCAACTCAGATGTCCAGATCATGAATATCGACACCAATTATATGAAGCTGTATGGCCTGAAGCTCATCGCCGGCCGCAATGTTCGTCCCGGTCCTGACAGCCCGCGCCAGATGGTGATCAACCGCACCTACGCCCAAACACTTGGGTTCACCAACCCCGAACAGGCGGTAGGAAAGGTCATAAAAGGAACAAATATCGTCGTGGGAGTGGCGGAGGATTTTCATCAGACATCGCTCCATAAAGCTATCAAACCGCTGGCATTGACCAACGGTCACGGTGGCATGCCTTTTAGGTTCTTCCATATCTCCCTGCCCAATACGCCCGAAGGAAGGGTCAACTGGAAAAAAACCATCGCCGCCGTACAACAGGCGTATAAAGAGGTCTTCCCCGGCGAGGATTTCGACTATACCTTTTTCGACGAGAGCATCGCGAAATTCTACACCGCCGAACAACATATGTCCACCCTGCTGCGCTGGGCCACCGGTCTCACCATCTTTATCAGCTGTCTGGGGCTTTTGGGACTTGTCATCTTTGCCACCAGCCTTCGCACAAAAGAGATAGGCGTCCGAAAGGTCCTGGGCGCCACCGTAATGCAGCTCGTTTCCCTCCTGTCAAAGGATTTTTTGAAACTGGTATGTATCGCATTCGTGATGGCTGTGCCTCTTGCCTGGTATGCCACCCATCGATGGATGGAGAATTTCGTCTACCGGACGGCGGTGAGCTGGTGGATATACGCCCTCAGCGGGCTGACCATGCTTGTCATTGCGCTGCTTACCCTTAGCATACAGACCATACGGTCCGCCAGTGCGAACCCAGTGGAGAGTTTGCGATCAGAATAAGCATTTGTCCGTGTCATCGGCCGGCCGCCGAATCCTGTATTATTCGGACCTTAAACTTTTTACCGGATTGGCGATCGCCGCCCTGATCGCCTGGTAGCTTACTGTCAGCAGCGTGATGACAATGGATAGCAGTACCACCCAAATGACATCGCTGATGGAGATATCTATCTTATAGTCGTATTGTTTCAGCCATTGGTTCATCGCATACCATGCAACAGGGACGGCTATACCACAGGCTATGAGCACCAGCTTTACAAAATCCAGCGACAGCAGCCCCCAAAGGCTTTGAACACTCGCGCCAAGCACTTTTCGTACGCCTATCTCCGTTATACGTTGTTCAGCCGTGAAGGACGCCAGCGCGAAAAGCCCCAGACAGGAAATAAATACTGCCAGTGCCGCGATGATCGCCGCCAGATTGCCAACCAGCTCTTCATAAGGCCGATGGCCCTGGAAACAGGCATTCCGGGGTTTATTCGAACATCCACAAAGCCTGCCCAATACTTGCTGAAGACGATCGTCAACGGCGACACCGCCCGGAAAGGCGATTCCATTTGAATATCCGGCACGACCCCCACCACGACCATATTGTGATCATTCCATTTCAGTGGCGTTCCGACGGGATCTTTAAGACCCATACGTTTTACGGCGGCCTGGTTGAGCATCACGCTATTGGAATCCGAAAAATCCCGCGAAAAATCCCTTCCTGCCACCATCCTGATCCCAAGGGTCTTTGTATAATCATAGCTGGTAGCCATCGTCGTAAAGCTGATGGTCTTATCCAGCGGCTTACTGTCTGGCCATTCCCACCCGCTGTTGTTATTGTATATCCGCGACGGTGGTGAGCTGCTTTTACAGACAGAGATCGCTGCCCCCGAACTTAGGAGCTCCTGCCGGAGGGTCTCGAAATTTTTCTGAAGGTCATTGGACAAATTCACGGTAATGAGCCCTTTGTTATTGTAGCCAATGGGACGGTCCTTGCCGAGCCGTATCTGTTTATAAACAACCAGTGTTCCGATCATGAGCACCACGGCGCTGGAGAACTGCAGCACTACCAATATCCTGCGCAGCGAAGAGCCACCCCTGCCCGCCCGCAGATTGCCTTTCAGCACCTGCACCGGATGGAAGGATGAAAGATAAAAAGCAGGATAGCTTCCCGCCAGTACACCCGTAAAGGCGGTGAATGCGATCAGGATACCCCAGAAGACAGGGCTTTCCAGTGGTAAGCCCATATCCTTGTCCGTGAGCTTGTTGAAAAAGGGTAAGGCCATCGCCACCAGCCCGACAGCAAGCACCAGTGACAATACGGCGATCAACATCGACTCGCTCAGGAACTGGCTGATCAGCTGTTTCCGTTCCGAACCGACCGCCTTGCGCACGCCCACCTCTTTCGCTCTTTTCTCCGAACGGGCAGTACTCAGGTTCATAAAATTTATACAGGCGATGATCAGAATGATCATCCCTAAGATGCCAAACATCCTGACATATTTTATAAAGCCACCCGTATTTACTCCATTTTCAAACTCGCTGTACAAGCGCCATTTTGCCATGGGATGCAGAAAAATTTCAGGCACCAGGTTCTTTAGCGTATTCTCATCCGTAATATGCGAGAGCACCACCTTTTTTATCTTGGCGTTTACAAGCTCCGGCCGGGCATTGTCGTTCAATTGTACAAAGAGCTGCCATTGGTGGCGTTGTCCATTTTCACCGTCCGGCCGATGGGGTCTCCTGTCCCAAAAAGGATCCTGGCTGTCTCGTCCGTCAGCACGATGGAGTAAGGATCGTGGAGCGGATCTTTATCACCCGCGAGCACGTTCAGCGAAAACATCGGGATGGCATCTCCACCGATGAAATGGCCGTTCCTGCTGATCTTTTTTTCACCGTATATCAATGAGTGGGTTCCGCCAAAGTCGGACATCGCCGTCCCCTTAAGATCGGGGAATCGGGCTTTCAGCTCATCCCCCAGGGGAAAAGGAAGATTCTGCTGGGTTGTCCGGCGGCCGCCAAAGGTCATGTCCAACATGACCTGGTACAGGGACGAGTAATTTTTATGATGCCGGTTTGCCGACAGCTCATCGTGTATCCATAGACCGATGAGCATTACCGCGGCCATGCCCGTCGCAAGTCCCAGGATATTGACGAAAGCATTTACCTTATTCCTGCCCAGGTTTCTCCAGGCTACTTTGAGGTAATTTTTAATCATATATTTACTCCTTTGGGGAAAAAGACGGCCTCTAAAAGGAATTGTTGCATCGTCCCGGCTTCCTATGTTCGCCGTGCTCAGGGGAGGCGCGAAAGTGTATCGTTTCCGGACAGTTCCTGTATCAAAAACAGACTTCCTCCGGCGTCATTGTCACATAAAATATTTATTAACAGCTAGTTAGCACTCTGGCATGTCATTGAAAGAGGATTAACGGCACAATTAAACTGTATGATAGATCTAAAGCGTATTTCCAAATGGGTTATGGTAGGCGGCAAGCCTAATTTTATTTTAAAGGACGTCCATCTGCATATCAAAGAAGGGGAGTTCGTCTCCATCATGGGGCCTTCCGGCTCAGGTAAATCCAGCCTCCTCAACGTCATCGGTATGCTGGACGACGCCTCGGAAGGCGAATATTTTTTCCTGGAACAACCCGTACATACGCTAAAAGAAAAACAGCGTTCCCAACTATACAAACAGTACATCGGGTTTGTATTTCAGGCTTACCATCTCATCGATGAGCTCACGGTGTATGAGAACATAGAAACACCCCTGATCTATCAGAACGTCAAAGGCTCCGAAAGACAGGCCATGGTAGCCGACATATTGGACAGATTCCAGATCGTAGGAAAAAAAGATCTCTCCCCCACCCAATTGTCCGGCGGACAGCAGCAGCTGGTAGGCATCGCCCGCGCCCTCATCGGCAAGCCCAAGTTACTTCTGGCAGACGAACCCACCGGCAATCTCAACTCCCGTCAGGGCGAAGAGATAATGGAATTATTTAAACAATTGAACAACGAAGGCGTCACGATCATTCAGGTGACCCACTCCGAAAAAAATGCCGCCTACGGCTCCAGGATCATCAACCTTCTGGATGGTAGGATTGAGAATAATTAATTAAGTGCATAATGAACATGAACAGACATCTTAGCTTATTCGTAGGTTTAGCCGTACTCTTCTCTATTACAAAAGTTCAGGGACAGACCACCATCGGAAAAGATACCGCCGACCAGGTAGGCAGCAGCCTTAGCCTGCAGCAGGCCGTCGCCATTGCTATCAAGCACAATCTCCTGGTCAACCAGGCAGACGTCACCGCGCAGGGTGCAAGGATCAATTACAACCAGGCATGGGACTATATGCTGCCATCCCTCAATGGCAACGCCAACCAGGCCATCAGCAACGGACGAAGCCTGAACCCTTACACCTACCAGTATACCAATACACAGGTCAACTCCGGCAGCTATGGTCTGAACAGCAATCTCACCCTGTTCCAGGGCCTGCAGATACAGAATAGCATCAAACAATACGGCTATGCCCTCGACGCCAGCAAGATGGACCTTCAGCAGCAAAAGGACAATATAACCCTCAACGTTCTGCTCGCCTATCTCCAGGTGCTCAGTTCCCGTGACCTCCTGGTTATTGCCAGGGAGCAGGCCAATGTCGATGCCTTACAGGTGACGAGGCTGGATACGCTCAACCAGGCAGGCGCGCTGCTCCTCCTTTCCAATTTCACGGACCTGAAAGGACAGTATGCGGGCGACCTCGCCAACATCGCTATTGCCACCAACAACCTCGAGTCGGCCAAGATCAGTCTGTTCAATATCCTCAACGTACCTTATAAAAGAGATGTGGAATTTGATCCCAGCGCCTTTACCCTGCAACTATCCGAATACGCGGACAACCCTGACAGCATCTACAGGACATCGCTCCGTACCATGCCCAACATCAAGGCAGCCGATCTGAGGGTTATGTCCTATCAGAGAGCCCTTTCCGTAGCAAGAGGCGCTTATTATCCCACGCTGACCCTCTATGGCAGCATCAATACCTCCTACTCCAATCAGGCGACGACAAAGGTTCTCACCGGCACATCGAACGATCTCACCAACCAATATGTCACGGTCAGCGGCACCGATTATGATGTCTATGCCAAGAACCAGAACTACGCCGACCATACGATACCCTTTGGCGATCAGTTCAAGAATAACAAATACACACAGTTTGGACTACAGCTCAATGTCCCCATCCTCAACTATCTCCAGGTACGCAACCGGGTGAAACAGGCAAAGCTCAATCTGAAGAATCAGCAGTTGCTCAACGAGAACGTCCGTCTCGTACTCCAGCAGAATGTGGAAACCGCCTATCAGAATATGATCTCGGCGTACAAACAATATAAATCTTACATCGACCAGGAAGCCTCCTATTCCGAATCGTTCCGCACGACAGAGATACGTTTTGATGAGGGAGTTATCAATTCGGACGTATATATACAGTCGAAGAACAGGGCGGACGCGGCCAATATCAATTTGTCCCAGGCCAAGTACATCTACATCTTCCGTACGAAAGTGCTGGATTATTATCAGGGCAAGCTGACCTGGTAGATCAATATTTCGCCATCCATTGTTCCAGATGCCTGCCGATGGCCGATCCTTCTACCATGAACCCGTCATGGCCGTATACCGAGTCGATCTCCACCAGCTCCGCCGCGGGCAGGCGCCGCGCGATAAAGCGCTGTTCTTCCAGGGGACAGAGTATATCGCTCCCGATGCCGATGATCAGGGTCTTCTGGGTGATGGTCCGGAGGATATCCTCCAGGGTCTTACCCCTTCCCCGGGCCAGGTGATGGCTGTCCATCGCCTTGGTCAGCAGCCAGTAGCAATAGGCGTTGAATCTGTTCACCAGTTTGTCTCCCTGGTAAATAATGTATGAAGAGGCTTTGTAATTATCCAGCTTCTCGGGGTCAGGGTCGGTCTGTTTCTGTACCATGATGCCATAGTTACGGTAGGTGAGGATGCCGATGGCCCGGGCTGCCTTCAGGCCCTTCCGTCCCGCGGTGGGGGACGCCTCCAGCCAGGTGGAGTCCGCCTCGATGGCCAGCCGCTGTGCCGTGTGAATGGATATCCCCCAGGCGCTCTCCGTAGGGGAAGTGGCTGTCAGGAACAGCTTTTCGATGCGTTCGGGCTCCATGACGGCCCATTCCAGCGCCTGGTATCCTCCCATGCTGCCTCCCATGAGAAGGTGTATCCGCCCGATGCCAAGGTGTTCACGCAGCAGGATGTGCGCACGGACCATATCCCGTATGGTGATCATGGGAAATTCGTGATAATATGGCTTGTTCGTACGGGGGTCGATGCTCAGCGGACCGGTGCTGCCGTAACAGGAGCCCAGTATATTGGCGCAGACGATAAAGTATTTCTCCGGCGTAATGACCCCGGAAGGACCCACCACCCCGGGCCACCATGCGGCCACATCGGAATTGGCGGTCAGGGCATGACAAACCCAGACGACATTGCTTCCGTCCGCATTAAGAACGCCATACGTATTATAAGCAATGGTAATTCCAGGTAGGGATTCTCCACTTTCCAGTTCAAAGGGCTGTTCGTAATTAAGATGGTTCATGTAGGTGTCAAATGCAATTTATGGTTGTCCGACCTCGGCTAAAACCGCCTGAGGCGGTTTTAGAGGTGCAAAAATAAAGGCCCGGACACATTACCATTGAAAAATCTTTATGGAGCACCGACCCCGTGGCCTACCTTTGCGCAAATTTTATGTTATGACTCATATTGAGGTATCCAGGGTTCATGGCGATTATGGCTTTGAGGCAAAGGACGCGAATGGTCATATTGCACACATGGATACAAGCCCGGAGACAGGAGGCGATAACTTTGGGATCCGCCCTATGCAGATGCTACTCATGGGTTTAGGTGGGTGCAGCGGCATCGATATCATATCCATTTTAAAGAAACAGCGCCAGACGGTGGAAAGCTTCCGGATGCTGATAGACGGCGAGCGCGAGACGGGCAAGGAACCCACGCTCTGGGCCGATGTTCATATTATTTTCGAGCTCAAGGGAGATATCGACCCCGACAAGGCGGAAAAGGCCTGCGCCCTGTCCATGGATAAATATTGCTCCGTGGCAGCTACGCTGAGGGGCGCCGGAGGAAAGATCACCTGGGAGGTCAAGGTTAATCCCTGATCGACCATTCCTGATCCTAGCCGGCCGCCGGCCGGCCAGCTATGTTTTACCAATTCGTTCATCTTTTATATAGCATCTCATGTCCCAACATCGTATCACCCAAGCCATTCGTATCCGCACCGACCGCACGGAGGAAAAAGAACATTCATCTCCCTTATTCCTCACCAGCAGCTTCTGCTTCGACGACTCCGAAGAAATGCGTGC